>VTLG01008377.1_pt1 | contig 12677 bp, 12 predicted proteins | sample 4694571 | NCBI WGS metagenome assembly VTLG01 (sample SAMN12604809, study PRJNA352737) | marine metagenome | biome: ENVO:00000447; feature: ENVO:00000209|ENVO:00000569|ENVO:01000036; material: ENVO:00002151; isolation source: viral sequences binned using virsorter ... | reverse complement strand
AACTCTTTGAAGGTTCTGATAAATTCCTAAGAGATTTTGTATGTGTAGATGATATTGTAGATATCGTTCTTAATAATGATAAACCATCAGGTATCTATGATTTAGGCACAAGCAATCCTATCAGTTTCCAAGAAGTAGGAGAACTGATATCAAATAAGTATGAAGGTGAAATAGAATATATTCCTTTCCCTGATCATTTAGTAGGTAAGTATCAAGATTATACCTGTGCAAAAGATGAAGGATGGAATCATAAGTTCACGTCAGTAAAAGATTATATCAATCGCCTTTAAAGATTCTATGCGAATCGTCATCAAAATGTTGAGTTGAGAATTCAAATAGTTCTGTATCTTCTAAGGCAACCATTTGATGCCTCAACCCTCTATAAACATGGAACCTATCACCAGGTTCTAGTATAAGAGTCTTTGCGTCTTCAAGTTTATCTGTATCACCATAGAATAAATGTATTCTACCTGATTGAATATAAAATGTTTCATCTTTCAGTTTATGATAGTGCCAAGAACACCTCTTAGTCTTTTTAATAAACAATAACTTACCACAATACTCTGGAGAATTGGCAATCCATTTCTCCCATCCCCATCCCTTGGGTACGTGTTTAATTGTAATTAAAGAATGCATCATACTACAGGACCAAGACCCCAACCAACTATTACTCTCCTCTTACCTTTGGTAACAGGTGTAACTTTATGTAGAGTCCATGAAGGAAAGATAACAATCTCTCCCCTATCAAGTTTGTAAATATTTTCATCTTTTGCTGTTTTTAAAACTAAATCACCACCTTCATAATCATCTTTATCAGATATACCTAAAGAAAAAGAAAGTTTACGGGAAATAAATTCATCAGGTTTTTTTAATAGATAATCAATATGCCAATCATAATGTCCTTTATAAGATTCATCATATTCAGTATATTGAAAAGGTTCCCAACCATCAATAACTAACTTCCATTGATTATTATTAACTTGTCTTATCTTAGTAGTAAGATCATTATATAACGGTATAAGATCATCTTTATATTTTTCAGCAGTCATCCAGTGAATTTGCGAATTTCTTACATCATCACTATTAGGACTATTAGGAGAGTTAAGTGTTCCTTTTATTAAAGATTGTGTTTTTATATAATTATTAACTTTGTCAATAAAAAAATCATTTACAAAATTAATAGAATTAAAATGGTATCCACCTACAGGATTTAAATCAGAATAAAACATATTATTTTATAGTATTAAAAAAATCATCACAATTAATTCCTTTGTCATCAATGAATAGGTCTGCATGTGGTTTGCCCATGATTAACTCATGGTACTTAACACCCCAATCATTTAATTGTTGTTTTGTAAGATCAAATAAAACTTCTTTTGCCTTTTCTGATGCAATATAGTGAGAGTGTCCTGAAAACCTACCCATTGCTCGTGCAGTAAAGTAGATAATATGATTACCCTCGTCATAAAGTTTATTTAGCACCTTGATCCTATCCTGCCAAGGTTCTGCTTTATGGTAATCCCTACCAATCGTTGGAGTACAAATCGTACCATCTATGTCAACGCAATACCTCATTTACATCCTCCTTAGTTAGTACGTAGGTTCCTGTATGTGATACAGCAACTGCTGCTGCTTTATTAGCAAAGGGAATAGCAGTCTCTATTGATTTAGTTGTTAAATACCCAACCACCAATGCAGCAAGGAAGGTATCTCCTGCACCTACCACATCAAAGACATTAACCTTCTCTGCTGGATATAGTTTACCTTGATACTCAGTTCCTGCTCCACCCCTAGTTATAATTACATTATCTGTTTTAGTTTGCAAATTTTCATATTCTATATCGTTTACCTTTATGTAACCTTTATTTGGCAATTCCTTCTTTTTACTATCCATAAACACTGTACCTCTAAACCAATAAACCAATTTAAATAATTGCTCCTGTGTTATGAATCCTTTATCATAATCAGATATTATGAGAGCATCATACTCACTTCCACCATCATCAGTAAAATCAAACTCTAATGCTTCTATTTCAGGTTGTTCATCAACACGAATTATCTGTTGATTTGATTTTTTATCAATGTATCTTGTTTTTGTAATCGTTTCTTCATTAGTTACCATATCAACTTCAACACCAAAAGCATTTAAGTTATTAAAAACATTCCATGCCATTCCCTCTGTACTAATTGACCTCACATAATCCAAAACAGGGACAGGTGCTTCTGGACTCAACCTTATGGCATTTCCATAAACATATTTGTCTGTACAACTATCACCTATTAATAATACTTTCATAAATTATGAATCCTTTTGATTGTGTTGCTACTTGCATAACCACCAACTCTTGGTAGGAATCTAACTTCCTTACCGTATTCTCTACCTACCACATCACCATACCTCCAGTCATCACCAAGTAATAGTATATCAGGACTATACAATTGAATCAACCCCTCTAGTTCTTTTCTGTCACCAAATGTCAACACTACATCAATATACTTGATTGCCTCAAGCATTGCAACTCTATATGATAGATCATTGACTGGTCTATCATCTCCCTTATCTTTCTTTATTTTCTCGTCAGTATCAGTCGCAACAATAACCCTATCTCCTAGTGACCTTGCAACTTTGAAGAGTTGTATGTGACCAGGATGTAAGATATCAAATGTACCATTACACCATACAGTTTTCATAATGTATTAACAAAATCTAATAAGTTATCAAACACTTGAACATCATTATACTTGGTGCTAATGCCTTTCAAATATTCTTTCTCAGTCTTTGCACCTTTTCCTGTCCTAACCAAAACTGGAGTGACTCCAAACTTTTGTGCCATCTTAATATCTTCTATTGTATCACCAACATAATATCCACCAGTCCAATCCATACTCATCTCATTCTTAGAACGATTTAACATTCCAATATTCGGTTTAGCATACATATCCTGTGGCATATCAGACTGATTATATAAGAAACCGTCTATACTAAAAATACCTGCCTGTCCAAATTGATTCATCATATTATTCATAATATTTTGAACATCATTATCAGTCATCAACCCTCTAGAAATATTAGGTTGATCTGCAAACATAAATGCCTTATGTCCTTTTAATCTTAATTGACGAATTGCCTCAAGAGAACCAGGAATATATTTAATATCCTCAAATCTTTTGATTACGTTTTTCCATTCTATAACTACACCATCCCTATCAAATCCCACCATTGCTTTTGGAAAGGTAGTTGGCCAATCTTGAGGATTATATTGAGATTGTTGTTGAGACATCCCCTGCTGTTGAGGAGGTTGATATGAACCAGGTGTGGTAGGAGGTGACATCCCCTGCGTAGATGGAACTCCCTGTGCTGGTTGCTTTGATTTATATCTTCCCATTATTCCTCCGTATTTGCTACTCTAATAAGTTTACCAAGTTCTGGCATATAAAGATATTCTAATTTACTATTAGTTAAAGTAAAAATAGCATCATGTAAAGTTTCAACCAATGGTTGACCACCAAGATTAAAACTAGTATTGAATAAAATAGGGACTCCAGAAAGTTTATAGAACTCATTAATAAGATTATAATAGTTCTTATTCTGTTCTTGAGTCACCGTCTGTATTCTACAAGTACCATCTACGTGAGTAACAGCAGGTAATTCACCAATATGCTTTGGTTCCATTTCCATAGCATACATCATATAAGGTGTTTCTTCACATCCCCTTAAATCAAACCATTCTTTTGCATGTTCTTGAAGTATAGAACCAGCAAATGGTCTGAACCATTCTCTACCCTTTACAGTATTAACAAAGTCCTTTCCGTTAGGGTCTGTTGGATCATAAACAATAGACCTATTGCCTAATGCTCTTGGACCTCCCTCTGCTCTTCCTTGAAAAATAGAAACGATATTACGGTCCTTAATCAATTGTGCAACATCAACATCAGTAGCATCTGTTATCTCAATACCATCATATCTTTCCAAATCCTTTTCATTATAATCATATTGCGGTCCCAAATAAAGGGTAGTCAAAGGGTCTTTAGGTATCTCTATTTCATTTTCTTTCATATATTCATACGAAAAATGTTTTGCATATCCAATCGCAGTTCCACCATCGTGTGATATCGGATCTACGTAAATATTCAACTCAGGAAATCTTTCCTTGTAATAGTAATTGGCTATAACATTCAATCCATATCCACCTGATATTACAATATTCTTTTCACCAGTCATATCAACTGCTTTTTCAATCAAATCCCCAACATATTCTTGAGTTTCATTTTGAACAGCCCATGCAAGATTCTTGGCAGCATCTGGTAACTTAGAGCGATCTTTATGCCATTCTCTAGGGTCTGCTTTTTGCCTTAGATAATCAAATCTTTGCTGGTCAATATGTGCTCCTGCAGGATATTGGGGGACAAAAACATTTTTATCGCCTCTCTTAGTATCTTTATAAAAGAGATCAGGTATATCTTTACATTTTCTACCATAGGGAGCAAGTCCCATTGTCTTTCCTGCTTCAATAAAACCAAATCCCAAATATTCTGAGACTGCTTCATATGCTTTTACAGTTGTAACAGCAGAATCTATTTCTCCTTGAGGAGAGGAAAGATTAGGAGCATCATTCGATGCATGTCTTTTAAAAACTGCTTCTACTTCAGTACCTTCACACTTAAAAATACTCTCAGTTTCAAATACTTCTATAGTATCTTTCTCACTTACCTGAATACCTTGACGACTACCAGATCCATCAACTATAACAGCAGCAGCAGTTTCAAATCCAGATCCATAAAATGCAGCATATGCATGACCAAAATGATGCTCCCCCCAAACTGCTGTAACTTTCACATCAGGATAATACTTTCTAACTAATGCACCATAAGAAATCTCTCCAGTCCAAGGAAGTCTATGGTCTTCCTGTCCTGTCCCACACATAAGCAACTCATCAATCTTATATCTATCAATAAGATATATCATTCCTCGATAAGGATTGCCATCATACTTTGAACGACTTAATCTTTCTTCTTCAATATAATATTCTAACTTACCATCACATACAAGTGCCACAGCACCATTATGTCCTGGATTGATTGCCATTACATTATAAGACATTATACTTTCTCCTTAATATCTTTTACAATACTCTTATAAATCTCATCCACTTCCTCTTCAGTAAAATCCATCAATTTATCATTCAATCTATCTGCAAGATGATTATCAAATCCAGTAATACGAATTGGTGAATATACTTTCTCTACATTTTTATTCTCAATCATATTAAAATAATCGGGATATGAAACATTTGATGCATAAGTAGAACCCATTATTACAGTTCCAGGTATATCAAATGCTCTTGCCATATGCTGACCAACACTATCACACCCGATAAAATAATCAACAGACTCTATTACAGCACTCCACATACGTAAATCTACTCCTTGAGGTTTCTCTGAAATCTGATCATCCTGAGATACAAGATTAACAAAATCAGGTTCTGCCATCAATATAATATTATATTTTTGAGATAGTTTCTTAACTAACTGATGATAAACATGTGGTTCAATTGATCTTGTACTATCATCTATAATATCCCCATTGTCTACCCTTGCAGACCTTCCAAATGGTTGAATTACTATTGTTATATCTTTACTTTGTTTTGCCTTTACACTTGCAAGCATATTAGCAGCATTTTTTTCCTCTCCTTTACAGAGATATAAATTTGGTTTACCTAAATCAGAATGATCATCTGTTTCATTAATAATTTTATCAAATGCTTCTGCAAGAGAACATTGCTGATTATAATATTGCCATTGTGTATATGGTTCTGGATGAATAATTTGAGAATCTTTAATCAAATTATTGAAAAGACCTTTCACATCCATACTATAAGTCCTCTCCTGAAGAAGAGGATTGCCAAAATATAAAGCATCCCAACCACCAATAATTATATTCCAATCTTCTTCAGGATTAAGACGAGCATATTTCTCTAGTGCTGGAATTGCACATATAGCACGTCCTGCCCCTCCATCAATGGAGAAAACCTTTTTTCTTGTCATAAGTAAAACTCAGTTATTCTAACGTGTAAGTCAACACTTCCTATTTATTATAGGGCAAAAAGATTATTTACGCAACTTATGTCGTGGTAACCCCAACAGATGCACTAGCACCAATAGTAGAATTAATAGAAGAGACCTCTAAATATAGAGTATCTGATGTAGTAACAGCAGCACCAACAACAGTAACAGTTCCTATACCTGTCGTTCCTACTGGGGTTAACGTCATATCTCCTGAAGAAGAAGTGCTATTATGTTCATAATCAGTTGACCATTGAATATCTTGTGGAGATGCTTGGTTTGTAAGAGTAATAGTAAAACTAATACCTGCACCAGCAACAATTGTTGTTGCACCTGCACTTACAGAAGCCGTTAATTCTGGTTTATCTTGAGCATAATAAATATCACCCACTCTAGAATAAGGTAAATCACCATAAACTTGTATAGGAGTTGTTGATGCAAGAGAAATACTTACTGTAGTAATACCAGCAACGATACCAACAGTTAATCCTCTATTTGATACAGTATCCCCAACCTGAACTCCAGCAGTATCCGCAACGCCAACAATATCAGTTCCTATACCTGCATTATTAACTGAAAGACTTCCTTTTTCCACCATAGAAGTTGTAAGTCCAACCCATGAAGTAGTTGCAATACCTAATGGATCAATATTCCTTTTTATAAAACCTAAAGCCTCAGAATTAATCGATGATTGTCCAGGTGCTAATGGCCAATCACTATCATCAAACCAAAAAGGTGCTTTTGCATCACTAGGAAGATCACGTAATTTTTCTCTATAGGTTGCCCATGCAGCCTTAGTGGTTGAATCTAATGGACCATCAGGAACCTGAGTCCAATCAGATGTACTAAGTTCATCATCCCTATAAGTTCTCAATTCTTCAAATCCACAGTTTAAATGTGAATCATAGTTTTGTAATTGTTGTCCCAATTTTTCCTGGATATCTTTTACTGCATCCTGAGTACGAGTTACAGTACCATCTTTGTTAAAAATAATTCCCATTTGTATATACCCCCTATGATGTTGTCATGGAACAAGTACCAAACTCTGGTCTAAAGCAAGGTATTCCCCATATAGTCCAGCAAGGTTGACCTGCACCACATGCTCCACCAGAATCAGCTTGGTAAGTACCTGATACCAATGCTGATTGGAATGGAGCATTACCCATCTCTATACACAATCTTGTGAAAGCATATGAACTATTTTGACATGCACTCCAAAAGAGACAACTACAATTAGTTATTCCCCTTTGTCGATCACGACTAGCCCAACCATAATTATCCCAGTTACTTCTTATAAACTTCTTATACCTCCAATCCCACATAACTCCTCTTCCTTGAGATGGACAACCCCATGCATCACAAGGAGCCCAAACTGTCCATTCAAATCCCCACAAATCATCTTGAGCAGAATTACAACAATAAACACATGCCTCTTTTAGCATCGCACAGCAATTATAGGCATCCCAACAGCAACAACTTTTGTGCGGCCAACAACATACACAAGCACCATTGAATGTATTGCTACAACAACAAAAACAAGTTTCAGTTCCTATACCAGGACAGAAATACGTATAACAACAAGAACACGCTCTCATTCCAGTATAAACTAATTTAAATCCCCTATACCTAGTTGTATCAAAATTCCATATTACTTGACACCCATAACAATCAGTCCAACAAGGACAATTACAAATCATTTTCCACTGACTAAAACCACCAGAAATTTCTGGTGTTTGTAGAGTGGTATCTGCAGCATACGCTGCAGCACCTGGAGTTCCTGTGGCATTTGTAGATAGTTTACATATCTGGTTGCAAACGTCTGCTGCACTTAATCCAGCACCACCACCTCCAGAACTTCCCCCAGAGGCGGTTTTAGTACTTACATACTTAGCCATTAACCTTCATACCCCCATATTTGGAAACTGAGACAAGTATCTGCATCATTGTTGACAAAGACCCGATCACCATCTGAAAGAACTACACCAGTTCTCTCATATTGATTAACTGATAACTTATAATCAATCATTCCTGAGCAATCAATATTACCAAAGAAACAATTACAATCATCAACTAAACATGCATAATCTGATGATACAGATTGGGTTAATATATTACTAATTTTAACACTATAAGGATCACCTATCTTTGCCCATGTAACTAAATCAGAACTCTGGAAACCATCCCACCTTTGGCATTTATAATTAAATAAACTCATTGTCCAAGTAGACATATCTGATCTAAAGAGACATGATACACACATAACACAATCAGTAGTGTTAGAATAATCTGTAGATGCCATTTCAGTTGGGAAGTCTGCTACTTTCGTAAGTTTTCCTCCATTACCAGTAGCACCACCAGGCTCAGTATCATCTGGGTAGTAGCATCTTATACAAAGTAGAGTACCACAGCACCTCTGAGCATTACCCTCACATCCACAGAATGGACCATGAGAAATTCTAAGATCATTAGCATCAAAAGTGAATATTCCACAATGAGTTGCTGTTTGAGATCGAATCATCAAATAAGTACATCCTGCTGTACCTGTTGCATTTGTTACATTACAATTCCACGCTAGGTATTTGATAGGGAATTCATATGAATTAGCATCTGCAGCTTCAGGTTGATGAATATACAATCTATATCTTTGTAACCAATAACACTCACATCCATAATCATTCATACAAGACTTCATGTAACACATATCAGGGAATGTAAGACTATAGAAATGACACCGTGGAGTACTACCACCATGTCCCCAGTAAGTCATCATAGAGCAATTAGTCATACCATAAGCAAATCCATATGGACTCATCCTATTCATTACAGTAGTGTCAGGGTTTGCCATGAACCCACCTAAACAAGGATGGCAGAAACATTTTGTAGCCTGACACAATAAATTGTTTCTATTACAACAAGATGACATCTGTACATCCTGCCAAGATTGCCAACACATACAACCACAGTCAGCACTGCAGAAGCAGAAACATTGTACTATATGTCCATTAAGAACACAACCACAAGCACAGTTACAACACCACATAAAGTTGAACCATAAAGGGGACCTTATAGCACCCTCTGACACAGTTGTCATACACATTGCTGGACCTGCCAGATCACTAGGCAGCTTTCTACACCAACAGGTGTGACCTGTTGAACCCAGATTATTCTCATCACAACAACACTGGAATTCTCTATCTAATGCGTACCAGTTCCACATTTTAAATCCACCACCACTACAGCAATGGCAAGCACACGACTTACACCATTGGAAGGAGCAATGACTACCGCCTTGGCATTTACAACCATTACTACTACTACAACCAGAGTATACGTTTATTGGAACCTTACCAGAGTTTACTGATGCATCTCCAATATATCCGCAACAACAACACCAGTTTATCATCGTTTGCATAGCATTCTGACGTGCATTGTCAGAATTTCCCAATCCAATATTTCCTCCTCTTATGGGATACCAAGTTCCAGAACTACCTGCACACCTTGATTGATGGGTCCAACAACAATCACAACAAGTATTCTCCCAAAAACCAACTACTTTAGCATTCCAGAACCAATGACCACTACAGCAACAACTCCAGAAGTTTGGATATTCTCTCATCCATAAAGCAGGGTTTTGTAATTCATTACCACCATAACTCTTACCAAACATGCAGGTACTGCTACACTGACAAATCCAAAATGAAGAGTTCTGCTCTGCAGTACTATTCATTTCAGTTATAGTACACCCATACAGATCTTTATAGACGGGCTTACTACCCACTTGCAATATCCCATTTCCCGCTACTCCTGGAGTGCAAGCTAGATTATCTTGATTAAATTCCTCTGTTTGTGGTTTTACAAATCCAAAGTAAGTATTAACACCAGGATAATTACAATCACTATAATATACTGGAGCACTCATACTACAGAATGTACCTGCAGATGCTTGTATCACCGTTGTTTTTTGAGCTAATGTTGTAGATGCAATACCAACAACCACTGTAACCTCGCTATTAGTATTCGTACTAATAGCATTGGCAAATAAAGAAACCGAAGCAGCATTGCCAGATGTATTGTGATAGAGTTCTGCGGCTTTTCTACCCGCCAAAACACATTTTGATAACCTTCCATTTGGCATTTTAACTAACTCCTCCGATTGAATACATTTTTATTAGAAGTTTCTTCATATTATTTATCTCCTTATTTACTTGATGTTGCTCTACCACCATATCCAGAGGCAAAGAATGTGGTTTTTCCATCACCGCCACCGCCACCGCCACCGCCTCCAGCGATGCTAATATCAACTGTATTGGTTGTACTATTGAATAGGAAAGTATTTCCTGCTCCAACAAAGTTCAAAGTAGTTGCATTCGTGGCAATTGAACCACCTGCAGAACTAATACCAACTCCTGCATCAATTATATAGATGATTCCACCCATATTGGCATGAGCAGTACACTGATACCATAAAATATCGGGTGCATCAAATTGAACATCCCAAGTCAAAGTACCACTAGAAACATCATTATTTGTAACACCATCATTATATGGTGTTCCTGCTGAACCATTTGGTGTGCTCTGTATCCTAAATGGATGAGCACCCATATTATTAACAAACTTATACTCCTGACCCCTTATAAGTGTTATTGTAGGATCGTTTTCTGCACCAGTAAAACCTGGACCAGAGAATGTATAGTTATTAGTTCCATCTGCACCTAATGTCCACTCAGTACCACCACCAATTAAAGTAGTAACATTAAGAGTACTAATTGTTGCAGTAGTAATTGTTGCAGCAGTAGATACAATATCACCATCAAATCCAGCAAGAGAAGTTACAACACCAACCTCAGCTTTTAAACCAGATGGGAATATTGGTGCATTACCCATTCTTGCAGTAAATTGATCTGCACGAATAACACCACCAGGAGTAACCTGACCTGTACCAAGACTACCAATTCCAAGGACATCAGCAAGGAACTGATCGCCTTCAGAAATAGTAAACTCATCACCTGAATTTACAACTACATCTCCATAAGGAGTGTATGCAACATCTGCACTCGCAGGAACTGTTACTGTTCCACCAAGAGCAATAGTTCTATCTGTATAATAAACAACATCCAATCCCTCTGTAGAGGTAGGATCTACTGGAGTACCTAAACCAACCTTCGCAACAGCAGTAAGAGGATCTCCACCACTGAGAGATATGCTAGTAGCACTTAAGATACCAGAAACATTTACACCAGATGTATTTGCTTCTAATCTTTCGGTTCCACCAGCAGTAAATGCAATTTTATTTGCACCTGATGAATAGAAACCAGTATCACGATCACCAACAATATAACCAGTTGGTAATGCTGCTGTTCCAGCAGTAAAACCAAGTCCAGCGATCATGTCGCTGCCGTACCTACTTACATACTTGTTAGTAAGGTTAAATGGTGCAGCGTCAACCCAGAAAGCTGAACTACCAACACCTAATTCTACTTCATCATAATAAACAAAGGTTCTTGCAAGATTAATGCTATACCATAAGTCACCATTGGTAGGACTTGAAGGAGCAGTAGCACCGATACTTACAGCACCGCCACCGCCGCCGCCACCACCACCGCCTCCAGCGATGCTAATGTTAACAGTATTTCCAACTGCTTCAAATGTATTACCTGCACCTATAAAGTTGAGTTGAGTAATACCAGCACCAATTGCTAATCCAGCAGATTGAATACCAACTGCTGAAACAAATGATGTACTGACACCTGATGCTTTGAGGTCAGCAATCGTAGCAATCCCAGTAATATTGAGATTTCTACCTGTTACCTCATCATATACAATGTCATCTTTAACAAATAAATCGCCACCGACATAAAGGTCACCACCTGTTGTGGTGATGCCTCCTGTGGCAGCGAGTGTAGTAACACCTGAGATATATGCTTCCGTCGCTCCTATACCACCCAACACATGGAGGGTGTAATTTGGAACCGACGTACCGATACCTACTTTTTGATTCGCAGAATCGGCTAGAAGAAGATCATTATTGACCTCTAAACCATTCTTGACTACAAAATTCTTATTGACAGCCATTCGGGTTCACTATCCCCCAATTTAATTTACTTTTTGCTTTAGTTATTTATAAGATTTAAACTGCCAATCTTATAACAACCTTTGAATTCCCATTACTTCCACCTAATTGAGTATCTACTATGGTAACTGACCCATCAGTATATCCTGATCCACCACCAGCTCCACCAAGGTGAGTACCACCGTGTCCTCCTGTTGCACCATTACCACCCTCTCCAGCAGTACTCTCACCCTTTACACCTGCAGTTTGAATAATATCATATCCTGCTTTATATCCTCTAGTGATAGCAGCAGTATTAGTTACTTCCGTTCCATCAGATTGTATAAATTTAGTAAGAGTTTCCCCTTGATTAAGAACATTTAGTACATCACTACAAGGAGATATTCCTTGAGTTGCCCAAAAAACTCCTTTAGGACATGAAATAGTTCTTCCACCTGGACCACCTACTCCTGCTTCTGCCGTTGCTTGACTATCGCCTGGATATACGGTAGGAGATTGGTAGGCAGAACCGAAAATACCATCTCCACTCAAAGTACCTGCAGGG
>VTLG01003100.1_pt1 | contig 12678 bp, 24 predicted proteins | sample 4694571 | NCBI WGS metagenome assembly VTLG01 (sample SAMN12604809, study PRJNA352737) | marine metagenome | biome: ENVO:00000447; feature: ENVO:00000209|ENVO:00000569|ENVO:01000036; material: ENVO:00002151; isolation source: viral sequences binned using virsorter ... | reverse complement strand
ATCATCCCAGTCAATTGGGTAAGGAGCAACATCAACAGCGAGAGAAGGGCTAGCATTATGCCTACCTTTTGGGTAACGTACTTTAGTTTTTCCCTCTTCATATAGTTTGTCTTGCCTCTCTGCTGATCTATGCCCTTCAAGAACACTGCAATCAACATACTTAATTACTTCATTAAAAACTTTCTGCAATCTTTCATCGCAAGTTGCTAATCTTTCTTTTGATCTTTTTCCAAATTTTGCCATTATGCTGTTATCCAATTCCTTGCTTTAGGTTTCTTTTTATACCATCCATCCTTTGATTCATGCATTCCTTGAGGTGGATGTGCGTATTTACATGCATATGCTAATGCATCTATTGTATCATCATGTGCCATTCTTGGGCCAAAGGTCATAATCTCCCTATGTAAATCATACTGCGTTTTCTTTATATGCACCTGACCTACTGAAAATCTTTGAGCCATAATCTCTTGTATTCTATCTCTTTTGCTCATTCTATTACCTGGCTTCTCTTCTTTAAAAGGAATAATAAATTCATTCCTTCTTCTCATTTCGGCACGAATAGCTTGAAATACAGGTTTACTCATTGATGTATCTTCTATTGTAAAAAGCGTTGGTTTATAGAATTTCGCATATTGAAAAATGTAATCTACAATCCCTTTCTTATCTGTTCCAGGAACCCCCAGAACAGGTAAAGTCCTGTCCCTAATATAATCCAAGACATAAATGTTATTGTCGGGAGTGACAGCAACAGCAATGATAACAGAGAAATCCGAATTACGCCTAGCTGAATCAGTCGCAGGATCCACTCCAATAAATATATTGCACGGCTTTTGATCGTCCCCATCAGGTAATACATATGTTAAACCGCTTTCACTATCATTGATAAATTGCCCATCCCAGTATTTTATATGATCTCTACTAAATATAGAGTCTTCTTCTGATTGAACTTCCATCATATATTCTTGATAGAATTTTTGAGGAGTTCCAGAATCTTGATAAAACTTCTTTTTTCTTTGCATCTCCTTATGACCAAACCATGATGGCCATAATGGAGTTCCATCTTCTTGCAGTGCTTTATAAGTAATTACTTTCCAACTATACTTATCGCCCTGTTTTTTAGCCATTTCATGGCCAGTTAAAATCTTCTGAATAAAGGAATCAAAATGAACAGGTGTTCCGTTTATTCTTAGTCTACCCGTTTTCGGTTCCAAGGCAGGAAAGACAACTGCTGTGACGAGATTGCTGATCTTTGAACGACTTTCAGGCGTGACCGTATTATTTTCGTCTTCAAAGTCATCAAGCACAATAAGATCATAACGCTTATGCAACTTGGCACCACCACGAATACCAGAAAGATTAGACTTAGAAATAAGTTTACTCCCGTTTTTAAGCTCGATATCATCTTCTGTCCATTTTCTGCCTTTTAAATCTCCAAAATAATATTTCACCTTATCATTATATTCCATATGATATTTAATATAATCTAGATTTGGTACAGAAATCTTTGAAGATGCTGCTACCCACCCATAAAACAATGGTTCTTTTGTAAAAACAAAATCATGCATAATATTGCATTTTGTTAATACTGTCTTTCCATGTCCTCTAGGTAAAATTACTCCTAATTGTCTTACATCTTTATTTGAAAGAGCATCCGCAACTTCATAATGAAAAAATGGTGTTTCTGATCTCATGAAGTCATCAGGTAAGAATAGTTTACCAAAAGCAATTAAATCCTTATGAGCTAATCTTAACTCTTCTTCTGCTTTATTTACATCGTTAAGGTTTATATTTGCCAATTTAATACCTAATTCCGTATGATAGATTACAAATAATAAATTTAATTACAAAGTTTTTTTAATAATCTACTGTTAAATATTCTTGATCTAACATAAAATGCGTTTGACTAATAGGAAATCTGCCATAAAAATGCAGATCATTTACACCTATCTGATCCATAAGCTCGCCATATGGACCTAATACTCCACCTTTAAAATCCCAAGAATCTGCAAATGCTAAATATAATTGCCCATCTTTTGTTTTTCCAATACTCCAATTACTTGTTCCAAAGTCAATAGAATGATAAGAAGATATTTGTATTCCTCTAGCTTTTTGATCATTTAAATTTAATGGTAATATTTGCCCAGGTTTTAAATCCATCAAATCTGCGTATAACTGATTTGTACCAGAACCTCTAAACCCTGCAAAATGTATATAATCATTAGCTGAATATACTACAGGTACCATTTTTTTACCACCCTTACTATGAAATGGATAACCTCCACTTGGTCTTAAATTAGTTTTACTTAAATTAGAATCTTTAGGGTCTATAAAGCCCAAGTGTATGTTAAGTAAATCAGGAGCTTCCTTTACATTCCAACGTTTATTAGCTCGTTTATATCCCATAGAATCAAAGTTACCCATTATATCTACATACTGTAAGGACTGTCCATAGTAACTTCCTTCTATATTTAATCCTGTTTTAATAGCTCCCATAAATGTAGGTTCCCCTACAAGAGCGGTTCTTGAATTACTTCCCATAAGACTAACCTTTTTTCTTATCCATTGAAGATCATTTTCTGAAAGATCTACATTATTAACATAGTTCATAAGATTATCACCCTGCGTATAAGAACCTCTCTCTACCTTATATCCATTATCCACTTTACTTAGTATAGGTTTATCATCTCTAATATTAGCAAAGACTCCTCCCTCAAGAGGCCTGCCAAATAAATCATTAATTCCAGCTTTTATAAAATCGAATCTATTAAATACTGGTGTATCTACATTAAGCTCTGCAGCCGTGCTTACATCAGGTTTTGGATCTTCAATTGTTTGAGCTACATTTGTAGAGTCAGCTGCAAACATATTATCATTTCCGATCATTTGATTAAATACTTCTAAATCTTCTTTCTTTACAGTCATTAGCCTGATGCTCCCCCACCACCTAAAGCTCTTGCTCTTCCTAATGCAGTCCTAGATTTTTTAGCATAAACCTTTCTTTTTCTTCTTTTAGGGGTAACCTTTTTTTTAGCCTTAGACTTTCTCTTTTTAATCGCCATTACTTATCTCCTTTGGTCTTTTGACGCTATCTATTTCTTCCTTATTAAAACCTTGAAATACTGCGCCTGATATTTGTGTTACTTGAGTTCTATTTTTATCCTCAAGATCTAAAATATCTGATAACTTAAATAATGCTTTTAACCTTGTATCTGCTTTTTCTGCAGTTTTAGCCTCATCCTTAATACCCTTAAGCACCATCTTTTCATCTATATCTAATTCTTCGCATATAGGTTTTAGTTCTTCTTTCATAGCTGTTTTTATCCTTGTTGTTTTAACTAATTGCCCAGCACGCAATCCTGCATAGTGCGGGTCATTTGTCGGAAATGCCTTTAGATACGCCATGCGATAATCCATGCCTGCGGATATATACTGGACAAAGATCTCCTCCCTACTGGAAAGATTTTGTCTATCTTCAATTCTTTGATTTCTTTCTATATTGCCACCTAAGCTATATATATTAATACGTTTAGATGCATCCATCTTTACTGACTTTGAAGCTAGAAAAGTACCTGTACAAGTACCTAGATACCTAACAGAACGGACCTTGCCCTTCGGTTTTAACATGGTACCTTCTCTCAGAATTTGTAAGACGCACCCGTCATCTGAGAGTACCCAGTCACTTTGGTGACCATCCCTCCAATCCACGAGATACTTTATATTTACAGGTACTTCATCTATTGAATCAAATACTGTGTGTTGAATTTTATTAACTTTATAATGCCTCATAATACTCCAAATCCCCGCCAGGGGTTTGGTTTGCTTAAGTAATTCCTAAGATATCAGATACATCTAATTTCCTTAAACTCTTTTGCATATCATCAGGAGCATCTATTAACTCGCCCTTAATCTCCAACCTAAACTTATCTTCAGACTCATCGCAGTCATAACGCTCAGATATATGTAACAACTCATCACCTTCTTCATTTATAACTATTCTAAGCACATACTCTTTAATTTTCATGATATACTCCAAGATATAACTATCCCCTGAAAAGCATAGTTACTTTTTGAAAAATTTTAATTTTAAATTTCACTTAGGCCAGTTATATACTCCCATACCTAAAGCTTATATTAAAACAATTTCTATCGGTTGTCGGGGACAAACTCTTTATCCTATTTGGAGAGCAACCCAACGTCTGATCCATTCAGCAGAACTATTTCAAGGGTACTGGCTGGATGATAACTAAATAAATTCAATTACCGATGTACAAATATAATATGATGTAAATCACAAAAGCAAGAGGTTTTAAAAATTGTAGCATTTTATCGTGTGGTCTTTTATAAAAAGGGCACCCCCTATCAGGGGATTATCACTAACGTTTTTAGGTTATTTTTGATTTAGTTTTTTTTGTTTCTTTTTAGAGTTAATTATAATTTAGATAAGGAGAAGTTAAGATGGCAGATAGAGTGATGTCAGGTTATAGTAGGACTAATCGTATTAGATTACCAGAAGATCAGGTAAGTATTGATACATCTAGTGTATTAGGAGCGAGTACCTATAGTGCTATACTTAAGGCTAATAGGACTGGTGACTATGCTAATATAGGTAACTTGTTAACAGTATATAGTTCAGTTAAAGAAACTGATGGTAGTACTGCTACTGAAGATAGATTTGTACGAACAAGTAAAACTGTTACTGTTCTTACTGATGCTACTGGTGGTGAGCATAGACTAACTGATGCAGCTATGGTGACAGCTTATATGGATAAGGGTATGACTGTAAGTAAGACTGTTACGATTAATACTTGGAATGATGGACAGGTGACTGAGGAGTAATATTTGTGGTGTAAAGAGATCATTCATTTGGTCTCTTTATGCATTTATTATCTTATATGTTAGTACTATTGAATAAACAGTATGGTGTGTATAATTACACGGATATAACATGTAGGGCTTGTAGGTATTTCCTTAAACATATCCTGCATGTGTGTGTAAGATATATATACCAACTTATACTTAACATTAACTTGGAAACAAGAGGGAGTGAAACATGAGAATATTTGAATAGGACAGGCTCATTACCTGAAGAAGTTAAGTAATCAATATAGTCAATCCTCCCTAAAATTTAAAGAATTCGTAAGAATCGGCAGTATCATGTCGTTAGGATAAGTATAGCAATATACCCAAAGTGAAATGAGTGTAACAACGAGCTCATAGTAGCGCCAGTAATGGTTCATAGATACAAGCTTCTATGTGTATAATCTCGAAGGCAAAGAGAATATATATCATCAAGATGGTAATTGATGTGAGTCTGGTAACAGATAATAAGATAAGGAGTAGGAATAAAGGAAGTGCAAAACCTTCTGAGCTTGAGTGTGAGAGCAAGAGCGTATTTCATTGTTAAGGTTAATCCTTTAGTGATAAAGGGCAACACCTGAAACAATATAGTTTATAATATCTCAATTATGAATTGTAGTTGTGAGCGTAGTATTTACTATCTTAATAGGATAGCAAGCTACTCCGTGAGCGACTCATAACATTTACCGTTATCGGGAAAAACATGATAATAGAAAAACAGCCTCGGCGATTGGGAGCAAAGGGCTCTAAAACTTAAATCTCTTGAAATACCAGAGAGCATATTTGGCCTCAAGCTTAATGTGTGTTGTAGTGAACGTACTATATGGGTTGGCAAATTCATACAGCTACTATTAACTGCTGAGATAACCTAATCGATAAGAGTGGTAGCCTTAAACTACTGAGCTTACTAGCATACTATTCGCAAGAATAGTGGATAAGGACAAAACCTGAACATACCAATGAGGGAACATAGTCTGAAAGTGTTAGTGTCCGATAGTCTAGTCTCAACTATCGAAAGTTTTTTAATATAAATGGAGGATTACCAGTGGATAATAAATTTAAGGATGAAAAGTGGTATAAAGACTGGATTAAATTATTTGAACAAGTCTTAATACAAAATGGTATGAGAGGAACTACTATAACTGGATTTTGTATGGGTATAGATCTAGTTAAAATAAAGACAGTATATCATAGTAGAGATACTTACAAATTATGTAAAAGTCTTATTACTATCTCTACATCAGCAGGTATAAATGATTGGTATATTACTGATGTTCATAACTTAGGAGGGAAATAAAATGTGTAATTGTGGAAGAGATACTTGTCCTTATTGTAAAGGGGGCAAATAATGTATTTAGATGAAACTATATTACAGAGTAGAACTACAATATCTTTGGTAGATTTTATAAAGAAGTTATATAAACATGTAACTCCAAATGATCTTGCAATGGCTGATAAGCTTAAAGAAGAGTATGATGAAATAGTAGCAAGAACAGATAAAGCTGCTAAGAAGCGTAACTATAAACTATAAGGAGGTTAGAATGCCAGCACCAAATATTTGTATAGAATGTGATAAACCAGCACTACTATTGTTAGTTGGTATACCATATTGTGTTAAGCATTACAAGGAGGAAAAAAGACGTGAAAAAGAACTTTGATTTCAGTGAATCATTGCTTGATTACCAGGAATTGTTGTATATTGAAGCACTGGTAAAACAACAAAAACAGTTAAAACGTATAGTCCTTAATAATCGTATTATGGGCAGAATTGTTAAAAAATAAAATGGGAGAATTACCAGCTATGAGTAAATTTAAGAATAGTATGATTTTAATGGGTATTGATTGGTCAAAAGCTGCCAAAACAAAAGCTTTTAAAGATATTAAGACAGAATCACCTAAAATTGCAGGTATTATGACTGAATTAGATAGATTTTATCGTAAAAAGAACTGATATTAGCTGGTAAGCTAACCATCGGAGGAAGGGATTATGTTCACGACCCATGACATGATCCCTTTTTTCATTTATAGGAGGATTTATGAATCAATTACCAAGAAGATGGGGCAAATCTACATTGTATTATTGTCCTGTAAGTAAACAAGTATGGCAATATGATAAGGATAACAAAATATATATTCATAGAGATATGCCTACATACGGTTTAAGCAGAAAAGAATTACCTCGATAGATCTGGTGGCATACCTAACAGGAGGAGTTTAAATGCATCTGCAGAGCACTCACAAAGTATGCCAACAATTAAACTTAGTCCAACCTGAGATATGTCTTAATTGACTCCAAAGGGCAAGGATAATGACCTAGATATTCTCGAAAAGTAACTTGGTGGAAGTTGCGTAACATTATATCAATAAGGGTCGGGGGACGACATACTGATCACTCAAAACACCTCGAAATAACAGATGGATCGCCCCAAAGATTTGTTTAAACGAACATGGCAGGTGGTGTAGGCAATGCATCGCCATGAAGAATGGATGTAGTGCTAGCGTAGATTGCTGTAGATACTGACCTGCCAAAAAATTCAAATTAAGGAGATATTATGGCAATAAATGAAGAAGGAAGACCACTTCCAGATGAATTAAAGATAGATAATATAAAAAACTGGGAGCAAATGTTTCAAATGATAGATGATGTTGAGAGATGGAAAGATTGGGAAGAAATTCCAGATGAAGATTTATGGCAAGATGGTGAAATAGGAGCTAGAAAACTTTCAGAAATTATATTTCAAAGAGTTATAAATATAGGTGATTGGAAATTAATAAGGAGAAAAAATGGCTGATTTAACTAAAAAATGGACTAAATATGCTAAAGATAGGCTAGTAGGCAGAAAAATAGTCAAAGTTGAATATTTAACCAGTAAAGAATGTGAAGATGTTTTTGGTTGGTATAAAAGACCAATTACTTTCACATTAGATGATGGAAAAATAGTAATAGCACAAATGGATGATGAAGGTAACGATGGTGGAGTGTTATTGATAGAATATCCAGGTGAGACTACTACACATCCAAGTTTTCCAGGAGAAGTATTCCAAAAGTCTGACGTATTACCTGTATTAGGTAAGGAGGATTAATATGGAAGCAGCAATGTATGATTTGTTATATATAATAGAGTTATTATCAAGTGTTCTCTTTAAAATTAGTATTATAGTATTATTAACAATCTATTTAAGGAGAGCTAATGGATGAATTTTATTTAAATAAAGCAAAAGGGTATTTGCATACTATAAAACGGAATGAAGATGGTATATTTGTAAATGTTTCTCCACAATTTAAGGGTAAAATTATGATAGGAAAGAAGAAAATAGATATAGAACTTTATCCTGCATATAAACCTGGTGGTCCTTATGGAATTATACCTAAAAAACCAAATAAATTTATAATTAAAATTGGAGGTTAAGATGGGAAAAATAGCTGAATATGCTAATGATTGGTTAGTAGAATGTGGTTATGAATTAGGATATGACTACAATAGTCTTCCAAATATGGGAGAATGTGAACGTATAAGAAAGAAATATAGATCTGGATATAATTTTAAATCTATAGGTCGTATTATTAAAGAGAATGGTATGAATAAAAAAGAATATTGGGAGGATAAACAATGATACATGAAGTAAAGGGTTTCTTAAATAAAGAATTATTAGAAAATGTTAATAAAATGAAGGATTTAATGATAAAATTTGATGGTAAACGTAGTGCAGGTAAATTTGCAGCTGCTGTAAAATCAACAAATACATATCACGTTCCTGTAATTAGCGATCATTCTAAAATTGATAAGAGGTCTGATAAAAAAATGGCTACTGATTTAGCACGATTAGTATTTAATCCTAGTAATACTTCTAGATTAATGAAAGAAATTATAGGTAGTGAATTTTCTATTATAGATTGTCGTATTATAGAGTATACTAAATCAGAAGATTATGGTTGGCATCTTGATTTTACTGTTTCTAGAGGTGGTTTAGTAAATTTAAAGACTAATAAAGTATCATTTGCTATATTTTTAAATAATCCTAGTGAATATGAAGGTGGTGAATTGGAAATTGAATTAGAAACAGAGATTAAATCATATAAATGTAAAAAAGGAAGTATATTATTGTATCCTTCTGATCGTCTGCATAAAGTTAACAAAATAACTAACGGTAAAAGAATAGTAATTGTAGGTTGGATATATTGCTTATATGAGAGTCCTTTCAATCGATATATGGTTTGTAAATCAGATAGAGCATTAAATGATTTATTTGATTATATCAATCATAATAAGGGAAAAAAAGAAGATTTGAAAGATGTATTTAATACATTTATGCTTTTAAGTTCCCAGTATAAGAAACTTTCATTAACTAATCATTAGGAGAAAATATGAGACAAGATACGAAAACTGATTTATATAAATTAATCGATACTTTAGATAATATTGATGATTTAGATCTAGTAAAAGAGATGCTTAAAACTAGAAGCAATACTTTAGCTAGAAAAACAAAGTATAATCTAGTAATAGGTGAAAAAGTTACAATATCAGGTTCTAATAAGATAGAAACTGGTAAAATTATTAAAATTAATAGAACAAGAGCAGTAGTAGATTGTTTCGATAAAAATAGAGATTGCATGATACATTATACTGTTCCGTTCTCAATGATAAGAAAGGTGGCACAAGATGGTTAAAATAACTGAAAATCAAAGAAAATACATGGTGAGAAGAGTAAATGAAGAGTTTGATGGTGCAGTTTCTTTAATTAAACAGAAAGAAGCAGTAACAATTCAAAAGATTTCTGAAAAAGCACAGAAAAATTATAAGGAAACTCTTGGAATTGCAAAAGAAGTTAATAATCTAAGGAAATATGAGGATCTGTATAATAAAGCTAGAAAGAAATGTAATGATGTAGTTGCAGCAATGGAGCAACATCAAGAAACTTCTCATAATTTAAAACAAAAGTATAGCTTCTATGGATCATGTCATATTCACGATGCTAAAACTATGGATCAATATGTTACTATGAAATGTACTGATCTTGCATTGCAGAACTTTGGTAAAACTAAAGAAGGTTCTGAAATGGCTAAACTTGAGAAGAAAAGAGTTCAAGCTGTAGACTATATCTATGGTATGAATGAATCTTCTGCGCTATCTCAAGGATTAGCTAAAATTCTTAAAGGTACTAAGATTAAACTTCAGATTGGAGGCAAATAATGGAATTAAGAACTGATTTCATAGATATGGATAAGATTAAAAATTTTGGTGATGAATGGCATAAAGCTTGGCATCATAATGATAAGATTAAACGTATCAATAGAGGAATGTCTCTTAGAGGATTAGGGCAATTCTTATTAGAAAGAGGGTTTACTCACATTACGGTAGAATATGAAGGCTCAGGTGATTCTGGAGATACATATTTCTCTGAAGGATTTATGTCTAAAAAAGATTTTGATGCCAGAGGAGCTGATTATGGAAATGGTGAATGTGTTAATGAATATGCAAAGATTGATCAAGGAACTCGCTATCAAACAAAATTAAAGGAATTATTCAAGACATATAAAGAATATAATACTGAAGCTGAATTTGGTAGAAATAATGAGGATTTACATTGGGTACTAGCTGGTATTATTGGTTATGATTGGTATAATAATGATGGCGGTAGAGGTGAATTGATTTGGGATTTAAAGAAAGAAAAGATATTTGTTGATGGATATCAATACTATCAAGGAGAAGTTGAATGTCAGGAGACATATTTCCTAGATGGTAAGGAGCCTAAGACTAAATATAAAGAATCTTAATGAAAGCCTTTAATCATTGTAAATCAAGTGTGAAATATTTTGGTGGTGATAATAGCGACTATTATAACATTCATGCTTGGTTTGATGAAACTAAAGATCATTATGGTGATATAAGACATCGTGCTTTAAGGCATCATACTCTTGGTGTTAAAGAATGTGAAAGGAAATTTGGAATAACAATAAGAAACTCTAATGGTAAAGATATACCAGTACGTTCGATTGCAGAACAACACATAAGAGAGGATCTAGGCTTTATTCCAACAGTTCAAGATTGGCTTAAAGAAATAGTACCAAGACCTTGGATGGCAAGTACCAAGAAGAATATTAAAAAGATGAATTTAATGTAGTTAGATTAACACGCTAAGACTAGTCACGCCGACATAGGGTTCTAGCTACATTAATAACCTAATAGTTAGGCTTATAAGTATTAGGAATATTTGTCCGCTTTCAGTAAATTTAAACCCCGCAACAAGGAGAAATAATGGAAGAAAATCAAGAATCTTTAGGGAATTCTGTCCCTGAACGAAGAACTCAAGAATGGAAATCTCAAGATATTAAAAACTTAATTGCATCATTAGTAAAGTTCCAAAGTGAATTAGCTAGTGTTGTAACAGATAAGACTAATCCATTCTATAGTAGTAAATATGCAGATATTAACAGTATTTTAAGTTATGTAAGACCACTTCTATCTAAAAATGATCTTGCTATAACTCAAGGTAACAGATATTGTACAAAAACTAATGGATTTTACATAACAACAAAATTACTACATTTATCTGGTCAATGGATACAAAGTGAAGTTAGAATGCCTATTGGAGGGAAAAAGGATGCACAAGCAGTTGGTGGTGCATGTACTTATGGCCGAAGATATGGATTATTAGCAATACTGGGTATGTCTGTTGATGGAGATGATGATGATGGTAATAGCAATGTTAAAACTGTCAAATAAAGGAGCTCAAATGGCAATAAAAACAATGTCCGCTAGTAGTGGAGGAGGAAGTAAGTTTGCTGAAGGATGGCATGAAGTTAAAATATCTAAAGCATCTTATGGATTATATGAAACTAATGACGGTAGTAAACGTTATCTTGATATATGGTTTGAAGACTATCCAGATAATATGAATTTAAGAGTCTATGAGACTTTTAATAAAGAAACAAAACATGAATTTGCTCTTGAAAATATATTTCGATATGCAAATGCAGGTATTGTTAGTAAGCTAGAAGATCCAACAGGAAGGAACCCTCTTCTTCAGTATGATGATGATGAAAAGGGGCTTGTTGGTAGAGCTATAAACATCTTTATGTACAAAGAGACTAAGACTGGTGAGGGTTATAGTAGAATACTTAACCGCATCGCTCCTGTTGCTCAAGTCGGAGAGCATTTATCTTATACAGATAAGGATGTTACTGGAATTAAGGCTAGTTGTGAGAAATCTTATGAACGTAAGAAATCGTTTGAAACACCTGTCCCTAATTCTGCGGATGCTGACTTTGGAATGCCTTTATAGGCACAAACAAGTAAACAATTAGAGAGCCAATAACTGGTCCTGTAAGTCCCACAGCAAAGCCTCATGGGCAAGTCCCGTGGACGAGTGCGGCAAAGGAATATGTGAGGCTCTCTAATGTTAAAAAGGAGAAATTATGACAGTAAGAAAACATATTGCATCTAAACTTACCAATCTTGCTAAAGCAGGATTAACAACCTTCAAAACCTCTGATATACAAGAACTATCATATGTAGGTAAGCAAGAATTTGGTAGATATCTTGGTAGTCCTGGAACATATACTAGAGAATTTAGAAGAATGAGAACTGATGGTATATTAAAGGTTAGAAAACTGGATAGAAAAAATAAACAACAAATATGGGTATTACACGAAATAGAATTCTAAGGAGGATATATGATTAAAGAATACGCTTTTGGATTAGCAAACAGACATCATTTTGGAGACACTAGTGATGTAAGTAAATATGCAGGTATGGCCCAAGATACTTTTGTGTCTTTATGGGATTATGATGGACATGTTACAGATTATGTTAAAGAAAA
>VTLG01013646.1_pt1 | contig 12680 bp, 16 predicted proteins | sample 4694571 | NCBI WGS metagenome assembly VTLG01 (sample SAMN12604809, study PRJNA352737) | marine metagenome | biome: ENVO:00000447; feature: ENVO:00000209|ENVO:00000569|ENVO:01000036; material: ENVO:00002151; isolation source: viral sequences binned using virsorter ... | reverse complement strand
ATATCGAGTTATATGCCTATATTCTTCGCGGAGGCTCGGCTGACCCTATTCTTATGGGAGGCCTCTATCGAACAACTATGTCTGCGATGTTAATTAGCAGAACCGGATAGGAGAAAAATAAAATGCCTACACTTATTACAAAAATTAAAACTATATATTCTTCCTTGACGGATAATGACTTTAGCCCAGAAGGTACTATAGCCTTGCAGAACGATTCGGATGGAAGAGGTGATTATATTAAAAGCTGGAACCACCCTTCATTATCTAGACCCACTGCTGAACAATTAGATTCAGTTTAAAGTCTTAGGGAGAAACTAATGTCACTAGTCTTTCATAGTAGTGCTGCAAAGAAAGTAAAAGAGATTATGCAAGAAGACGAAGAAACGATGGAAGGAACTAATCTCCGAGTATTTATAGAAGGAGGAGGATGTTCTGGCTTCCAATATGGATTTACGTTTGATGAAAGAAAAGAAGACGATATGGCTGTAACTACTGAGGGAATTACCTTAGTCGTTGATCCTTTAAGCCTACAGTATTTAGATGGAGCAGAGATTGACTACTCTACAAATCATTTTGCTTCACAATTCGTAATACGCAACCCGAATGTACAGACTACCTGTGGATGTGGTAGCTCGTTCGCAGTATAAATTAGTTAGGAGAATATAATGGGACAAGTAAATTATAATGATGTGCAGTATAGCCTATTCGCACACGGTACAGGTACTAGCGCAATCACTACTAGTCCTGTTATTTTGTATAAGATTCATTGTGTAACAGCAACAGCAACAGAAGATTTTGAAATCAGAGATGGTTCTGGTGGAAATATGATATTAGATATTAAAGCAAGTACCGCTATTAACACATCTTTTGATTTTGAGAACGGACTTAAACTACAAAGCGGTATACACATAACTGTTGGGAGTAGTGCTACAGGCACATTTAGGTTCGATTATAGTCTTGTTCGCTAGCAATGAATACGGAGTTGCATGAAACAGCAGGTCGCCATGACGCAGAGATAGAAAAACTTCAAAACCAAATGGATCAAGTTTTAGCTGAACTTAAAGAAATTCGCTCTACTTTAGACGAAGCAAGGGGTGGTTGGAGAACTATGATGTGGTTAGGGGGCGCAATAGCGGCTGTTATAGGGATTCTGGCAACTAGTAAAGGAATGTTTAATTCCTAATGGCTTATGGAAACATAGCGGGTTGGGGCCGAGGCCCGTATGGGATTGGTGCGTATGGTCAACCAATCACGAGTGGAGGTTGGGGAGATGCCGGGCCACCGGAGATAGATATAAAAAAAATAAAAAAAATGAAAAGACAGCAATTCAGATTAAAGGATGATGAAGAAGTTGCTGCAATGTTAATTTTACAAATGTTGAGAGGGAAAAGTTAATGGATATAACTGAACGACAGAATTACGAAAAGATGTTTGTGACCTTTGATACCGAAGGGTGGGGATTACTTAGAGAAAGGTTTATTGAAATGTTTAATACGTCCAATAATCTTTTCGTAATTTCTGATGAAAAAGCATTTTGGCAAACTCGCGGTTCACTGGGGATGCTTCAGTTCTTTATAGAATTAGAAGATATCGTTAAGAATGAACTCGAGCAAGCAGAAAAAGACGAGACTGAAGACAATGAAGATATTGAATGATTATCGTTGTCTGAAGTGCGGAGAAGTTACTGAAATGTGGTCTAACAATAAAGGAAAATCTTTACCAAGTCCTTGTTGTGAGAACCATACTTCGGAAAGAATTATTTCAGGCGGGAAATTCTCATTACCTGGAATAGATACGGGCTTTCCTACAGCCGCAGATAAATGGGCAAAAAGGCATAGGAAAGCGAATAAACATAATCTGAAAAGATTAGGTATTCCTTGTTAATCCCCCGAAAGGGCTAAGATTGGAGAAATGTTATGGCGGATTTATTAGATGCGGAGACACTAGAAACAGAGGCAGTTGACGACTCAGATTTGGAGTCCCGCTTGACCCAAGAACGAGAACAAGTAGAAGAAAACGCAACGGAACAAGAACAACCTTCACAAGAAGAAGAGATCTTACCTCCTAAGTTCCAAGGAAAAACTGTAGAGGAAATAGTACAGTCCTATCAGAACTTAGAACAACACTCAGGTAGACAAAGTAATGAACTGGGTGAGTTGCGAAAACTAGCCGATTCTTTGATTCAAAAAAATCTAACCGAAACAAATGGTCAACAACTAGAGTCTACATCTCAACCATTAAAGGATGAAGACTTTTTTGCTGATCCCGTTACTGCGGTAAGGCGAGTAGTTGAAGAGGCACTACAACCTGTAAAAGCGAATTTAACGCAAACGCAAGTAGATACAACTATGCAGAAATTACAGGTAAAACACCCAGACGTTGCGGAAATTGTAAATGATATGCAGTTCCAAGATTGGGTGATGGGTAGTACTCCGAGACAAGATATGTGGGTTAGGGCAAGTCAAGGAGAATATGAATATGCAGACGAATTGTTCAGTCAATACAAAGCAGTACATAAGGCTCCACAACAAGCTAAACAAGAAGAGAACAGAGCCATCAAAAGTGAAGAACTGGCGGCGGCTTCAGCAGTTTCTTCGGGATCATCCAAGGACGCAACTACGCAAGGGAAACCTCGATATAGAAGGGCCGAGCTTATCCGTCTACGTATGAATGATCCAGCACGTTATGCCAGCCTACATGATGAAATCATGCAAGCCTACTCGGAAGGGCGGGTGTCATAATACTTTTAACAACTTAAATTAGCCTGAAGGAGACATATAATGGCAAATTTTAGTGCCGCTTCAGCGATGAATACAACCACACAGGATAAATTTATTCCTGAGTTGTGGAGTGATGAAGTCGTTGCGGCTTACAAGAGTAACCTAGTCTTGGCAAACTTAGTTACTACCATGAATCACAATGGTAAAAAAGGGGATACGGTACATATACCAAAACCCACTCGCGGGTCTGCCTCCGCAAAAACAACTAGACAACAGGTAACGCTTATTGCGGCTACGGATACTGAATTAAGTGTCAGTATTGATAAGCACTATGAGTATTCTCGTTTGATAGAAGATCTGTTAGAAAAACAAGCTCTTTCTAGTATGAGGGCTTTCTACACAGATGATGCTGGATATGCGTTAGCTACACAAGTAGACAGCGACCTCTGGGTTCAATCCTATAATCTCCAAGGTGGAGATGGTGCCGCTGCTTATCATGGCGATAAAGCAGTTATTGGTTCAGATGGTTCAACGCTTTTCAGTGCTTCACAAGCGGGTGTTGCTATTGCAGATGCAGGACTTCGGAAGACTATTCAGACTCTTGACGATGCTGATGTGCCTATGGATGATCGCGTCTTAATAGTTCCTCCAGTAGAGAAAAAGAATCTTACTGGCGTTGCTCGGTTTACCGAACAGGCTTATGTTGGAGAAACAGGTGGTGGGAATACGATTCGTAATGGATTAATAGGAGATCTTTATGGTATACCCATTTATGTCTCTTCTAATTCGCCAACGAATAATAGTTCCAGAGCTTGCTTGCTTGCACATAAGTCGGCAATGGTTCTAGTTGAGCAAATGGGGGTTCGTACACAGACTCAGTATAAACAAGAATTTCTTGGAGATTTGTTTACTGCTGATATGATCTATGGTACGGGCGAGTTGCGGGACGATGCTGGTATCTTGATTGCTACCACTACGTAATTTGTAAAGGAGATATATAATGGCCTTACCCACAGGTACAAACTACGGGCAATCTGTAACCAAATACGCGATTGCCTCGGAAACCAAAGATTGGGGTAGTGTTAATGATGGTGACGAAGCCGCTGAAGAAGTAACCGTAACTGGTTCACAACTTGGCGACTTCGCTCTAGCTTCTATGAGCATAGACACCACGGACATAACCCTGACTGCTACGGTTACGGCGGCTGATACGGTCACTGTGATTTTAGCTAACAATACTGGTGGTGCGATAGACTTAGGTTCTGGCACACTGTATGTTATGGTTATTCCTAGAGAAGTAGTCTAAACTAACGGGGGAGGTAACACTCCCCCAATTTTAAAGGAGAGAGGTGTGTTATGGCAAAAGTAGGAACAACGTTACTTGATGTCGTAAATAAGGTTATGATTCGTTTGAGGGATCAAGTTGTCACCTCTATCTCATCTACAAAAAATACTTCTCCTGCAACTACAAGCGGAAGCCCGTCTTATACAGATACGGTTATCCAACTGATTAACGATGCAAAACGAGAAGTAGAAGATACCTATAATTGGTTAGCACTCCAAAAAACTATCACAGTAAGTACTGCGGATACGGTAAAATCCTATGCTATAGAAAATACTAGTACAGCAGTTTATTCTAATCCTCGCAGTAGGGTATTGGATGTGTATAATACAACGAGAAATGTCCGACTAGTCCCAAGACCGTACAATTATCTGAGACAAATGATTCAGATGGCTAGTCCACCTTCTCAAGAACCTACAATGTACGCAATACAAGGACTACAAACACCAACGTATAGTAGTTCTGATTCTACACCAACAACAAACCAATCTTTACAAGTTTATTTATATCCGATACCAGATGCGACTTATTCTTTAGATATTGAGTGTGTTGTTCCTCAAGAAGACTTAACTCTAGCAACAGATTATTTTACAGCCCCGTGGTATCCTATTTATTTACGGGCATTATCTTTATGTATTCGAGAGCGGGGAGAAGATGAGGGGGAAGTTAGCTCTGATATAGAGAGAGCTTATCAAAAAGCCTTGGGAGATGCGATTGCGTATGAACAAGATCAACAGCATCAAGGACAAGGTGGAGGAGATTGGGTAGTGTTGGGAGATTATTAATGGCGAGTAATTTGCAGTCGCTTGTTGTACGTGCTCCGGGTATGTATGGGCTAAACTCGGAAGGAGAGACTTATGCAGATGCTCCGGTTTTTGCTGAAGTAGCAGAAAATATCGCTTATGATTCTTCAGGAAGATTAACAAATAGAAAAGGATTTAATGCCTTAACTACTACAGCTAATCGGATAGGAAGAACGGCTCTTGGTTCTGATCCAATAGCAACGGTTATAAATAATACCGTAGCCACAAGTGCAGTTAATACCAGTACTAATCGTATTACAATTAGTAGCCACGGTTATAGTACAACAGCGGCAGTTGTTTATTATAGTAAGGGAGGAACCGTCCTTAGTCCGTTAGTTAATGGAACAACTTATTATGTTATTTCTGTAGACTCTAACACAATTAGTTTGGCGACGAGTTCTTCTGATGCTACTGCTGGTACTGTTATTAGCTTAACTGGTACGGGGAATAATAGCCAACAGATTGGGGCTAATCAACCCGCTAGAATAACGATTACTCACTCCTCACACGGCGCATCTACTGGAGACTATGTTACACTTAGTGGGGCAACCGCTACAGGAGGTATTACCGCCGTACAAATAAATATACGGAAAAAAATAACAAAAGTAAATGCAAATAGTTATACTTTCTACAGCGATGGGGAGGCGACTTCTGCGGCATCTGGCGGTGGTTCAAGTGTTATTGCTTTTTTAGAGCCAACCATAGATCAGTTATTTATGTTTAAAAAGAATGATGGAAATGATTATCTAATTTCTATCGCTAACAATAAAATTTACGAATCTGCGGGAACTGCGTTTAATAGCCCAACAGATAGGACGGGATCTTTAAGTTTTACTACAACTGCACTACAGTTTGTGACATTTAATAACAAGTGTGTTGCCGCTATACCGGGACAAACGATGGCAGTTTCTTCTGGTGCGGGAAATTTCGCGGCAATCTCTGCGGCAGTAAAAGACTATACAGTCACTACCTCCTTAGTTAATATAAAAGATAATACGATTGTTCTAGGGACACATGATTTAAAAACAGGGGATATGGTTGAGTACGAGGATAGTGGAGGAACTGTTCTTGGGGGCTTATCTGCGGATACTATATATTACGTTATTAAAGTAGATGAATTTCGGATTAAATTAGCGACAACAAACGCCAATGCCGTTAATGGGACGGAGATAGACTTAACGGGTACGGGAAATAATTCACAAAAACTAGAAGAATTAACCGCAGTTGCTACTGTTCCTACTGGGGGAGTAGTACACTCTGCTTTCGGTAGACTCTGGGCACAAAAATCTACAAGCACGACAGGTAAGAATATAATTTCATACTCTCGTCTACTTGATGAAACTAACTGGGGATATACCTATGGCGGGGAGATAGATCTAACAGCCAACTTTGCGGCTATTGCAGGGGGTTATGATGATCTAGTTGCGATTAGTTCTTTCGACAATTATCTTGTTGCTTTTCTTAGAAACAATATCATCTTATATAGCAACCCAGACGATCCTTTTAATCTAGCTATTGAGCAGATTATTACGGGTGTAGGGTGTATAGCAAGAGACAGTGTTCAGAATATAGGTAATGATATTTATTTCTTATCTGCTACTGGAGTACGGTCATTACGGCAAAGTATCTACGCGGGAAATAAAGCAGAATTAAGAGACATCTCTACGTTAGTTCGCAGAAATTTTTTAGTAGACGTAGCCTCTTCAGAAGCGGCGTTACCTCAGATTAAATCTAATTACGACCCAGAAGAAGGGCAGTATTGGTTAAAGTCTCCTAATGGAGATATTTGGGTGTTTGATATGCACTCACTTGACCCACAAGCCCCAATAAGAATTACAAAGTACACAGATACGTTATGGGATAGTTTTACTTATAACGAAGGGGAGACTTATATTGGTTCTTGTGGAATGGTGGGTAAGTATAGTGGGTATAGTGATGATGCTCCTACAGATAGCGGAACTTATTCTTGTATATGGCGGTCTAATCCGGTAGATTTTGGTTCCTCTAAACTTAAAGTCTTAAAAAAGATAACTGCGGCATTGATAGGAAATACTACAGATAATGTAGTGATTACGTATGCCTTTACAGAGGGCGGTTCTGGAGAAGTAAGTTTTACTTTAGGTAACGAAAGAGGAAACTCTAGGGGAACAGGAGATACCGCATCTGGAGCACAAGGAAAATGGGGAACCTCTGAATGGAATGTCGCTGAATGGGGTGGGGGGTCTGAGACAGTATATAATTTAAGCTCCTCTGTTCAACATTCAGGTAGAGCACTGAAACTAGGAAGTCGTTTTACATCAAATGGGTTTAGAATTGCAATAGAGCAATTTTCTTTGTTCGTCAAATTAGGGCGAGAAGGTAGATAAGAATGTCTAATTATACTAGAGTAGAAAATTTTACAGCCAAAGATAGTCTCGAATCTGGTGATGCAGAGAAGATCATTTCTGGGGCTGATATAGATTCAGAATTTAATGCGATAGCAACTGCCATTGCAACAAAAGAAGATACTGGTGGAGTTATTCCTTCAGGAACAAAAATGTTATTTGTTACCTCTTCTGCTCCTACGGGGTGGACTCTGGTTACTACTTATGATGATGTCGTACCTATTATTCAAAATGCCGCTAGTATAGCTACAGGAGGTAATTGGACAATCGGAACGTCTACTCTTGCAGGTGCGTCGGGATCTCACACACACACTTATAATCACACACACGGCGTAGGTAATCACGTTCACGCTATAAATAATCATACTCATAGTGATGGTAATTATTCTATTAGTTTAACCAATGGGATTAATACTGGTGGCGGGGGTCAATACGGAAGTAACAATGCAAGTATTAGTGTAAGTGGTAATTCCGGTAATCCTAATAACTTACCTAATACAGACAACCCCGCAAGCGGTAATACAAGTAATCCAAATTCTGCAACAACCGGATCAACGACAAGTAATGTTGTCCTTAGTGGTAATGCGGTAGACGGTAATTGGCGACCAGCATACCTTAATACAGTAATTTGTTCAAAGAACTAATGCAGACCAATATACTAACAGAGAAAAAATATAAGAACGCCTTTAATTGTAAGCGGTGCCCTCAAACATCTAACGAGTCAGGTTGTCCTGCTTGGTGGGAACAGATGTGGACAGATCAGGCAACAGGGGAACAAGCATTAAATAAAGGTTGTGGTTTCTTTATGGCCCAGGCGGTAATTGTTTCTTCGGCAAATGAAGCGCGAAGACCTGCGGCAGAAATAAGTGCAATGCGCGAAGAAATAAAGGACGGCGTTCAACGAGCAACTACTGCTGTCTTAGAGTTTTATAAACAAAAAGCGATGTCCTCTAGCCCAGAAGATGTAGGGGGACATTACCAACAGGAATTTATTTTGGGAAATGGATATAACGATCCCAACGCTAGTATGGAGAGAAAAGATGGCAAATAGTTTTAACTTAGGCGACTTTGCTAAATTTGGTAGAGGTGGAGATGACACGATAGCTCACGTAGCAACAGGAGAACGTGTTATCCCCAGAGGAATACTTGATAGTAGTCTAACAAAAAAGATTAATGCTCGTATGGAAGCTATGGGATTAGATCCAGAACGGTATATAGTCGGTAACGAAAATAACTCTATAAACCCACACACACAACAACCAGAGTTCGGGTTTCTTCCGTCATCGGGTAAGAAGAAATATCTTCGGTATTTGCGAGACGATTATAGAGAACGGATAGATCCGCTACAGTATGCGAGTACTACGTATCAAGGGCCATTTGGAACAACTACTGTGGGGCCGGGAGGAATCAGCGTAGACCCTTCTAAAGATCAATTAGCTGTTTCAGGACAATTCCAAACTTTAGGCGATAGTTTATTACGGCACATTAATCGTCAGGGTTTTACACGGGATGCTGCTGCTAGGAGACTTATGAGGGGGTACGAGCAAGATCCCAGAAGTCGTCAAGATTACGAAACACTTTATACTGCGGGTTTGGGGGATATGGATGCGATGATGGCCGGAAGAGATGAAAGCAGTAGTGGTAGTCTCCTCGGAAGATTGGGGGGCGGTACTGCTAGCGAGAACATCTTAGGTGCTAGGAGGAGAAGTGATTTACTTGCTAGACAAGCATTACGGACGGGCGCAGTAAGCGCAGGTAATCGGCAATACGAAGCAGGTAGACAAGCATTAGCGGCTTTATTGGGGCAATCAGATGCGCTCCGTACATCAGGACAGCAACGTACTCTTAGGGATATTGCTGCCTTACAAGGACTTAGATCTTCTCAATTCGCTCCGCTACAATTAGCTAGTAGTGGTGTACAACCAGCATTAGGTTTGGCGGGAGCATTAACTGGGTTTGATGTCGGTAAGGCTCAATCTTGGTATGAGGCTGGATTACCATACGCTTCAGCAAAAGCTCAAGGTAGTCCTGGGATGTTGGCTACATTAGCAGGGGCAGTTGCTCCAGCGGCAGGGGCTTACTTCGGTGCGGGAGGCGGTATGCCAAGTTTCCCTAGTTTTGGTGGTGGCGGTGGTAGTGGTATGGGGCTACCAGTCTAGTTCGCGTCTGACAACCACCGTAATAGTTTAAAAGGAGAATGATAAATGGCATGGCGACCGTTAGCACAACCACAACTACCTGACTTTTATCGAACAGAGTTAGCTAATCAACAGCTACTCGGTAACGCTCTGAAAGAAGGTTTTAATTTAATAACCCACAAAGTAATAGAGAATGATCTTGCTGAGAGGTACGGCCCTAATTTATATTCTCCAGAAGCCTTACAAGAGCGGGTAGTTAAGTACTCGATGATTAACCCAGAACTAGCAAAAATGTTTTCTAACCAACTGTATACCTCGGAACTTGCAAAAAGTCGCATACAGACGGCAAAAGAATCAAAAGATTATAAAGATGATCGTGCAGAAATGGCTATTATACGTAATCTAAATACTACGAATAGTCAGTACTTGTCGGTAGAGAACGCACTTACAGCTAATGAAGAGGCAAGAAGGTCTTTTGTAGCAGATAACATGCTGCTACACGGAGAAACGCCAGCATATAAAAAGGAACTTGACCTATTTGATAAAAAAGATGAGGCGTTAAGGAAACGGTTCAGTGTATTAGAACGTAGTTTGGAGGGGTTAGGCAGCAAATATAAGGCTTTAACGGGCAACGAATTTTTTACAGGTGGTTTTGACATTCCAGAAGCCCACTCTGTAACAAGCGAGTTTGGTACGTCGGAGAAGAAGAAGACCGGAGAAAATGAACTGTTTAAGACGGATGATGAGGCGCTTACAGAAACAGGGGAAGGAGACAAAGAAGAAGAAGATAGTGGCCCTGGGTTTTTCGGGAGGCTATTCAACGAAGCACGAGCGAAGGAACAGTTGAGGAAGGAATTGAGGGCGCAAGTTAATGAAGAGTGGAGTCCAGAACTTGAACAACAGTTTGGCACTAAGTATAGGTATTTTGATGCTCTATTAAAACAGGCAACTAGGGTGGCAGAATGACCACCTACCAAGGGTTACAGAACGATAACCAGTTCATAAACTCTGGGATTAAAACATTAAGGTTACTTGACCGTCTTCCCGATATGAAGATGGAAAATACCCCAGAGTACCGAAGGGCAGTTGTTGACCAACTCTTAGAGGAAAAAAGGTGGGGAGGATTAGCGACAGAAACAACGGGTATGAACCTAACCTCTGTCCTAAGACAAGGACGGGCTTTTTCAGACGCAACTCCAGAACAGGCGCAACACTTGTTTTATGTTGGGAATCAGATACAAAAGCTACCTAATCTTTTTGAGGAGGGTGCTCCACCAGCATTTGAAAACATTAAGGAGCACGTTGCGGGGGCAGCAAGCGATCCAGTTAATTTACTTGGGGCGTTTATGGGCTTCCAGACGGCGGGGGCTTCCGGTGCGGCGGCTCTTGCGACTAGGCAAGCGGCACAAAGAGGTGTTGCTAAGTATATCGCCAACCGAGCTAAACTTGCTTTCCAGAAACCAGTACTAAAAGCCTTTGCAGTCGAGTCAGCAATTACTGGTGCTGGCGGTACAGCGAAGTCCTTATCCCAACAGACAGACAGAATAGGTTTAAACTTCCAAAAAGAATTAGATCTAGGGGATGCTTTATTTGTTGGAGCAATGGAAGGGCCATTAGCTGTTGGTTTCGGGGGGAGTTTTAATACTGCGGTAGGGGCACTTTCTCGTTCTATAGATAATAGTGTTGGGGATACGGCTGCTGCTCAGTGGATGAAGAATAATCTTCTACCTAAATCTTACAGGGATGAGACTTCTACACACATTTTAGAGGAAGTTCAGGGGATTAGTTCCGAATTTAATCATCGCGCTCAAGTCGCTGCTAGAGATCTAGAACGTAGTATTAATAAAAATACAACCAAGAATAATAGAGACGGGGTTATTCGGGATGTTATGTCTGTTTTGCGAGGAGATCGTAAATTAGGCCACCCTAACAGAGATCATTACCCCTTTTATCGTCCTAGAGGAGTGTATAATAAACTCCACTCAGAGATACAAAAAGCTACTGACACAGCTAGTACAGTTATTAAAGACGCTAGAAGTCACGCCGCTAATCTACCTAATGTATCTCCAGGGTTTCGCCAGATATTTGACAGTCCAACATGGCTTAAAGACGGTTATGCTAGATTAGTTTACGAAGTCTTTTCTGTTAATAAACGGGCTGTACCCTTTGATAAATTTTTAGACAAGAATCCAGAAGTTATAGACGAGCTAATTTCTGCGGTAAGGCAACCCAAAGGGGATCGAAAGAAAACATGGTTTGCTTCTCTGGAGGAAAAGTATCCTCACTACACCCAAGGCTTAACGAGATCAAGTTTTACTGGAAAGAACGCGCGGGAGAACGCAAGGATACTCGCACAGAGAATGTACCAACCCCAGAAGGGTCGCTTTAAATTAAGTGCAAATGTCTCCGAGAGTTTAGAGGCTATCCCCGCAGTCCAAAGAAGAATCTGGGGAGATAATTACAGCGCATCGCAGAGTGTTGTCGAGTCTGTTGCGGGAATAATGAACTCCGTAGAGAAGGCTTACTTCGCCCAGAATCTACAGAAGAGTTTAGCGGGAAGGGGTCAGGCGGTTCGAGCGGCTTCTACACTACAAGCACGAGCGATTATAAACAAGACCAGAAAGGAACAGGGACTAGACCCGATACCTACTAAAAACGATATAGTTAGGGTTATTGGAACAGAGAATCAGGGCGCATTGATTCCTTTTGATAAACCCAATAATCTTTTTGTTCCTACAAACACTAAAGATAAAGCTAGTCGGGCTTATTACACTACTAAGGAGGTACAAGATAGATTAGCTCCGGTAATAAGGGAGTTTGATAAGTACCAACCTTTATTTAATAGTGAGGTTGCTGAAAGCATTGCGCGAGGATCTGCACGAGTACAAGGAACGCTCAAAGTAGGTAAGACGGTATTCTCTCCTGTAGCTATTGTTAGAAACGCTAGCGGTGCGATTGGTAGTGTTTTATCTGGGAACCCTTATCAGTGGCTACCAGAAGTAACTAAGGCAATTTTTAAAATGAGTCCCGCAGAAAGGCGAGAACTAACTTCTCTAGTGCGTACTTTGGGGGTAACAGGGCAGTCTATAGACATCGGGCAAGCGTTAACTAGATTGGGTAGAGATATAAATGAAAATCCAGGCTTTATAGAAAAGGTGGGTAGTTTTGGTGTCGGGGCGTTCCCCAAGATATATAGAAAGTTTATGGGTTTTTACGGTGGGACAGACGACTTCTTTAAGATGATAACCTTCTTAGCAGAGTTTGGGAAGCAGCGACAAATTTGGAAGGAGATG
>VTLG01010108.1_pt1 | contig 12680 bp, 24 predicted proteins | sample 4694571 | NCBI WGS metagenome assembly VTLG01 (sample SAMN12604809, study PRJNA352737) | marine metagenome | biome: ENVO:00000447; feature: ENVO:00000209|ENVO:00000569|ENVO:01000036; material: ENVO:00002151; isolation source: viral sequences binned using virsorter ... | reverse complement strand
GCTTTTTAGAGCCTTTCTTTTTCATTTTACCATAATGTCCGGGCATTAGTCTTTCTCCATTTTTAATGCTTCTGCAAGTTCATCAGTTACCATATCAACTATTTCTTTAGCTAGAACTTTTTGTTCCCTATCTCCGAAACCCGGATAATCTGGAATCTTCTTTGCTATCTTTTCTGCTATCTTGTTCTCAAAGGCATCTGATTGCAATGCTTTTACTTGACCTTCAAGAACTTGTTTAAATAGTTCCTTCAACCATTTTAATACTTTCTTTCCCATTACTTTTTCCCTTTTATATTCATAATTAAATAAATAATTGATAATGATGCTACTATGATCTGGAGTAACTCATGGATATGAGATAAACCGATTGCATAATTACCAAATGAGATTGCTGCTACTCTCAAGCTATCCACTAATGTTTTCCTCCATTTATCCTTCCGGACATATAGCTAATTTTATCTGATAGATCATCTACTTCTTTCATAAGAGATTCATGCCTTCTATCTAGTTTATCGTTTACACTTCCTTTAAAACCATTAACAGAATCAATGAGCTTCACACAGATATTCATCGTATTACTTAGTTCTGATTTCATACTAGAGAGGGCTTGTTGTATTTCATCAATATGTTCAGTTTGCGATTTATTTTCTTTTATCAGATTTGTTATCATAAACCCAAAAAGAAGCATACATATTCCTATAACTCCAAGTTCTCCATAGGCTTCTAGGATTGTACTAGTATCCACTATCTTACCTTTACCTCTTCCAATCTTTGATGCTTAAAGCACCAATTACTATCATCGCTGATACGACCATGAAACCAATGAACCACAGAATCAGCATCCATTATCTCTATAAAAACCGAATTTGAAACAGAATCCTCTGGAGCTAGTGGTAGGTTTGCGATTATCCAACCTTGATTTCCGCATCCTGTAAACCACAGGAATATTAAAAGAAGTGTTAGTATTTTCATGAAGTACGATAAAATCTCCGCTATTCAGTTTCTTGATCTTGTTCTTCATCTTTTTCAATACTTGCTTTCAGAGCATCTAAAAAAGCCTGTTTGCCAAATCTTAATTGCTGAAGATTAAATTCAGAAGATTGTATCTTTCGATCTAAATCTGTGCAATGGTTAATCATTAACTTCTGTTCTTTAGATAACTCTGATTCTTTATAATCCTTATCGAATAAAGTGATTATCTGTTCTTGTGGTTTCTTTTCTTTTTTTGCCACTTTTGACTCCTATATAGTTATGAATTAAAGTTTCTTGTAATCAGCAATCGCAGCTTTCAATCCATCGGATTGTGCTTTTGCTTTTGCCATTTCAGCATCATATCTTTCTTTTTCTCTTTCTAATTCTGATAGAGAATACTGCCTTTCTTGATCTGGTAATGATTCACCACTTTCAGCATCCCATCTCTTTTGCACTAAAGCAATATATGACTCTTTTATTGCTTCTTTCTTTTCTTGTACTACCTTGCCCTTGCTATCTTTTACTTCTTCTTGAGCTGGTTGCACTTCTCTTTCTTTGCTTTTAAAATCGGCTGTTTTTCCTTTTTTATCAGCGTATTTTGCCCAATTCATTTGAGACTCCTTATTAATTAATTAATCTTCTTTTTTACTATCTTCGTAAGCTTTTTTTACCTCATCTGTCCATAAAGCATTAGCAAGTGATTTTATCTCATCATTTTCAGAACTAACATCTGAGTCTGGTTGCAATACTCTTCTGTGATATTTGTAAGATATTTCTTTACCATCTTCCATGATAGATGTTTTAGTGCGAACTTGAATACTTTTAAATTCACCTCTTACTTCATAATCATCTTTTTCTACTTTTGTTAAAGCCATTTTAACTCCTTATTATTTCCACTTAATTACTTAATTAAGCTATTTTGTAATGAACGTTAAATAAAATTGTATCTCCACTTGAATAAGCACTTGCTGATAAATTTGAATGAGCGGCATCATCTTTTTGTTCTTGGAAGAATAGTAAATTAGAAGTTCCACTTGATGAATTTCCTAACATTAATTGAACACAATCAGCTCCCAAATCAAGCCCTGAAAATCTTGGAGTTGCTGTTATATAAGCATTTCCCCCAGCATTGTAATTAAATGGTAACGTTACTTGTAATGTTCCTCCAGAACCAGCTTCACTAGATACTATATACACTTGAACAAAAACTTCTTGACCAATTACTGTATAATGACCAGAAGCAGTTGATGCTGAATAATTACTTGAACCATTACTTACTACAGGAGTATATGTTCCTTCCTCATAATTATCCAATGTATTGACATCTGCACTATGGTCGGTAGCGGCATCATCTGGAAAATTTATTCCATTTGCATAGATTGTAGCACCACTATCTTGTGCCATATACACAGCAGTAACATCTGCATTACCAAGTGTTACTGAATTATCTGCTTGTCCTGTTGCACCTTGACCAATTACAGCTTGATTTGTCGCACTATTAGCTGAAACTTCGGAAGCAGAGCCAAGAAGAGTATTATTTGTACCCGAAGTAATTAAATCACCGGCTTGGCTACCTACTGAAGAGTTACCACCGCCTGTTGCATTTGTTAAAGATTGATAGCCAACAGCAGTATTATTAAATCCACTTACATTATCTTCTAAAGCATGAAAACCAACAGCAGTACAGTTTCCACCATCAACCAAACTTTTAAGTGATTTATAGCCTACTGCAACTGAACCATCAACACCACTTAATGCTCCATTCATAGCAAAAGCACCAATAGCTACACATTGATCTGTAGTATTAGAATTGTTAAAATCATTACCCATTGCAGAATAGCCAATCGCTACATTTTCTGCACTTGCATCAGCAGTACTCCCATGAGAACCACCTAATGAAAAAGAGCCTACAGCAGTATTGTAGCTTCCTTCTTTGAAATCAAATATACTCTTATGACCTACTGCAACATTATGCTCTCCTGTAGTTAACTCAACACCACTTGCATGACCTACAAGTACATTTTCATCGCCATTCGTTGTGAGGTTAAGACCAGATTGATAGCCAAAAGTTGTGTTATTACTACCACCATCATTATTACTTAGTGAGATTCTGGAGTTGGCATCAAGAATAAATCTTGTAACAGCAGAGGTATTAAATTGCATATTGTCACTTGCATGACTATATAAAATCCTACCTCTATGAACTGCATCTGTATCACCAAAATCTATAAATCCGCCTTGACTTGTTCCCCCAAGCAAAGCCATACCTGACCAACTTGAATTAGCAACACTTAAAAATATATTTGCATCTGCCCCCCCAGCTTCTGTATATGCACTTCCAAAAACTGATAATTTTCTTGTAGGCGTTCCTCCAATGCCAAGCGATCCTCCAGATGTCAACCTCATTTTTTCACTTGATGTTTCATCTAAAATTGTATGAAACGCCATAAAACTATCTACTGTGCTTGGAGTAGTTGTAAAATCAGCTTCTTTTCCAACTAATATTTTACCAGCATTACCAAAGTTTAATCCTCCATCTCTTGCTAATCCAAAATTTAAACTAACTGAATCACCAGCATCCGTATTTTCATTTCTTAAAATTAAACCAGTATAGTCTCCAGCTTTTGTTGCTGATATTTCTGTATGAGCAGTTGTTTCTCCCGCCCAAAAACTTGAAGTTCCAATACCAACATTATCATCATCTGTAATGTGTAATGTTTGCACATTATTTGAACCTAAAGAAAGTGTACTACTTGTGCGAGTTACAATTTGAGAACCAGATGCTCCAAACTCTAATTGACCAACTAAACTATCGCTTGAATCTGTAAGTGAAATATTTGTTGCTCCAGATGCCGATTGAAATTTTACAGTATTTGCTGTTCCACCTTTTACATGGAGTGTAGCATCTATTGTGTCTGAACCAGTTCCAATACCAACATTTCCACCAATTAAAGCATTACCACTTAAATCCAATGCCCCATTCATATCAATGGTAGTTGCATTAATTTCTATTTCTGTATCACTTACTAAATCTAAAACTCCATCTGCTGATTGATGAATGTATGTTCCTGTATCTCCAAACTGAAGTTGATTTGTACTGTTCATGCTTAAAGCATTTGTGCTTATTTTAAATGCAACTTCTGTTGAACTGTCTCCATCTGTTATTGCAACTAATGTTGTTCCATTTAATCCACCATCGGGAAGAGATAATAATTGCTCGTATGATGATGAAATTGATTGTCCTGTTAAACTTGCCATATCTTAATCCTTTCCATGATTATAATTTCCTAGTCTACTTCTAGGGGTTATCTATTAGATTCCATTTTCTTGCTTCACTATTCCACGCTTGAGATGCTGTTTCCCAATTAGCATTCTCTCCAGCAAAGTCTCCAACCAATCCAGCAAGAGATGATTGAGTTGATCCAACTGCTGATGCAAAAGCTAACTTCAAAGCTGAATTAACAGAGGCATTTGTAGTTCCGGCTGTTGCATTTGCCCAAGCTCTAAGAGCAGTTGAAATTGATCCTGTATATCCAGCAGCCTCTAGACCAGCTCTAAGGCATCCGTTGAATGATCTTGTGGAAGCATCAATCCCGGCTAGGTCTGCGAAATATTCCTTTAAAATTGTATTATTACTAAGTGCCATATCTTCTATTGGCTAGGGGAGCAAAACGCTCCCCATCGCCTTTTTTATTTAGTTATCAAGTAACCTTATGCTGAAGCTCGATTCCATAGGTATCAGCTAATTCAACTGATCCGCAGAAAATTGATCCGATATAATCGGTCTTGAGCTTTTTTGCATCTCTTTCTACTTCCATCCTCATCAACTCACCAGCATGAGCGAATCCCAAAGCCATCTTTGAAAAGACAGCACCGATTGCATTATTAGATGAGATTGAGATTTCTGGAGATGTAAAAATATCCATTCCAGCTAATGTTCCAATGAATCCGGTTCTTAACATATCATCTTGAGATGAAGGAGAACCTCCAAACTGATTTGATGTAACTAGATCATTTGATAAACCTAGTGAGCCATATATTGCTCTTGGATTGTGAACCATTGAGTATGGAGCTGGTGCTGCATTTGCTTGTAATTGACCCAAAGCAGAAAACAAATCATCAACAGATATTCCGTTTGTTGTATCATTTGCTGTTCCACTAAAATTATCAAAGTTCGCAACAATCAATGAATCAACCTTCGCTGCTACTGCGTTCCCGACTAGCTCACCAGCTATTCCTGTAATATCATTTGCATTTGATAAAACAGCTTCATCATGTACAGGCACTCTTATACTGAACATATCCAAAGTGACTGTCTTTTTGACAGAATCTAGTTGTGTTGCACCTATATCGCTTGAATCACTTTCTGAATGCGAACCAACATCTGCACTAGTTACTGTGTTTGATCCCAAGTTGTAAACTGGAAAGGTTACTGTATCTGCTTTATCTCTTGACTCTACCATTACAAGAGGAAGGCAGACATTTGCTTTTGAAAAGTGAACCATTGCATCGGCTAAAACCTCTTGCAACGATCCAGCGTAATTACTGCTATCTCCGGCAGCCATATCTAACTCCTATTAAATATTTTATCCCATCTTTCTTGACTAATATGAGAAAAGGATGATCGAATCGCAGAAGGAGTCTTGTCTCTACCTACTGATAAAGAAAAGCCATCTTCAAAAGATACATCTTGCCCATCTAATTGGTATTTCATTTCTCCCTCCCTAGTGGTTTGAGTTGTAACTCTTCCGCTTGTAGGATCAACAAAATCTGAACAATTATTAGCCTTTCTAGGCTTGGTTCGCCCGGAACGCTGATCTAATCCGATTGTAGATTCCTTCATCTATTTTTCCCTTTTGAAAATCTCTCGCAGCATCTACAAGGCTTTTATATCCTTGAGTTTCTGCTGGTTGAGCATTGCCTACTGATGGAACTGATTGTTTGTTTAATCGCTGTATATGAGCTTCTAAGGCGTTATTATCCAAAGAGCCATATATAGCCTTGTCATCATCGCTTAACTTGTCCAGAAGCATCTCTCTTTTGGTCTGCTCCTGTAACTGATAAACTTCTAATTGAGATTTCATCTCTGCAATTTGTGAATCTTTTTTACCAAGGTCATCTCTAACCATATTCAAAGCAGATTCATATTCACCTTTTGCTTCCATCTCTTTTAGTTTTCTATCTTCTGCATCCTTCAACACTTGATGTTTCAAAGCATCGAGTTCAGCTTTCATTGTATTTTTATCGTCTATTACTTCCTTAAAGCGAGAATAAGGCACTTCATTGACGGGAGCTTCTTTTACCTCTTGCTCTGGAGTTTGTTCGTTTACGTCTTGAACTTGACTTTCTTCGTTCATTTTAACCTCATGTTGAGTTATCGTTTTCCTATCTTTAAGTTGATAGGCTTACTTGTTTCTTTTTTCAAAGTCTTTTCTATTTGTCTATCTAAAAAATTTAATGCTTCTTTTCTATTCTTGTTTCTAAGGCCAAAAACATTATACCCATGCTTCTTATTGCCTAAAACTTTTTCTCCCTGTAGAAAGGTAATTCTGGCTGAATTAGAGGTAGGTTTTACTTGTACTTGTTTAAACATATCCCCGGTAAGATGTAGATTAACTTTTGAAGTATCTGTATTGATTGATCTGCCTTCAAATCCTTTTAACCTATCTCCCTTTCCTTTCTTTTCTTCACCTATCCCAAATTTTCGCATATCATTCTTTTTATATGCTTTGTATTTGGTTTGCTTATATCTTGGCCTCTTGTCATCTTGCATAATACCATTTAAGGCATCCTGTTTAATTGCACCTCTAACAAACTGACCTACTTGATTCCAGAGTTGAGGAGTAAAATTCAATGCTCTATCTAACTTCATACAGGAACAAACTCATGCCTACAATTATATTTTCCACCTTCGGTAAATGTTACCTTCTTGCCATCTTCAGATTTAAATGCTTCTATCTCTGCAAAGGTAAAGCCTTTATTATTTTTTTCATTATTTAAAACATCTCTACAAATCTTTCTGGTTTTAGTATCATTCGGCCCGACATATTTAAATCTTTGTTCTTCATCACCTTCAAAGGCTTTTTGTGTTGTGGTTCTAAATAGTTTACTTACCGCATCCCCTGTTGCAACTCTTGATTGAGCGATCCTAGCATTACCAGAAAACTCTGTTTCAACTCTTGTTGCTATTTCATTAATTGATTCGCCTGTTAATAATCCTCTAAATACTTCTTTTTTTAGTTGTTTGGATAGCTCCCTATTTTCAGATATTAAAGAATCCAATTCTAAATCCATAATTAATTGCAATGATTCAAGATTCACAGCACCAATATCAACTCCAAAAGCACCAGCCTTTTTTAATGTATCTGCTACTTCTTTATTTAAACCATTCTCAAAATCCTTTGCAATCTTATCATATCCCAAACGCTTGGCCTCTTCAAAGAAATCCAATGATCTTGATAGCTCAATGAGTTGGCTATCTGTTAATGATTCTAATCTTGGTAATAATCTGTTTACCTTTGCAACCAATTCTGTTTTGATTGCTGCTAGATCATCGTAATATTTATCTACGAAACTACTCACCTAATAATCCATCTAATATGCTTTGAGGTTGTTGAGGTTGTTCTGTTACCTCTTCAACTAATCTTTCTTCATCAATCTCTTCAAACTTACTTTCTAGCTCATCCTCTGTAATATCTGGATTGAAAAACTTATATAAATCTCTTTTAGTCATAAGACCATTATCTAGCATGAATTGAAGTTTGTCCTTCTCTTGTGGCCATTCTAGAGGCATCTTGCTTTCTTCAAAGTCTACTGCATAAGACTCATCGAACACTCTCCCGGTATGCACTTCTAATATTTTGCGATCTATCTCATACCTCATTTCTTCAAACTCTTTGAACAAAGGAATATCAGCTTCTCTAGCTTCTTCATTCTCTAGGTTCATTATCTTTAATGCGATACCAGAAGGAGGAGTCGTTCCCTGTGCGAAGTTTATACTTAGAGAATGATTTTGAGCTGTGATAGTCAAATACTCTTTTATCCCTTGAATCATCGCTGGTATATTTGAAGGAGGAGCAATATATGAAAGATTCGCATCGCTTGGCAAAGAGATCAAACGATCTATTCCAAATTTTATATTAGGTATCTCTGTATCTATTCCGGTCATAACAGGCGATCCGGTTTGATACCTTATTGCTAACATAACTTCTGTAAATGCAATAGAACAATTAACTGCACAGCGTACAACATCACTAGCATTATAAGGAAACATGATCCGAGATATTGGATTGACTCCATAGATATTAATCATCTCTGGATTACCTTCTACTGCTTTAATCTTTTCATCAGATGTGAATATAAAATGTAATCCCGGTTCACCATCTCTTTCTTCACTAAAGAAATAGAACTGCCTATTGCCTTGTCCATCTTTACCGATTTCATAAGAATATCCGAAAGGGAATGTCTCGCCTTCATAGTAATATTCTTTTACATTTGGGAGAATGTCATATTCTATTCGTTGCTTTCTTTCGTTCCATTTACTTCTTACATGGATCATTCCTAGAGTCCATGCTAACTCTGATGCTGTTCTTAATGTAGAATCTAGATGATATGTAAACTCCATATACTCATCAGCCATCTCTCCATTAATAAATCTTCTAGGAGGTGCTTTGTATAGCATCATTCTAGCTCTTGCAAACTTTGGCAAGACTCTTAAAAAGGTTACAGGAATCTGGGAAAGAGTATGGCCGGGAAAGAAGGGATCAATATGAGAATCAATATTTCTATTATAATAAAAATCTAAAGCTGTTTGTTTCTTTGCATACTCATCTTCTAACACCATATCTTCAGCTTTCTTAACTGAATCCATAACTGCCATTCTTCCGAGATTAGGGATTGTTAATTTGTCATGAAATTCCATATCTACCACTCTACACTTACAGGCATACGATTTACGATTGGATATTTATAAGCGATGTAATAAGAACAGGCATCAAACATATGAGTTAATGCTATGTTACTCTTATCAATTTTTCCATCTCTTGATCGTTGCACTTGTTCTAAATCTTTAATTAAATGAATACACTTCGGGTCAACTGTCATTCTGATCCTACCATTCGCATCCTTCAAGATTCTATTTAATGACATGATGCGATCTTTGATTGGGGGATTGGCTTTCTTTGATATAACTTGAAATCTAAACTCTTTCAGAATACTATGATCTGATCTATTGCTGGTTGTTGATCTGGCTGATCCGGCTGCATCCGGGTAAACAGGAACATTAGGAGCTATCTTCATCATTGCTTTAGCCATCTCTTCAGTATTGCTATTGGTTTGCCTTATCTCATCAAAGTAATGTATTGTGCCATTAGAATACTCACATCCTAAAACTGCACTCATATAATCAACATTAAAATCCATTCCCCAGAATAAACTACTTGATAATTGTTCTGCTTTTCTAACATGAGTTGATCTATCAAAGTTATATGCTGCCCTGTTTCCTGTTGTTTCAAATGATGCTAAGAACTCTGTTTTAAAAGCTCTTTCATCCATCATTGATTTAGCTTTCTTAATTTCTTCTTCTGGTACATATCCACCTTCTACAGTTGTATACTGCCATGACTTCCAATCTGGATCATTGCTTTGCCCTTTAAGGTAGGCATCATATAAATGATCGTATCCATTAGGCGTACCAATAAAGAAAGCATCCCCATCTGTTGTTGTCAATGTAGGATAGATTATTTCATCCCAGACATGAGGCTTGATATAACTATATTCTTCCATTACTACCATTGTTAAACCAACGCCTCGCAATGAGTTCTCATTCTCTGCTCCACGAATTGCAACCTCTGAACCATTAGGCATTTTGACCGATAAATCTGTTTCATTAATCTTACAATCATACTCTCTAAACATTTGTCGCATTAGCTTCCAAGTCGTATTGCGACCTTGGCGATAATTTGGAGTTACTATCCAACGCCTCTCGTTCTCTTTTAATCCTCTTGACAATAACCATATTAACGAAAGATGAGACTTCCCGAACCTTCTTCCAGCCACCAGAACTTTCCGAGATGCTGGATGCTTGATGATTTCTCTGCGTTTCTGATCTATATTCCAATTAACCAAATACTCTTTTCATCAAACTTTTGGGAACTTTCTTTCCGGCTTTATACAGCCTTTGCATTCTTGCCAAATCTCTACCTCTCTGGGATCGTTTGCCCCCTTTAACGCCAGAGAGATATTTCTTTGGTACACTTTTAAATCTTTTATCTTTTGCAACCTTGCGTATCTTCATCTTCTTCTTTTCCTTTCCATCCTTGCAAGATCTGGATCATGCTTAATTGCTTTTCTTCCTTTGGCAATCTTAATAAATGAATTAACTCTTGCACTTGCCCAGCTTGATGGTGTTTGTCCCGGTCTTGTCCCAGAACCTACCGCTGCACCTAATCCTCTACGATATACCTTAAATAATGATGTAGGTCTAATTTTGTTCTTCCTTGCTAATGCAGTTAATCTTTTCTTTACTGATGCTGATAGTGTTGCCATTAATCAATGCTTAATATTTTTATTGGTTCGGTTCTATGTGATATTTCTTTTGTTTCTTTGGCCTTACCTTCTGCTCTATCTGATAAGTAAGTAACTGCATTCATTGATCCATTCATGGCCATACTTAACACTCTGCGAACCATCTTCTCTTTTTGAGTTAATCCAGATTCATCCTGTTCATCCCAAACTCTATTGATAATATCAGCCAATGCTCCACGCCTTCCATTTGGGTTTCCAGATTGGCCTTTTTTAAATCTGTTGCCTAAAGTGTTCCCTTTTGCGAATTTACCATTTGATCGTCTGTTAGCCGTTTGTTTATCACTCATGATCTATTAGACCCATTGCTAAAGGTTTATTAAGTTTTTCCATGAGTTTGGGGAGGTCTGGTTCTGTTGAAGGTACATCAAACTCTAACCTCCAACATTGATTGATCTTGAGGTTTTTAAGACCTACCAATTCGACATTCAAACTAATGCCTTCTTTTTTTAATTGCTCTAGTTCAATCTTCATATTTTTTAAATAGTTGCCCGGACAACTGCGATTTATTCCTGTCTATCGCCCTCATAAATATCATCTTTTTCAGCGAGTGAGGTTAAATCGTACCTCTACTAATACACAACAATACAAACAAAAATATGAAAAAACGCTTTGTATGTATTTGTTTTTATTACATTTGTTATTCTACAAAATTTTTATAATCCACAAAATCCTTCTTCGCACATAAACAATTCTTGTTGATCTGCAAATTCTATTCTTTCTAATGGTATTAATGATCTATGTAAATACATTTTATCTTTTAATCCTCTTTTAGATGAATCCCTTATTGCATTGTCTACATCTATACATTGTTGCCATTCTTCTGGATAATTTTCTTTTATTTCTTTCCAATTCTTATCCGAATGATAAGGGCAAAAAATGCATGATGATTTTGGAGGTATTGGAAAGTTAAATCTTTTAAAAACCTTTAAACAATCTCCTCTGCTCATTCTTTGATCTATTAATGGATATACATAATCAATTCTTGGTAATTGGCTTTCTTTCATTCTTTGTATTTCATCTAATGTAATCCCTAACCACATTTCTGTTCTTGGCATCCTTTGTCTTGGCTTCAATCCATGCAATTCTCTAGTCTTTTTTATTACAGGCTGAATCTTGTATTCTCCTGTGCATTGCCTTCTAACCATTCCACCACTTTCGCTAAATGCTGGTATTGATGCCCATCTTGCACCTTGTGAATTTTGTTTTTTCAATACATCTTGCAAAAGGTTTCTTTCATTAACAACATGAATAGGAATGCCATCGTTATACTTTGCCCATTCTTGTAACATTTCCAACATTTCATAAGTTCTAGGCAGCTCCGCACCGGGATCAGCAAAGATAGCATGGTCTGCTCTTTCTATCATTTTAACACTACTTAAAAAATATAAAGCAGTAGATTGCACTCCCATTCCTAAACTAATTATTTTCATAATTCAAAATCAAGATCAATTAATTTATCAATAGCTCTATCATGATAATTCTGTACAGCTTGGTAAGAGATTCCATAGTTATCCGCAACTTGCTGTAAGTCTCTTATACCTAAGTAATATATTGCATCAAAGATTTCATTCTCTCTTTTACTAAAAAGAGTTACTGATCTCCTTCCAACAATAAATGCTGTTATTTCTTTCTTTTTTGTTTCTCTTTCTTTCCTCTTTCTTTCATACTCATCCTCATTCTTTCCGCACATTGGACAAGGTTCGGTATGTGGTTGCATAGTTTATCCTTATGGTTTTAAATACCTATTGATTAAAAACATTACATAATGAACCACCATTAAGAACAATAATCCATTTAATAAATATTCTGATATATCTAAGATCATCATTTTTCTACCTCATCAAATATTTCTAAAAGTATATTTTTTATTTCTTGCAGATGCTTATGAAGATACCATCTTTGTAGATAATGATATGCAATGATTGATATTATTACTATTGTTACAATAAAGACATCAAAAGCATTTTCTTGTAATGATTCTAACCAGAATTTCATAATTCACTCCTTGCTGGTTCAATAGCATTAATTGTTCTAAATGACAATGGACATTTTTTCTTATACCATGTATTTAACTTACCTTGTTTTTTTAAATCATTTACTCGGCCACTAACTGCATTTATTTC
>VTLG01005137.1_pt1 | contig 12683 bp, 15 predicted proteins | sample 4694571 | NCBI WGS metagenome assembly VTLG01 (sample SAMN12604809, study PRJNA352737) | marine metagenome | biome: ENVO:00000447; feature: ENVO:00000209|ENVO:00000569|ENVO:01000036; material: ENVO:00002151; isolation source: viral sequences binned using virsorter ... | reverse complement strand
GTGTTAAGTGCCTCGGGTTTTTTTCGCTCTCTTATTAAAAAAACAGGCGGGGGATCTGTTTAGTGGCTGGACGTGTCAAGGGTGCGCGTAAATCCCGCCGCGCAAATGGAACAGGAGCACGTGTCAACGTGGACCCGGCCAAGCTTGGCGCGCTTGACTACAAACGGATCAAACTGAAAGAGATCCGCGAGGACATACAACGGTGCAGGGATGAGCAAAAGCTTACAGCGCTGTCACAGCTACACCGGCTCGAGGTTCAAATGCACGACGAGATCACGATGGCTCTGGATGCACAAGCCGATCCGATCGTAGGCATGGACGCGGATCAATTGGTCGAGTTTATTACCGGCGCGATCTTGGACCTTCCGCCAGTACTCCAAGATTCTATAGCCAACACGGTGGAGGCAATGCGCGGCGGGCGTGTCGTAAAACTGGAACCCCCCCCACCCAAACGAAAAGCTACACGGAAAAAACCAGCGACAAAAAAACGCGCCACTCGAACCAAGAAAGGGTAGCCGGTGAATTTGTCACACCTTGCCCGGGCCGTGTCCGCCGCTAAACAAAGGGCAGAGATCCGGCCGTTGGAATTCGCACGGTTTACACCACCGCAATTGGCGTGGCTATCGGACCCAAACAAGATCAGAATTTTACGGGGCGGTAACCAGGTGGGCAAGTCGTTCGCACAAACGTGTGAATTGGTTTGGCGTTGCATGGGTGATCATCCGTTTAGAGTAGTGCCCAAACCTCCGGTAGAATGTTGGCTAATTTCTCATAGTTGGGAACAGTCTTTGAGCCTTCAGCAAAAGTTGTGGGACGTGATGCCCAAAGACCAATTGGCCGAGGATACGATCTATACACCGGGCCGTGGCTTCCGTGGCAAGGTGCCGATCGTTCGATTTAAGAACGGATCGATCTTGCGTATAAAAACAACGAATCAAGGATCGCTTGGTGTGGCGTCGGCCACTGTTTCCTATGTTGGGATTGATGAGCCACCACCGCGAAACATATGGGGCGAACTTTCCGCGCGCGTCTTGCGGGCTGGACCCTATGGCGGGATCGGGCTCACGCTCACCCCTGTGGGCCGTCCATGTGGTTGGCTCCAAGACTTAGTAGAGGCAGGCCAAATATCAGACCACCCGGCGCCATTGACTGTGGAAAACGTCACACCCTTGGGTGGCCGTCCAATGCTGACAGAAGATCAGATCGAAGACATAGCGGCCCGCTACCTTCCAATGGACAGGCCACAACGTTTGTTGGGTGAGTGGGTTGGCCCTGTTGAGGATCGAACCTTCACAGCGTTCGACGATGGAATGATCACCGCCGATCCACCGCTTCGTGGCGTCAAGTGGGAGATCGGGATCGGCATGGACCACGGGGCCGACGCGGGATCACAGGTGGCGATCCTTTGTGCAGTGTTCAAGGGCCACAAAGACAAGCGGCCGCGGATACATATCCTTGATGAGTATACAAGCGGCGGGGAAGCCGTAGACCCTGCACAGCATGCCCGGGGCGTGTTGAATATGCTACGGCGTAATGGGCTGAGCCATAACAGCGTGGATCGTTGGGTTGGGGACCGCAAATATGGAGGCAAGCGGCACGGCGGCAAGATCGGAAACAATCGTTTGATGCGTGAACTGGAAAACGAATTGGGGCTCCCCCGTGGACAGCTGCCCTTTAGCATTCGCACAGCCCACAAGCCCCGGGGCTCTATTTATGAGGGGTGTTCAATTCTTCATGAGGCGATGCTAAGACAGAATTTTCTTATCCACCCGCGGTGCGTGCAGTTGGTCAAAAGCTTACGAGAATTCAGATTCAAAGACGACGACAGCAAACACGCGATCGACGCGTTGCGCTATGGAGCCGTAGAGTTGATCACGCGGCGTCTGTACGCCCCGCACAAGCTGAAAATGTATTAAACTATACAAAACAAAGAGGGGGCCACTATGCCTTTGTCAATGTTGACTCATCCAATACCAGTGCCGCCAATTGCACCTACGGCGGAAGAACAGGCGCGATGGGAGCACACAGCGTTACGCGTCAGAATGCTGAAGGGCGCTTGGTTGGAAGACTTGGAAAAGGCTGTTTCCATGTACGTGGACGCAGGCAGGCAAGCGGCATGGGGGACCCCGGATCTATCTTCGAATTTGTTTCGTTCTATATCTAAACAATTGGCGGTGCTTTACGATCGGCCACCGGTGGTTGACCACGCGGCGGGCCTGGACGCTATACCCGAAACATTGGCAGCAATAAAAGACTCGGGCTTGTGGTCTTTGATGGCCCGGGTATCTGCAATGGTAATTGGCTGTAGAGAGTACGGGCTGCGCGTTGACGTGTCGCCAGATGGCGATCTTATGTTTCGTCCAGTAGCTCCAAACCGTTTGATCATTGGTGCAGACAGTGACAGGCCAGATCATCCGGTGATGGTGAAAGAGTTACGGTTGAGACAGAACCCTGTCACATCTGAATATCAGTGGACATGGCACGAATTGAACATAGCAGATCCAGAAAACCCGATAGAGCGGATCACGCTTGCAGACTACGCAGGCAAGACGGGCGACGACTTGACTGCGGTATACCTTGGGACGGAACGAAGCGGGGACGCGTACCCATACAGAGACAGCACCGGGGTTCCGTTCCTTCCGTTTGTTTTGTACCATGCAGAACGCACCGGGCAATTGTGGGACTACACGGAAGGGTCAGAGTTGGTTTATGGGTCTTTGACCGTGGCCGTGTTTTATACGCTTTTCGGCCACGTGATGCGGGACGCGTCATGGCCGCAACGATACGCGATTGGAGCCATGCCGATGGGGTTAGGCTTAGAAGATGGCGCCGGTGGTAGGAATAGAAACGCGATCACAACCGATCCCGCTTCAATACTTTTGTTTTCCGCAACCGATGAATTGCAGCCGCAATTGGGACAGTTTACCGCCGGGGCCGACGTTGCAAAGATGTTAGAAGCAATCGCAAGTTTTGAGCAACGCGTTGCGGAATTTGGCGGTATCTCACCCGCTGATCTTCAACGCTTAGGCGGGACAGCCCGCAGCGGCTACGCGATCAGCATTTCAAACGAAGGCAAGCGCGCGGCTCAAAGAAAATACACCGATCAATTTCGACGGGCGGATCTACAATTGATCGGCGTTTGTGCCAAGTTGATCAACATTACAAAAGGCACCAACGAACCGGAAGACGGCCACACGATCCGCTATCAGTCGATCCCATTGTCGCAGCAAGAAAAAGACGCGCAACGCAAAGACATGGTAGACAAGATCCAAGCGGGCATAATGTCAAAGGTGGATGCGTACATGGAATTGCACCCGGGCATATCAAGAGCGCGAGCCGTCCAGGAACTACACCGGATCAGGGTCGAAGAATCCATAGCGCCAACAATGCCGACAGGTGGAACAGATGGCGGAACGATAGCCCCACCGGTAGATCCAAACGCAGCGCCACAGGTAGACGAAGACGGAACGATCACAGATACAGGAACCGAAGATCGGATCGTGCTTAACGGTGCGCAAGTTACAGCGGCACAAGGTATTGTAGAAGCCGTAGCCGCTGGAAATCTACCAAGGGATACCGGGCTAAATATGCTAATCGAATTCTTTAGCATCCCCCCCGCCGCCGCTAACAGAATTATGGGCCGTGTTGGGTTAGACTTCACAGCCGCAAACAACCAACAAACATAGAAAAGAAAAGGATCACAAAATGCCGGTAGACTGTCCCCACTGTTCAAAACCTGTTTCCGGATGGGTTCCAGAAGATCGATTGTCAGAAATGGCGAAAGCCAAACGCGAGGCCACCCAACGGGCTGAAACAGCCGAAGGCCAGATCGCAGAACTTCAGCAAAGCGTGGGCAAAGTTGACACGCTAACGGCCGAACTTGCAGAACTTACAGCGCACACCGAAAAGCTTCAAAAAAGCCACAGTCAGCAATTGGGGGCGTACAAACACGGGATCACAGATGCCGAAGACGTGGCCGATATTATCGCAATCTATGAACGCAGAGCGCCAAAAGATATGGCCTTAGGTGATTGGCTTGGATCTGACTCAGTGCCGCGATCTGTTTCTGCCTTATTGTCTAAACCTGCAACGGCTACCGCTACACCCGAACCAGTGGCAGAAGCTGCAAAAGTGGCGGGGCTACCGGCCGAAGTTTCCCCACCCGCCACAGGCACCGCACCCGCAAACGGTCACACCGCACCCACCGCCGTAGAAACTGCACCCGCGGCGGTGGCGTCGGCCAACGCGGGGGCGGTGCCTACTCCACCCGCAAGGGCGCTTCCAACGGCCCAAGAGATCAACCGGATGAGCGTTGACCAATACAAAGCACACCGCGATCAATTGTTGGCATCATTGACACAAACCGGGCCCACCGGCTAACATATACAAAACCCGCCAAGGATCGCACCCGTTAACAGCGTATAGGCAACCAAAACCCCTAAACCTTAAAAGGTGCTTTTATTATGGCTGTTATTACTCACACCGCTTCCACGGGCGGGCTCGAGACTGATCTCCGTGCTGCGTCCGTACTTTCTCAAGAGATCCAACTTTTGTTGGCTGATCGCTCATCACTTCGGAACACCGGAGCCCTTACTAATTTTGGTCTTATCAATGGCCAAGGTTCTGATACCGTCTTGGTGCGTCAGGCAGGCCTTGACGGTTACGACACGTTCTCAGCGGTTGGCGCCGATGGTACTGATCTGACCACTACATCTAACATCACTGATGCGTCTGTCTCTTTGGCTGTGGCTCGCTACAGTATCCGCCGCGATCTCTCTGATCTGTCGGAACTCACTGGAATGGGTGCAAACGATATTAACCCTGCACGCTTGGCGCTTTCTATGGTCCAAGAGGCAGAACAAGCATTCATGGGCTTGGTTGCATCTACAATTGCAGGCTTTGCCACTGATAAAGGAACGAGTGGAAGCGATCTAACTGTCGACGATTGGTTCGACGGGATCCGCTTTCTACAAGGTGGCGCCAACGTCGGCCCATTTTATGCTCTTTTGCATCCTACTCAACTTTCTGATCTGCAAGGTTCTATCCGTTCCGAAGCAGGCGCGATCCAATTTGTTCCAGCAACGCAAGACATGGTCTCTGCTAAGGGTGCTGGTTTTGCCGGAACTTTTGCAGGCGTTGACGTGTACACTTCTGCACGCGTTACAAGTAGCGGCGGAAATTGCCACGGTGGAATGTGGAGCGCGGGCTGTCTCACTTATGCCGAAGCCGCACCGGTGATCGGATATGGTGACACAGTAAGCCCGGGCGGTTCACCGCTTGTGGTTGAGTTCCAACGCGACGCGAGCCTTGGAGTCACAGAGATTGTTGGTAATTATTATGTTGGTATGGCCATCACCGAAGCCGCGCGCGGTTGTGGTATCGTCACCGACGCGTAACGCTTTGAGCGTCCCAAGGGGGGGCAGATCCTTCTGTCCTTTTCTTGGGATCTCTCTCCCCTTGGGGCGTTCTTTTATTAAATCAAGAAAAGGAAAAACAAAAACATGGCCCACGATTTTAGTAATACAGGACAGGTAATCACAGGACCCGCAACCGGAACAGCACCGGGGGCGGATCGCTTGCCAGAAATGCCAAGGCCTGACTTTTATTTGATGCACCATCCCGATGGGTGGGAGCCTGTAGAAGTGTCGCCAGATGAATGGGAATGGTTGCCAAAGCTAAAACGCTTTCTTTTGGTGCCAGGTGTTAACGGGGTCCGATCCGTCCGTGGGGGAGTGGACGACGGCCCCGCGCGTATCAACTTTGAGCGGCAAGGCTTTAAAATATTGCCCCGCGATCTTGGGTACGTCACCAAATACACAGCCCGCAACGGCCGGCCCACTTTCTATGCTTCGTGGGAAATTCCGGTTGCACTTGGTAACCGTGTCGCCGTTCGAATGGACGATGAACATTACATAGAATTTCGACGTGGTTTGGTCGAGTCGGGCGTAGTTGCACCACCGGAACCGGAAGCCCTGGACATTGTCTTAGAAGACCTAAAACACCGGATCAATAGGAACGGTACACAGATTCACATTCCAGGGGCTAAAGCGGTGGTGGACAAAGCCACAGCAAAAAAAGCCGGGGCAACGAAAGCCAAGGCCAAGGCCACCAAGAAAACGACTACCACCACCCGCAAGCGTAGAACCACCAAAAAGACAGAGGCCGCTAATGCATGAAAAGAACGGACAAAGAGATCAGATCGATCGCACCGCACAGCGCATAGTGGAAAGCCAACGGGCAACAGGTGGTAAGGCAGATTTTCAAAAGGTGCGCGAGCGCCTAAGACAGCACCAAATAAGATCAGAAAACAAAGACCACAGCCGGAAGGCATAGGGGGAACCAGTGGCCGACTTTACTTCAAAATTCGCATATCGCTACCGCAAAGGGCTTGCCGCACTTTCGATCGGTGTACGCCAAACCGCCACCACCGCTGATAGTTCAGTACCTACCATCACAAGTGGAAGCGGTGCACCTTCCGCAGCTGAACCAAACGGATCGATCTACCTTCGCACCGATGCCAGTAATGCAGACGAAAGCATGTACAGCCGGATCGGTGGGTCTTGGGTAGCTATTGACGGGGCCGCATAAACCCCAAACCTTTAGGGGGGGGGACTTATGCCCGCGTCTGATTATCAAGAGCCGTTTACCGCGCGCATTCCTTTTCCTGAATATTTGGAAAGGGGACGCGATCAATTGGTGAAGTTGGAAGTATACCGGGCTGGATCGCTTCAGGCCCCGGGCTCTGGTACGTTTTCACTGTTTGATCCGGATGGTGTGGCCGTTGTAGATGCCCAAGCGATTACGGTTGCATCCTCACGGGCACAATACACGATCCCGGCTTCAGCTATTCCTACAACTACGCCAGTTGGCGAGGGTTGGCAGGAAGAATGGATTTTAACTTCCCCCGGTGGCGTTACTCGAACGTTCAGACGATCCGCTGCGGTAGTCTTGCGGGCTTTGTTTCCAGTCGTAACAGATGCAGATCTTTTGGCCTGTTACTCTGATCTTGATGATTTAAGACCGGCCGATCGTGCATCATACCAAGACTATATAGACGAAGCATGGCGCCGGGTAATTGGCCGACTTGTAGCGCGCGGAAAATTTCCTTATTTAGTTTTAGACCCGTGGAGCCTTAGGGAGTACACGCTCGAAACTACTTTAGCTTTGGTGTTTGCTGACTTTGGTTCGAGTGTTGGTGAGGGCCGCTATGTAGAATTGGCGGAAATGCACAAACGCACCGCCGCCGCAGCGTGGCGAAACTTGAATTTCATATATGACGAAGATCACGACGGCCGACCAAGCGGCAACGGAAAGCGGGACAGCGCGCACCCGGTGATATATTTGTCCAACGCCAAGCGCGGCCGGTGGCGGTATTAGATGGCGGTCACGGTCAAAAGCATCCGGCAACGGGTGGAAACGGCCGTTGATGCCGTCACGGGCTTTACAGTAGCCAAACACCCCTACGGAATATTTGGCCGCGATCCGGCCGCTGTTCTACACAAACGCTTTGCGGTTGGGTGTCCCACAACTACGCCAGCGCAAGCGCGGCAAAGAGTAAAAGACGGCGCTACAGTGTACACACGTGTGGCGGTCACTTACACAGTCAGAGTGAGGCCCAAGGATCAGGTGGCCAGCTATGATGATGCGTTAGACGCGGAAGCTGAAATTATCGCCGCGACAATGGCAGAAAACCCAACTTTGTGGGCCGGTGTTTCGATCGGCTTCTCAGGTGTTACAATGAGAGAGATCGATCCCGCCGGTGAGTGGCTGATCGGTGAAATTGAATTTGACGTTCTACACGTTTTGGCGTTGGCATAAGGGGTCGACATGGACAAAAAAGAAGCCGCGAAATTCTTGGACAGTGTTTGTCCAGGCTGGAAGGATGCACCGATCCCCATGCACTTTGTCAAAGCCCAAGCGCCACCGCGGGTGCGCGGTGATGCTGTGAAGGCTTGCCGGATCGTATCAGTTACAAAAAAACCCAAGGCCACCACCAAGGCCACCACCACCAAAACCAAAGAGGGCTAACAAGTGGCACATTCAACAGTAGTTAAGAATTTTCGAGACGGATCGCTATCGATCGCAGACGGCGCCGGATCACCGGCTACCCATACAGTAGCATTCGAGGCGGGCGATTTTTCGATCTCCGGTTTGATGTCAGAAACATCATCCAAGCAATACGACTTGGCGACATATATGGATCGCGGGGACCTTGCATCCATTCGGAAAACAAGCCAAACATTTGTGAGCGGGTCGTTCACGATGCACTTGGTTGATCTTTCGGATGGTAGTTATTCCACCGCAATGGATCTACTTCTGAAACGCGGATCGCATGCTTCCGCGGTGTCTACGCTTGGCGCAAATGCAGACGTTTACGCGGTGAAGCTTACTCTAACAATTGAGGGTAGCGACCACGGGGACGGGTCAGATCACACGATCGCATTGGATGATTGCGTTTGCTCAGTAGACGTGGCAGAAGGCGATCCCGGGTCAATTTCAATCTCCTTCACCTGTTACGGTGTGGTCGAGGTCACATGATAGAGAACGGCCACACCGCTGTAACGCTTGGCGGAAAAGACTACCCGATCACGCTGCCTCCATTCGCAGAACGTGAAGACATAGCGATCGGGTACCATGCCGAAGCAAAGCGGCCGCGTAGACAGTCCCGGGCTCTGATGGGGGCCTTGGGGCTGTGCGTCCCGGCGTTTGGGCTTGGTGGCCTGGACCTTTACGAAGAATTGGATCTTGACTTGGTGAAGTACGGCGGGCGCGTGTATTCCAACGCAATGGCCCAAGGGCTAAAGCGTGAAGACGTAATTACAGCCGCCACAATTTGTTTCAGTGCTGTTTGTGCTTCGTTGTTTCCACGAGAAACGGAGGTAGACAAGGCTGAAAATTTTACCGGTCCAGACGCGGAGCCAGCGATCTGATCGCTCTTAGGTTGGGTTTAAAATTCACGGGCGATCCTGATTGGTTCTACAACTTGACACCAACGCAACGGATCAACGTGTTGGCCTTTTCAAGAATTGAAAACGCACCACCCAAAACAAAACCAAAAGGCGGTAAACTAAACAAACAGGTGAAGGCGACAGAAAGCGGGCGTGATTTCTGGATGGGGGACTAATGGCGAAAAGTCGGATCACGGTTGGATCTTTTAAAGCATCGGCCACAGTAGTGGGAACTAACACCTTGCTGGATAGGGCTTTGCGACACGGAACCCGGGCCGCACGCGAGCCAATGGAGAACGCTATGCGATCAGTGTATGCGGGCGTAAAAAGAGATTGGCCACGGCCCACACCAAAAAACAGAACGGGCAACAAAAGGCGCCGGGGCGTTGGCTTCAATGATCCCGGGTGGACTTCGAGCGGCTACAGTTACAAACGCTGGCGATGGAACACGCGGGTGGACGTTAGAAACGGAATAGGAACGATCACAGTAAGCCTAACAAACGACAGCACCCGGCGCGGCGGTCGTTACGCTTGGATGGCGCGCTATCCATACCCAAACAATAGAAAATTCTACTGGCGAGAAATAGCACTAAAGCCCGCGCGCAAATTGGGTCGTAAGATGATCAAAGACATGGCCAAAGAGATGGCCGACAAACTAAGCGGGGGCTAACAATGGCGACAGCGATCGATGTTTCATATCGGGCGGACATAAGCAACCTATCGAAACAATTGGCAAGTATCCCCGGGCTAACTGAAAAAGCCGCAAAGGATATGGTCAAAGGCTTAGAGTCCAACATCAAAAAGGCAGAACGCGCGGCGGTAAGAGCTGCGAAGAACAGCCAAAAGGCATGGGGTAAAACTACCGGCCAATTCAAAAACACGAGGCAAGCCACCGATCGATTGTCCGATGGGATGCAGAACCTAAAAGATCAGAGTGGTGAAACTGACAGCGTGCTGAAAGCTTTTGGTGGTGCGATAGGTACTGTATCGCCCGAAGCTGAACGCGCGTTCACAGTGTTGGGAGATCTTTCCGGTGGTGTCGAAGCGTTAGCCAGATCATCGATCGGGCTTATTGGTCCTATTGCCCTGGTCACAGCCGCGGTGGGTGCAGGTGTTTTTCTATGGAACAAATACAGCGAAGAACTTGAAGAAGCCGAAGAAAAAGCCAAAGACATGGCAGAAGCCGCACAAGAAATGGCTAAGGCTGTGGAAAGCTTCCAAGACGAACAGGCGCGGATCAATTTAGAACATGCAGTGAGCGCGGGCGAAAAACATATTGACGTTCTACGACGCGTCCAGGCCGAAGAAAAAGCCCGGCGCGCTACGTCCGAAGTGATGGCCGTACAATTGCAACGTTTAGAAACAGCGCAAGACGCCTACAACTTGGCAAGGTTGGAAGAAGTCAAACTGTCAAAAGACAGCCGAGCACTTATTTCCGGCGATCACGCAGCGGCACAAAAGGCAGCACAAGAGGCGCTTGTAGCTTTGAACGTTCGACAGATGAACGTGGACAAATTGAGAGAAAAAGAAGAAGAATTAGCCGATAAGATTTTTGAAACTGGAGAAAATAATAGAGCCGCCGCCGCCGCCGCTAAACGAAACAGCAAAGCAACCAAAGACCAGACAGATGCAATTGGTGATCTGATTGCAAAGGTCAACGCTTTCGATCCTCCAGTGTCCGAATTTGCACAGATGGATCAATTGTTGGAAGCCATGACAGATGCAGCGTTTGAAAGCCAAGAAGCATTCGAACGACTGCAACCGGCGATCGGTCGATTGGTCGAAAACATGGAACGCTTGGAAGATGCCAAAGCGTCCGAAGAATTGAAAAAGCTATCACAAGAAGCGGCTAAATTTGGAGGGGTAGCCGATCCAATTGCCGACGCGTCCGACATGTTGGCGAGGTTGAAAACAGAAGCCCAAAAAAGTGATGCAGCGTTCGAAGCGTTGGCGCCGGATATACAAAGAGTGGGCCAACACCTTGAAGGCTTAAAAGCTGGCGAGGCGTCCGCACAAAAAACAATTCGAGGCGTCCGGCAAATAAAAGCCGAGATCGAAAATTTAGAAGCACAGCAAAAAAGCTACGAGGCTTTACACGGTACAACGTCAGACGCGATCGAAGATCGTCAACGTCAACTAACCGCGCAACTACAAACAGAAGCCGACAAAATCCGCAGAGCATATACCGACGCCTTCAACAATATGGCCGCGGCCGGTGCTCAGTTTGCAGATCTTAGAGTTAGCCAGCTACAGAAACAGGCACAGGCAGAATTAGAAAGCCGCGAGCAAATATCCGAAAATTTAGAAAATGCGCTTTCATCGCTTAACAGCGCGATCGACTCAGCCGAAACAGAGGCCGAAGCTGCAAGACTGCAAAAAATGCGATCGAACTTAGAGGCGCGTTTACAGCAAGAAAAAGAACACCAAGAGAAAGTTAAAGAGATCAAAGACAAACAAATTTTGAAAGCGTTCAGGGCTTCGCAAGCGTTTAACGTAGCCCAAGCCCTTATGAATAGCGCGGTGGCAGTTACCAAAGCATTGGCCGATCTTGGTCCAGTCGCGGGGCTTGTAGCCGCGTCTTCTATTGGTGTACTAACGGCCGCACAGGTGGCAACGATCGCAGCGCAAGAGCCACCCACAGCCCACACCGGTGGAATGGTAGGCAATAGCGACGAGCGCTTAATTAAAGCGCGCACAGGTGAAGGCGTACTAACGGCCCAAGGCGTCCAGGCGATTGGCGGGGCCCAAGGTGTAGCCAATGCGAATGCGGGCATGGTGCCGGGTTCAGGTCAAATTGTGATCCAGCAAGTGTACCGCCACCGCGTATTGGATACGGTAATTCAGGACAGCATTAACAAAGGCGGGCCAATTTCACAGGCGATTAACCGCCGTAACCGGCGCGGGCGGCGTAACCCGTACCGCCGATCGGGGTAGCCCATGCCATACACGCAAGACTTCTATCGGGGGATCTTAGTACGCGATCCACGTTTCAGCGCGGAAAACGTGACGGTCACACCAGCGTCAACCGGGCAAGCTGGACCCAACGTAGATGCGTTTGTAGCTCAGTCAGGTTCAAGCGGTCACACAGAATTGGAAGCCACCGGAACGAGTACCGCCAACAAAAAGTATGAGATCTATGCGGGCCGTGAAGGGTTTACAATTTCAGGTGATGCCAGCGGGCGTTTTATATGGCGTCCACAAGTTAGCGGCGCGGGCGTAAACGATAATTGGCGCGGAACTTGGCCGTATCCTTTTATAAGTGGATCAAAGGTTTGGGCTGTAAAACAGGGCGCTTCTTTGAAAATGCTGTGGCCGTCCATGATTTCCACGTCTGACGATTACGTGCACTTGGCGTATTACCAAAAGATAGAAGGAAGCGCTACAACTTCCCGGGTGTATTACGCAAGCTTGGACCCTGCTACAGATACTTGGTCTACACCTGTTGCTATGCCAATAACCGCAAACGGCGCCCCATCATTGGTTGAATTAGACGGTGGCCAATTGTTGATGTTTGTACATGATGGCAACGTACCAACGGTGATGCACCGGTTTTGGAGTGCCGATCGCGGTGTCACTTGGAACGAAGGGACCGACTTCATCACCGGCGGCGGGTTTGGTTTGGTGTCGCCTGATTTTAGTTTGGGCACCGGTGGATCAATGACTAATTTTCAGGTGGTTCACCACAATGGATACCTAACAATGATCCGAACTTTCCAAACTCCACGATCAGGAATC
>VTLG01015984.1_pt1 | contig 12685 bp, 13 predicted proteins | sample 4694571 | NCBI WGS metagenome assembly VTLG01 (sample SAMN12604809, study PRJNA352737) | marine metagenome | biome: ENVO:00000447; feature: ENVO:00000209|ENVO:00000569|ENVO:01000036; material: ENVO:00002151; isolation source: viral sequences binned using virsorter ... | reverse complement strand
CGCGGTCCCGGCTGCGATTGCAACGCCCGGCGCAACCGCATCGGGGTCTTTCTGTTTTATGGCACTCTGAACTTCACCGACGCTTTGTAAGATATTCGGGATGAACGCGCCCAGAAATCCGCCAATGGTTGCGCCGGCGATGCGCGCGCCGGGGATCGGTATCCAGGACGTCGCCAATGCACCTGCTTTTGCACCGGACAGGCCGCCGGCCATGCTCGGTGCCATCATTACGCCTTGCTCGCCAAAGGTCTCCTTGAACCATTGCCAGCCGGTATCGAGGTCTTTGATATCCTCGACCTTGGTTCGCGGTGCTCCCTGTGCCTCGATCTGGGCCTCATTAAATATGCGCCCTTCGCGTCCGTACTCGATAAGGTCCTTGGCATCGACGGCTTCACCCACGGCCTCGAGGCCGGCATAATAGTTCTGTTGCAGGAGGTCGACGCCGCGTTCGACGGCGCCCATAAACGAGAGCCTTTTTTCTATCTTGGTGAGGGTATTGAGGTCGTCCTTGGCGGCCGGAAGCGTGTCCGGGTTTTTTGTAAAGTATTCGGAAGCCTTGGGCGCGTTGTCAAGGAGACGGAGCAGATCCGACCGCTCTTCCTCCTCATTGACGATATCCCGGTTGTTTTCGATGGTGTCGACGCCGAGACCTGTCTTACGTGAGTTGTTGAGATCCTTGGCACGCGTCTCCGGAACCACACCGAGCGAGTTCTCAACCGCCGCGTCCGGTGTTACATTCAGGCTATCGAGCAGAGAGCCGGGTGGAGGTGCGCCGGTTTTTTCCGGTTGATCATCAAGGAGTTGAAGCAGGTCGGTCATTGTTGGACTTTCAGAAGGCGCATTAACCGGGGTTTGTCACCGACCGCCGTTGCTCCGGCAATCTTCTCGAACAGATCATTATCCCGGAGCATGGCCGGCTGCTGGGCAGGAGGTGCAAATTTTCGGATATTGTCGCGGATAATATTTCTAAATATCGGCCGCAGTCTATCGTAGGGAACGCGTGCGTTTGCACGCTGTTGCGGAGACATCTGCGACCGGATATCGATGATCAGCCCTTTGATTTCTTCTTCACCTTCGCGTTCCGTCTTGAACCCCATAAAGGATTCGCCGGTGTCCGGAGGATCGGAAACGATCCGCGCTGTTCGTCGCACGATTTCTGCCGTTACCTCCGTATCCTTGGGGTTGTCTGTGTTTTTGTCGCGGTATCTTTTCATCCATGCCTTCATCTCTTCCTTGAGGACACGCGCACGGTTCCGGGCGTCTATGACTTTTTTATTGGTCTTGCCGGTTGCGCCAGTTCCAAAATCAAACATCTTGGTCGCCGACGCGATATCTTTGATCTGTTTTTCCATTGCCGAATATGGTTTTTGCTTCTCTGGGTTTTCCTGGGCTTCCCATTCCGTTATGGCTCTGTCCCGACGCGCATCGATCTTTTCCCAGGTATCCTCTGTTAGCAGTTTCTTATATTCCTGCATTTGTTCCGAAGTGACCTGCCGCAATTTAGCGTCTGTCATATTCTCCGGTTTAAATATTTTTACGGTCGCCGGATCATCTCTAGTGGCGTACTCGGCTGCGGACCGTGCACGCCCGACGGTTTGCTGTAACCGCGTCAGACCGGCGAACAGTGATGGATCGGACATAATGCGCTGGGCTTCCGCCTTGTTGTTCGGATCCGTCAGAAAATTGAGAAGCGTTTTGCCGGGGTTCGAAGCCATAAACAGGGACGCCTTGTAGGCGGCATCGGCATCAAGACTGTTTTCTTGTGTGTTAAAACGGGCGATCCGCTTATCGAATTCGGCCCGGACCGCGGTTTCCGTCTCCCCGGAAAACTTGCGTCCGATCTGTTCATGAACTTCGCGCTGCCAGTTAACGTCTTTCATAATCGTCCGAAGCGGTTTAATGGGGATCTTGTCCGTTTCCTTTTGGATGGCGTCGTCAACAAACGTTTGTGAAACATGGGCACGGGATCCGTTTTCAACGCGCACGCGCAACTCGTTCTTGATCTGGTTTGAAATCTCGCTGGTGTGGGTATCAAAATACTGCTTGGCGGTTACGCCGCCGCCCTCCCGGGTCAGGAGATCTTCAATAACCTGGATATGCGCCTTCGACCTTTCTTCATCGGCTAACGCCCTGGCAACTTTTGCATCGCCGGTACGCTCCATTTGATGGCGTAAGGCCGCGGCATGGATCTGACGAATAGTATCCTCATTACCCCAGGTTTTTGTCTCCTCGTTGTAGGTTGCCTCACCGACAGCTAAATTTCTGAGATTGTTCACCGCCGTCGTGTGGACGCTATCCTCATACTTGATCCGCTGTCCGTTCTGATGGCGCGACATATTTGTCAGGAAGGTTTTACGCTGGGCGCCGAACTGTTTGATGACCATGCCCTTGACGCGATCGCTGGACGCCTTACCGAGAAGATTGTCGTACTTCGTCTGGTACTGCGTTTCATATGTAAGGCGTTCGTCAACCGCGGTCTTACCCTGCGAGTTAATGTACCCGGGGTTTTTATCGGTGCCGTCGCCGTCCAGTAACAGCCGCGACGTATCATTGAGTTCATTGATAAGATCCTGGGCCTCGGTCGCTTCCGCCCTGTCGCGTACCTTGATCGCATACGCGCCGCCAGCCTCGCCGATATCGCTTAAAGCAGTGCCTATATCGCCGCCGATATTCGGGACGTTGACGCCCGGGAGACCTTGCGGAACGACCTGCGGCAGGTCTGCCGCGGTGGGGATCTTTGAGCCAGCCATCAGCCGAACTGCGCTGCGCCTTTAAGCAGCGCGCTCCCTGCCCGGATGTACCCGGCTGTCTGTGCGGACTTGCCGCGTGCCCGTTCGAGAACGCCCTGGGCCTGAAGCGAACTGATCTTGGCCGCGGCGTTGTTCTCCAGTAACCGGGCGTTGAGTTCGGCTTCTTCGGCGAGCTCACCCTGGGCGAGCAGTGCCGAACCTTCCGACATGTCGCCGCCTCCGGCACCTAGTATGGCGCGTTGGGTTCCGGCTACGCGCTTACCTTCCTTGCGCTTTCGGGCAGCAGCGAGCTCACCCATCTGGCGTTCACGCTCGGCCTGGCGCGCATACATTTCCGATTGTGTCTTCGCCTGTTGATTGGCCGCCTTTCCCTGTTGGATGGCGCCCAATGCCGAGACGGCGAACGACCCTGCCGCAAAATACGGGGCGGCTGTCTTTGCCGCCGCCGACATCGCGGTCGATACTCCTACTCCTCCACTCATATCACATCACCTTTGCAAATCTTAAATAGTCGTTTCGGTCGCTGTCGTAGGCGACAGCCTTGCTCTCAAACTCGAGGCCCATGACATGCGCCAGACGCAATGCCGTTTTGTCCGTCTCGATGATGATCGACTGCACCCGGTGCAGGTTCTCTTCACCCATAAACTCTTCAAGGCCGGAGCGCAGCCGGCGCAAGACGAACGCCTGATGTTTTCGTTCCAGTCCGGGTCGTGCCGCCGTCCAGGCTTCACCGACCCCCGGCCAACGCCGCATCACACCCATACAGACAAACGGTTGACCGTCGTCCATGCACGTGCGGCCAAGCAGGTCATACATCAAAAGATTTTCCCGTTCGGTGTCACCCAGATCCATAACCGCATCGAGATGCTCGCGTTCGAACGGCATAATAGTCAGGCTCAAGCCACCTCCATCTCCGGTGACAGCCCAAGAACCGTAAACGGTACCGGCGACGTACCCTTCAGCAACAGACGTATATCGGTGTCGTGACCAGCCGTAATGCCGAGAGCTTTTTCACCGGTAAAAAACGGAACCGGTGCGTCGTCCAGGTTGACCGCCGAACGCAGGTCAAGCTCGGTAAAAGATCCTTCACCATCAATATCGACCGTCGCCATACTGAGCGACCCTTCAGCCGCCTCAAGCAGGATGAGTATGACGTCGGCAATGTTCTTTGGTTGTCCGACCGCGGTGCCTCCCTGGCCGCCATAGGCGAGCTTCAGGGACTTCCAGCGACGTTCGTAGCTCAATCCCACGTGCACCATAGAGGCAGCGTTGTCGAGAGTAATGGCGCCGGAGCTCACCGTCTTGTCGGTCTGCACCGCACCGTCAGCGTAGACCTTGACGCTCTGTCCCTCGAGGTGGGTTAGACCAGTGACCGAAGTTACTTTCTTACGGGCTTCGCCGTCGGCGCTGTAGGTTGTGTAGGCACTGCCGTCGGTCGCCAGGTAAACCCGTCCGCCCGAGGTAAACGTTCCGAAACCGGTAGAATTTACGCCGATCGTAAAGGTATTATCGTCGACCTTGGTCACCGTATAGCCGTTCCCATTAAGGTCAGTCATCCCCCCAATATCGTGGAAATGCACCTCATTGCCCGTCACCAGGCCGTGATTTGGCGCGGAGACGGAACCTGGGTTGGCTTTGGTAACGGCCGTCACGCTGACACCATCGATGGCACCGAGCTCAAAGGTATTTGTTGTCACCTCGGCGATCTTATAAGTATTGGCGTTGAGCTCACTCATCCCCTTAACCCGAACAATCCGGACCAGATCTCCGTCGCTGAACCCGTGATTTGCCGCGGTGATTTGCACCGGCTTGGCCCGGGTTGCCGCGGTAATCGTTTTCGGTTGATCGAGTGTCAGACCGCTGTCCACATAGAACGCCTCTTCTTGCAGGTCCTCGTCACCGTTGTAGAGTTTCTCGAGGCACTCGATATACCGCACGGTCGATCCGTTGACTTCGCGTTTGACTGCAACCCAGATTTCATGGCGGCCCGAACTGTCCTTGAACTGGCCGGATCCGTCCTGTCCAGGGATGGTCGTCACACTCTCAACAATGGCGTCACCGCCGTGGAACGACCCCCCGAGGATATGCCGGGCCCAGCCGATTACATTCTGCTCGGGTTGATAGGTTAATGTCGGCATCTGACCGTCGCCGCGCACACCCCAGATGGTGCTGTCCGGCTGCTGTTGATACGCCAACTGCACCAGGCCGTCTTTCAGCACCCGGTCGTTCAATATCGTCAAATCAAAACTGTCGTACCCTTGTAGACCGTTATCCTGGATGACGTCGGCGAACTCAACGAGTTTGCGCGACTGGGCCTGGGCAAACACCAGACGCGACCGGATCTCGAGAGGTGGAATAGGAGCGACACCGCCGGACACTTCGAACACGGCCGAGATGTCGGTCGGTGTCAGAACTGCACCGTCTGAATTTAGTGTCCAGTTGCCGCCCTGAGTACCGATGATCGGTTTTTTGCGGCTGGCAATCCAACGGATGGTATTAACCTCCCGAGACGCAAACTTGTAGTTGATCGAACTGTCGTCGACGACCGTTCCTTCCGTATCGCTGTCGGCAAAATTCTGGATGTCGGCGGACTTGGACAGCCAGAACTTTTGCGGTTCTTTCGTTGTCCGGGCCGTCGCGAAGCGTTGCTGAATAAACGAAACGACGCTTGGCCATCCGTCGGTATCGTTCCATTCACCGAGCCGCCAGGTTGATCGGGCTGCGGTCGAGGATAGGTTGGGACCCTTAATGTCGACCGAGACCTGGGTCGTCGACGTGTAGCCGACGATCTGCATCCAGGTCCAGTTGTTGGCTGCATCCTTGATACGGATAAGCCGGCCGACATCGGCCGTGCGAAAACCGGTGTCGTCATTGATCCCGGTTACCGCCGACGCGGTGATGGTCACGCCGTTGCCGGACGTGGCACCGGGCGTCAATGTTGTGCTTTCGGAGTTCTCGGTCAGCCAGGGACCGTCACTGAACAGAACCTTGATCAGGCTCCAGGACGAGTGTCCGTAACGTTCAAGCCGGTAGACGGGATAGGAACCGCCGGCGGCAAAGTAAATGACGTCGGCGCTCTGGGCATAGGAGATATCGGGGAGGGTTGCTTCCGGCCAGGGGGTAACGAGCTCGACCGCGACATTGTCAAGGATACTGACGTTATCAATGGAAATAGTCTTGGACTGGCCGTTCTCAAATTCCACGTAGTAGGGACTGGCACCCGGCGTGAACTCGATGGTGTGCACCCCTGTCAGCCGTTTGGCGTCGGAATAGTATTGCGATCCGCCGGCACTCGATCCAATCCGCACCGTAATCTCGTCACCGGGATCCCCAACGATTTCAAACGCGAGGACATGCTCGGTACCGGTGTTCGATGTTGTCACGGACTGATAGGCCCGGGCCTCGTTACCGCTGCCGTTGCCAACCAGGTTCATGTCATCGTTGGTGCCGTCGTGGGCGATGCTGGATCCGGAACCCGAATTCCGTGCGGTCCAGCTACTGATGTCGCTGCCGAACGTACCGTTGGCGATGGTCGAACTTATATCGAGAGCGGTAATCTGCGCCTGGTCCTTGTAAAACCGAAGACAGTTGTTACCAAGTTCCAGGCAATATGCCTGGTCGGTCGAGTAGATGAAGGGTAGGAGCCAGGGGCGCACGCTGTTGGATTTAGCGCCGGCGATATAGCGAAATCCGGGACGCGAGGCATAGCCGCCCTGGGGAAGCGGGATGACGTTCTGATATTCGGATCCGGCGTTCTGATACTTATCGAACTGAACCCGTGCTGCCATCCTCCCCGAGAACTCGCCGGCGTTAAAAGCCTCGAGGAGCGGATTGGTCTGGACCGTCAACTGGGCGGATCTCCAGGTTCGTAATATACATATCCGCCGTAGCGCGACGTGAGCCAGGAACTCTCCGGCAGATCCTCCGGATAATCCTGGATGCTGTCGGCAGACTTGGCTGTCGGGAGGTCCTCATTGGTATACTGCGTGTACATTTCTTTCGAAAGTGCCGCCGACTGGGCCAGAGCAACCGCCAGCCGCGACGCGATCAGTTTGGAGAGTGCTGTCCGAAACGTCGCCGGCATCAGGTTTGGATCCTCGACTCGGGCGACATAACGCAGGTAGAGTTCGCTGGCGTCCGACATCACCTTCCCGTTTTCCACCCGGTACGGTGAATGATCCCGGGCATCACTGTTCTGTGAAAGCCGGACAACGCGAAGGTAGTCGGCCGGTAGCTGGTATTGGTAGTCCCATTCAAAAGCCGGCGTGTCGGAGAGTTGACTTAACTGGCTGCGCTTGGTTGCAAAATTCCAGTTATGGCACTCGAGCATGGTGTCTCTCATCTCGTCGTAGATGACTTCACACGCGTTGGCCTCTTTGGTGCCCTGCGTCAGAGCCGTAATCGATTTGGTGTTTTTGATCAGTTGTAAAGCGGCGTTGCAGATGCTGACTTCGGACGCAGCCATCAGGCGGCCTCACTTACTAGAGCTTCCGCGTCCGCCTTGGTCAGGTTCTTGGCGATGATTTCATTATCGGCCTTGACCACATAGGATTTGGATTGGGGCATGTACTGCATTTTCATAGCCCGGGCTTCCGGTGCAGTTCCGTGCCGCCATTTACCAAGTAGTATGACGGTGATATCCGTTGCCGTTTTGGCCGCGACCTCAAGGGTGCCTTTTGTCCAGGACCCGTCTTCATGTTGGCAGACGATGTCAATCTCGTCAGCGGACTCGAGAAATTGTCCGGCGTTATTAAAATATCCGGCCCCGAGGATATCCTTGGGGTCATGCGAGGTCATATAACGGACGCGGCTCGCGTACTTGAGCCGGGATATAAATTCAAAGTCTTCGAGACTTGATCGGGTCATAATTGTTCCTTCAATAGGTAAAAAGAAATGGACGGTACGAGTAAGCCCGTACCGTCCACCCACCGAGAGCAGGGGACGCAATCGCCATCCCCCACTGCCTACGTCTAATCCGAATCGGTCTCTGTAATCGCAAGACCGTCGGACACGTCAACGGCACCGCCGCTATTGCTCAACACACTGACGAGACTGGTCGTCGGCGTGTTGGAATCAACAACGATGATCACGTCACGAACTGTGAGCATGTCACTAGCATCGGAAAAATAGCCGGCGCTGTTCACAGTGGCAATCGCATCCGCCGACGTGTAGTGCCACAAGGCGAAGCCATTACCGTGAGCGAGTTGAGTTAGATTTGCGCTGTTATAAGCCATTATCCCAACCCTCCTTACGACGTTGCGATGGCAGTGGTGTCGTTGAGGTTACCCTCGATCACACCGGTGTCGTCGATCATGACGGCACCACCTGACATCATATGGTTAACAAAATACGCGGCACGATCGCCATGCCACGTGATATCGGCCGAGACGCTTTCGTTGCCGGCAATGTTCCCGGCAGCTTTCGCGACTGCATATCCGACAGCGTTCTTATGGAATACGAAAACCTTGGAGGTTGACGTGCCAACGCCTGGGTTGGCGTTATGCATGCACCATAAGACACCCATCCAGGACTTGAACTTGCGATGGCCGGGGGCACCTTCCGTGAAAGGTAGTCCGTTGGCGCCAACGTAGTCCGACGATGCAAAGCTATCGACTGTCATGGCCTGGGCATATGCGCGAGGGCTGAGAACGCCGTAACGCATGCCATCGTTCGGAACGCCGTTTGAATCGAGAGCTTCAACCATCTGTAGAAGACTGGATTGAACGGCAGCGAATGACCCAACGGCCCAGGTTATGGTGCTTTGGGAGGTAGCGTCGAGAACCGTCATGATCTGGCTATCGACCTTGCGACCGAGAGCGTATGCCCCAGCCTTCGCGTAGTTCATCCGGACTTCAATATTGGTCTTGGCTTCGTCCAACAGGTCCGACCAGTCGCCGGCGTAGAAATCGGCTAACGTAACCGACGGCTGGGTATGGGTCACGTTCATCGGCGTGATTTCACCGTGGCGTGACTTGGTTGTGGCAACGCCGGTACCGAGCTTCTCAAAGTAAGCCGTGGAACCAACGACACCGTCCTTCGTGTAGACGGTAGGCTTGAGCATACCGCCCTCTCTTTGAAAGACGTGGTGAACGTCTTTATTGTAGTCGCCTATAAAGGCGGAATTGATACTTGTACTCAAAATACGTCTCCTCAAATACAAGTGGTTAATGGGAGACAGGTCGTGTCGGGTTAACCGATGTCAGACATCAGCGCCGCTTCGACTGTGTTGGCTTAAACCGGGCGCCAGGGGCGGTTACCGGGTTCGGCCCATGTTTCAAAAGAAACTAAAAAAAAGTGGCGGACACTAACGGGGGCGTGTCCGCCGAGGTGGTCTTCAGGGAGAAGATTTAATATGATTTTTTCCTAATAGGGTTTTTCGTTTTTGTCTTTTTCGGTCGTGTCGGTTTTTTCTTCTTCGTCTTACCGTAGGACTTGATAAACGCATTCTTGATACTTACGGCCATCAGTAATCCTCCAGGTCGATATCTTTTAACTTATCCGGGTACAGCCATACGGGCGTTCCCGATCCGGCCCACGATCCAGCAACGTTGAACTCGAAGAATTCCTGCGCCTCCTCAAGCGCCATCCCGTCCCGGGTCATCAAAATGTTGACGCACTTCTCCACGTCGTAAACGAGGAGAGGTTCCTGACCGCAGCGGTACCCGATGCCGACGACAGCGTCGTCGAACCCGTCAGCTTTGAGCATACGATCGTGTAACCACGTCGGCTTCTGTTTCAATCCAGACATGCGCTCCGCAACTTAAAGGTTTATCCGGTCGATAGACGATGCGCGATGGGCCTTTAATCTCGACCTCATGCGCGTAATCGTTCGACTTGTATGTCTTGCATGTCAGCACAGGATCGCACGCTCCGGTCTTCCGGTTGCGTTTGATCACGTGCTGATTAACGTGGACAACTGTCTTCACGCCGCACGCCCTGGAACCGGTCCTGTGCCGAACAGGCTCTCACCAATGTCGCGGCGTTCCGCATCGAGACGCTTGGCCTTTTCCGTATTACCCAACGCCATCGCGTTATGGATGTCGTCAGTCAACGTATCGTACTGCTTCTGCAGACTGGCGCCGGCTTCCGTACCGCGCAGTCCCAACTGGAGACTTCCCTCTCCGGTTATACGGCCGTAGTTCGCCATGACCCGGAGAAAGTCCGGGTTGGATCCGAGCAGCATACCGTTAGAGAGTTCCGTCTGTTTTAACTGCTCACCGAACTCGAACTTGGACAGAGCCTGTTTGGCGAACGACAGATTAGCGTCGTAGTCTTCACCCCACTCGCTCCGCAGTCCGGCTTCCGCATCCTTCGAGAACTGTTCGTCGTTCTGTTTGGTCGATGCCTGTTGTGCGGCCTCCAGTTCAAAGTAGGTCCCGATCGCTGCGTCGACCTGCGCCTGGGTAGCGCCGGCTTCATGCATCCGACCGACGACACCTTGCAGCATATTCTGGAACGGCTCCGAGGCGAACGTCTCCTCGTCGATGTGTTCCGGCCGCGTTAATTCATAGTTGTCGACACTCTCCGGCACACCGATAAGCTTTCGGAACTTGGAGAGGTCTTCCTCGGTTGCATCCGCACCCGGCACCTTGATCCGCTGCGAAAATTCTGTGTTAAGCTCGGCATATGCCTTGGCCATATCTCCCGGGGTGTTAAACCGGTCGGCCAGTTTGCGTACCTTCTCGTCTTCAATAGCACTGCGCCAGGTTGTCTCTCCCTCTTCAGTGCTTGCTTCAGGAGCTTCCGTCTCCGGGTTAGCCGTTACCTCTTCCGAGGCTTCAGCGCCATCGATCGTTTCCTCTGCCATTCTTCAATACCTCTCATTCTACGGGGCTGGACAGATCGGCGTACATCGCCGCCTTGATACGTGCTGCAACTTCACGTTTGCCGGCCCACCGTTGCAGGTCTTCATTACTCTCGGGCGGATCCTCGAACTCGCCACACCAGGTCATCAGCATAAAGAGCACCCGTTTACCGAGATCCGGTTCCGTCATCATCAGGTGCCGGAAATCCCGGGCAACGTCCGTGTTGCTGTATTCCCGTCCGACGACCGAGCCTATTAACGCCGAGGTAAAACCCTCAACGTCCGGCTCCAATGTTCGTTTGCTCATTTACTGCATCAGGCCCTCAACCAGTTGATCCGGGGCGCCGCCCATATTCTTGGCAGCACCGGCCATCCTCTCGGCACCTTCCATTGCTTTCTCTTCTTCGGCAGCTTGCGCCTGGACCGCGTTGATCTCGGCCACGGCGGCATCATCAAGGAGAAGCGATGACGGGAAGTCATTACTTTCGGCAATGAACTTGCCGTACTCATCCCAGTTGATCCGGTTCATCACTTCGGGTTTGATCTGTCCGACGGTCAGGATCTTATCGATCGCCATACCGACGGTACCTTCCTCGATCTGACGCTTGGCCTTCTCGACCGGGCTGGCAAACCGGAACGTAATCTCCGTACCCTGGAGCTCCTCCGGTATCGTATTAATATCGCCGAACGCGCCGCGACGCAGCATGATCCCGAAACAGCGTTCTATCAACGGTCCGGTATATGAACTCTCCAAAGCGCCGAACACGCTCCCAATCTCGCGGACGAATTGCTCGCGTCTTTGGATCACTTCTGTCGCCGTCATCTGAGGGCCCTCGAGGGGCAGGTTCAGAATGTTCCGGAAGAACACGGACATGATCTGCTCGCGTTCCGCCGACTGGGCGTTGAGACCCCAGGGCACCTGGGCGTCCGAGGTCATCTGTTGAAACGGTTTCGACATGCCGAGGTTACGGATCGCCTTGGCATCGTAATAACTGACACCGCCCGGTCGCATCTGTGGTGCGTTGACCATACTGTCGGATGGCAACAGCCACGGCGGATCGACAGCCCGGTGCAATGCCCGGAGCATTGTCTTACCCATCTGGTTAAGGGTGAGCACCGAGGGCAATGCTAAAACTCCCGGGCCCCTTCCATAAATTTCTCCGCTGCGTGTATCCCAACGTGGGAATATGAACGGGAATTCCTCGAAGCCTTCCTCGAGGACCTTGTGTTCACTCTCCACATCAACGACACAACTCAAGAACGGCATGTTCATATTATCGCGGATCCTTGGATCCCGGTCGTAGCGCGGCATCACCAGCCATATGAACTCGAACACCTTGTCCTTGTCCTGGTGGTTCTTCTCGCGCAGGGCCTCCCGGGTCTTCACCCCGATGTTATCCTCACCAAACTTTTCTGCCGCCTGGCGTGCGTTCATATGTTCAACTACATACGCTTCCGTTGGCAGGTTATCGGCATCGACACCGATGTAGACATCCTTCAGATGAAACGACTTGAACTTGAGACCGCTCTGGTCTTCACGCACGCCAATGAACCCGGCCGACGTTCCGAATGTCACCAGGTCATCATCGAGCTCGCCGGTCGTCTGGATAAATCCAGCCTTAGGGTTGTAGAGGGCTCGCCATAATCTTTCTTCGGCGAAGTCGACCCAATCCTTAACGGCTTTTTTGTCGAGGAGCTCCTCATCCTCGGGAACAATATCAAACCATTTACCGGGCGCGCTGGACTTCGGACGTAACATGGCACCGATCGAATTGACCAGCGAACGCTTGGCGGTAATCGGTGCCGTGTCGTAGATCTTGTCCGTCCGACGGTTACCGCGGTTCTGTGTCGTAAACCCGATCCTTTCCGGCGCCAGGACTTCAGCGAGCTCCTCCCACATCTGGTTGAGAGAGTTACGCTGATTACGTTTAGCGTAAAGACGTTCGGTAATCTCGACCGGCTTGAGATACATCATCCAAGCGTTTTCCGTGTTGTGTCGGCCGTGTCACCCGTACCCTGGGCTAACTGTGTTTGACCAAATCCCATACGGTTCCGAGCCGCCTTCGTCGCGTCGGCTTTTCTCTTTTTGACTTCAGGATCTTCAGGCGTGGGAACGGGTGGCGGGGCCGGC
>VTLG01015334.1_pt1 | contig 12686 bp, 14 predicted proteins | sample 4694571 | NCBI WGS metagenome assembly VTLG01 (sample SAMN12604809, study PRJNA352737) | marine metagenome | biome: ENVO:00000447; feature: ENVO:00000209|ENVO:00000569|ENVO:01000036; material: ENVO:00002151; isolation source: viral sequences binned using virsorter ... | reverse complement strand
GGGCTTCCTGCTTACATGCAAGAGATGCTTGCTAATGCTGGGATTGAATCTGGGTGGCAAACACTGAGGAAGGAATATCTAAGCAATGAGGAACAGACAGCAGATACAGGAAGTCAACTTGCTCCTAAAGACATAGCAATGCGAAACGCAATAGATCAATGGAACCAAACTTAACCATTGAAACCTTCCTTGCTGTTTCCGAGATGGTTGCATCTCAGCTACGAATCAAGGAGGCAGATCGTTGGTCAGCCAACATTTGCAAACTGAAATTCGTCTCCTTTCAGACCGAATTTCCTGAAGTTAACGACCAACAGTTCTTATGGGCAGCAGAACAATGGATTCAATCAGTTTCCACCCAATCATTCGTGCGTTATCCCACATGGAAAGAGATTATGTCCCCTCTTTACCGAAGCGAAAACGGTCTAGCAAACAGAAGCTGGGGATTCAAAGAAGAATTGCCAGGTATGTGCAGGCCAACCCCACAACAGTTGACCATGCTTCCCTCTGCGCCGAAGTCTATTGCCCCTAGTCCAGACCCAAATAATGCTGGGGCATACGTGCCATTTGAAAGCACAAATCATCCAGTCTTACCACCTGCTAAAACCAAAGGTTTAACAGCAGAGGACTGGGCTAAACATCTCGAATCACTATCCGATGGAAAGAGTAATCGACCCGAAGAGTCTCAGGGGAATCCTTGAACGTGGACTCGTTACAGGCAAATGGTCAATCACACAATTCAACAAAGGAGGAGGGGATCTTGTTCTGCCTACTAAAGAATTTCTTGAAGCAAACCCTCAATTCCTTGATGCAAGCTTCAGAGATCTTGATGCTTACCGATCCACACATGTCGAACAAAAAATCATTTGATCAAATTATGGGAGACCCTATGAGTGAACTCGAATCATTGACTATCTACCGAAGCGAAGCTGACGAGAAAGAAAGTGAAGAGATTGAACGAGCCAAGGAACGCATCAAAGAATTAGAGCGTTGGATAGAGGAGAGAAAGAAATGAAACGTGCCTACCTAGATGCAGAACTCCTTCTCTTTCAGATGGCCGCTGCTAATGAGTTCTATACAGAGTGGGACAAGGAAAATTATCCCGATGTCTATCACTATGTTTGTCGGATAGATGAAGCAAAGGTTCTCTTCTGGGAAAAAATCAATGAACTCAGAGAACTGCTGACTGGCTATGACTTTGTTCTAGCTTTTGGAGACAAGAGAAGTTTTCGCTATAGGGTCTGGCCTCAATACAAATCGAACAGACGGAAACAAAAACATGCCCCAGCAGGTCTACCTGAATTTAAAGAATGGGCTAAAAAGCAATTGGATTCTGTCTTCCTTGAGGATGTAGAAGGAGACGACGTAATGGGTCTGCTTTGCAGAGAACTTGATGTAATAATTTCAGATGACAAAGACATGCTCACTGTTCCTGGCCTGAAATTAAAAGGAGGAGAACTAATTCAGACAACAGAATGGGCAGCTAATTTTGCATTTTATTCGCAGGTAATGGTAGGAGACACAGCCGATAACTATCCTGGTTGCAAGGGTATTGGCAAGGTAAAAGCTGCTCAAGTTCTAAGCAAATGCAAAACAGAATATGAAATGTGGGACGCAGTTCTTATGACTTTTCTCAAGGCTGGATTTGATTTAGACTATGCAATATCCCAAGCTAGGTGCGCTCGCATCTTAAGACCAGGGGAATACGACTTGGAAACAAGATCTCCTCAAATGTGGGTTCCACCGATATGCTAGGGCTGGTCAACATCTTATTGTGATACAACAACTCGTTACTCCTGAATTAGTTGAAAGGCTAGATGAAGTCTTTCCCGCTGTTCCTGATGCCTCAATGTCTCATAGAGAAATTGATCAACAGATAGGAACGAGACAAGTTGTTACATATATCAAGATGTTATTGAAGGACCAACACTCCGAACCAATAAACCTGGAGGCTGTCTGAGATGTGTTTTGGTGGAGGCGGTGGAGGCGGCACGATAACGATGCCCGACACGAGTGAGTATGACCGTTTAGCGGATCAGCAAATTGCGCTGATGCAACAAAGGCAAACAGGCTCACTCAACGTAATGCAGCAAACGTTGAACACAGCACAAGCTGCTGAACAACGTGCGCTTACTTCATTACGTGATATCAAAACTCAAGCCGCTGCCGACCAGCAAGCTAATGCTCGCAGGATGGCTGCCCTAATGGGGCCACCACCACCAGACAAATCAGCACAGTCACCAGTCCTAGGTCGGGACAGGAAAGGAGCCAACCAAGCGAAAGGCAAGAAAGGCCTTCGTGTTGGCCTCGCTAAACCATCATCCCAGGGCAAAGGCACTGGATTAACCCTCACCATTTAAAGCCATGTGTTTCGGAGGCGGCGTTAAAGCGCCAAACATTGTTTATCAAGGGCCAAGTGAAGAGGACATTGCACGCAATGAAGCTCAACTTGAGACCTACAGGCAACAATCCTTGAAACAGCAACAACAATTTGAATCTCAACTACAGAATCAAATTGACGAAGCAAATGCAAGGGCTGCTGAAACTCGTGAACGGATGGAAGCTGAGAGAGCTGCTGCCTTAGCTCAACAAGCTGCCCAACAAACTGCGGCTATTGCAGCCACAACAACTGAGGCAGGTGTTGATGAAAATGCTCAGACTACTGAGTCCATCAAAAAGAAAAAAGATCCTAAGAAAACAAGTCTTAAGATCGCAGCAGGAGCTACTAAGCAGACTGCTGGTACTGGCCTTAACGTAGGAGTCTGATTATGTGTGGTAATCCCGTCCGAATCGTCAAGAACGTCGTCACTCTTGGCAGATATGGCAAGCAAAGAGATGCCATGAAAAAAGCAGCTAGGAAGCAAGAAGAAGCAAACAGACTTGCTGCTGAAAGACAGGCAGAACTAGACAGAATTGCTGCAGTTAGAGAACAACAAGCCAAAGACCAGCAGGCGGAAATGGCAAGGATTCAAGAAGAACAAAGAGTTGCACAAGAGGCACAGAAAGAAAGAGTTGCTGCTTTACAAGCACAACAAGAAGAGCAGAACAGGCAGATGCAAGCGGAACAATTACAAATAACTGCGGCGGGTCAAGCCTTAAGGGTTCTCGCCAAGCAAGGAAAGACCAAAGCACCTACTGCCACCCGATCAAGAGGGGGTCGCCAAGGAGGAGGAGCTAGACAAACATCACGAACAGGCAACTTGAGAGTTGGCTCGTCAGGCCGAGGATCAGGAGCTGGCCCTAACTTAGGAACCTAAAATGAATTACGACGGTCAAGCAGCCAAGCGGTATCGAGCACTAGAAGGTGATCGAAACTACCGCCTCGAACAGGCTCGAACTTCTGGACGTTTGACTGTTCCCTATCTCATTCCTCTTAGTGACGAAGCTACAGCCTTAAGGAATCAGGACTTTGTTCTTCCTTGGAATGGTATCGGAGCCAGAGGTACTCATAACTTGGCGAGTAAACTTCTGATTGCTCTCCTGCCACCAACAGAAACTTTCTTTCGATTCACGATTGACGAGATCGAGATGGGAAAGAATGAACAGATGTTGTATCAACAAGGGGCAACCCCAGAAGATGTTGCCAGGCAAAAGACAGAATTTGATATAGGTTTAGCCAGACTTGAAAGGGCAGTTCTTCATAGTATTGAGACATCCAATGATCGAGTTGCAGTGCATGAAATGCTGCTGCATTTAATTGTTGGTGGCAACGTATTGATGTATGTAGCAGAAGAGGGACTGAAATGTTTTCACTTAAATAAATACGTCTTACGTCGTGACCCTATGGGGAATCCACTTGAGGCGATTGTCAACGAGAAAATATCTATAGAGAACTTGCCTGATAGCGCTAGAGAATTGGTTGACGAAAAGGAAGGAGAGATTACAGGTATTGTTGATGAACAAGGCAAGCCGAAATATGAGGAGACAGTCAATGTCTACACTCATATTCAGTGGGAGAACAAAAGCGTTAGCTGGTATCAAGAGATAAGTGGTAATGAAGTTCCAGGTTCTAGGGGCAGCGCACCTACTAGCGAATCTCCTTGGCTACCACTTCGTATGTATCGCATCGACGGTGATAGTTACTCTCCTGGGTATATAGAAGCTGCATGTATTGCTGACTTACAGACAGCAGAAGCTTTAGCTCAAGCGATAGCGGAGGGCGCTTTAGTTTCAGCACAGGTAAAACATTTGGTAAAGCCAAGCGGTATAGCAAATCCGAAGAAGCTCGCCGAGGCAGCCAATGGTGCATACGTCCCAGGAAATCCTGACGATGTATTCACCCTGCAAATAAATAAAGCTCAGGATTTAAACATTGCACTTCAAAGTCTGACAACTATCGAAGCTCGATTAGCTCAAAGCTTCATGCTCAACCAACCCAGACAAGCGGAAAGAGTGACCGCAGAAGAAGTAAGATTACAGGCGCTTCAATTGGAGAATGCCCTTGGCTCCATCTACGCAATCCTGACGACAGAGTTTCAACAACCCTATGTGTCTCGTAAATTAGTGTTACTTACAAGGAAGGGTAAGATGGCTAAACTACCTAATGAACTGGTACGTCCAGTCGTCAGTGTAGGACTAGCTGCTGTAGGTCGTGGCAACGATCTTGAAAAGACTGCTAGATTCATGCAAATACTTCAGCAAACCCTAGGGCCAGAAGGTGTAGCCACCTATGTAAATCCTTCCGAATTGATCTCACGTTTAGCGTCTTCAATGGGTATGGATTTAGTTGGCCTGGTTAAGAGTGAAGAACAACTGCAGCAGGAGCAACAACAGCAACAACAAATGATGCTGGCTCAACAAGCAATGCAGGCTGGCATGGCTGACCCACAGAAATTAGCCAACGCTGAAGCCACTCAAGCTGAATTAGAACAACCCCCCGAACCTGAACAATGACCTCATCAAATCTCGCTGATCTTGTAGCCCCAGGCCAAGAAGAATTATTAGAAGGAATAGCAGAAGAGATAGAAGCGGAAGAAAAAGGAGAAGGTCTTGAGACTCCTGAGCAGGCGATGCAAGAAGGGGAACAATCAGATGAACTAATAGGCGGTAAATTTAAGAATCAAGAGGAACTACTTAAGGCTTATCAAGAGCTTGAAAGAAAGAAGGGAGAATCTACAGAGGAATCAACAGATGAAGGCTGGAACTACAAGGCTGATGACTACACTCCTGAACTTAGTAAGCAAGTCTATGGAGAACAACTGACATCAGTATATGAATCTACTGGGGTCAATCCTTTTGAAATGGCCGAGGCTGTTTACGCAGGGAAAGACGTCACTGAGTATGTAGACAAATTGGCAGAAGGTGGAATACCAAAAGACATAATGCTCACCTACCTTTCTGGGATATCAGAGACAGCTAATCCTTCTCAAGGAAGTTCAGAGTCAGTCGAATTAAGCGAGGCAGATAGTAGAGCTATCACTGATTCAATAGGAGGAGAAAGTAAGTTTGCTGAACTAGGCAAATGGATGGAAGCTAATCTGACAGCAGCGGAACTTGCTGGTTACAACGAAGCAATTAACACAGGGAATAAAGCTGTTGCTCAGTTTGCTGTTCAACAAATGGCAGCGAGGAAAGGAGGACAGGCTGACCCTCCGTTAATCAGTGGAGGTTCTGCTACTCAGGTAGAAACATTCTCAACAGACAGAGAAGCTTTAGAAGCTAGGAACAAAAGAGATTCCAGAGGTAAGTTTATGTATGAAACTGACTCCAAATACAGAGCTTGGTACGACAAAACATTAGGCAGATCAGACGTTTTTGGTTAGTATTGCATTACGAATTGATCTCAACTTGAACAACTGGTAGAGCCTCTTGCGGGAGACAACTCTATCGGGGAAACGAGAGCCGACCTTTCGCCTTCACTTTAATTAGTAATGGCTAACGCCAATCTAGATCGCATTGGTCAGATTAAAGGAACGGGTGCAACCGACTCCCTGTTCCTGAAACTCGGCATTGCGGAACTACTTTCAGCCTTTGATCGCTCTTGTGTATTCAAGGGAAAGGTCAAAGAACGCAACATCAAAGGAGGCAAATCCGCCGCCTTCCCAGTTAGTGGTAAAGCCGCTGCGGCCTACCATGTTCCAGGCGCACCAGTCCTCGGGGCAACTAACAGTCCTGGTGACCGTAACGAGCAAGTCATCAATCTCGATGGTCTATTGATCGCCGATCAGGTGGTCTACGACATTGAAGAAATGATGAACTATTATGACGTAAGGCAGGACATCACTCATCAATTAGGCCAAGCCTTAGCTATTGAGTGGGACAAGAGAGCTGCAAGGGTTATCCATGCTGCTGCTGCTACCACAACAGAGCCATTAGCTAAGACACTTAACGCTGACAGAACTGGTCATTCACAGACTCTCTCTGCTGGTTATGCGGCTGCAACTAAAAATGCCAAAGGCGATGAACTAATCGACAAGATCAGTTCCATCAAGGTTGACATGAAAAAAGCAGACGTACCTACAGAGGACATCATTGCTGTTGTTGGCCCAGAAGAATACGATTACCTATTGGATTCAACCAGGGCAATCAACACAGACTTCAACTCTGGTGGTGGTGAGAACGGTTCGTTTGCATCAGGCCGTGTCTTGAGAGTCAAAGGTATCGACGTTTATGAGTCGAACCATGTAACTCAGGCTTCCTATACAAACGGTACTTACGACAAGAACACTGCTTATCAACAGGATCTTTCTAAGTGCAAAGCACTTGTCTTCCATAGAGACGCAATTGGTGTCTTGACACTGAAATCACCAAGCTTGCAGGTAACTCCTCAAGGCGGAGATTTCAATATCATGTACCAGTCGAGCCCTCATGGTGGCACGTATGGCTATTGGTATGAACGTACTAAGAGCTGAGTGTGCTGGTAAGATCTCTATTCCATAAGAGTGGATTTGCATTAAAGCCCCCTTCAAAAGATGGGGGCTTTTTTGTATTAACCGATAACATGGATCTATATATACATACAGCTCACCTATGGGCTATGCCAATCAAAGCAAAACGCCAGGGAAAACAACTCTTCTTGAGGCAGTAAATATCTGTCTTCAGAATATTGGCGAACAACCTGTCAACACTTTAGAAAATCAGCAATTGGTTGAGGCCATGATGGCTGAATCAACCATTCTTGAATTTCACAAAGAGGGACAAATCAGGGGGTGGAGTTGGAATCAAGAAGACCTCTATCCATTCACGAAGAATGCCTCAAATGAAATAGAAGTTCCAACGAATGTTGTTAGTTGGTCTCCTGATGCTTACGAATGGGCAGGTCGATTTCAATTAAGAGGACACAGGGTTTACGACACAGAGAACAGAACTTACGCAATCACAGATAGCACTATCACATCTTTGAAAGCTGATGTAACTTGGCTACTTACTTGGGATGAATGCCCAGAAGCTTTTAACCGTTGGATAACAATTAGATCAGCCAGGGTCTTTAGTGATCGTGTCTTAAGTGATGACTCCATTTTCAAATACACTGCACTTGACGAACAAAATGCTCTAACAGAATTGCAAAGAGTTGAGCTAGAACAAGCAGATGCGAATAGCCTTACTGATGGGCCTGGTCTTAACCCGTTCAGCACTTTTTCACCAGGCCTAGGACTTCTCGGTAGAAACAGGGGGTATATCCGTGGCTAGTCTTGCTGGTTATACAATCCCAAACTTGATTCAAGGGATCTCGATGCAACCAGACGCATCCAGGGAACCTAGTCAAGGTGAGATTCAGATCAATGGAATGTCCTCTCTTGCTGAGGGGCTTAGGAAAAGAGAACCAACTCAAGCAGTACGGAAAGTTAGCACCAGTGATTTCGGTGATGTTTATTTTCACCAGATCCTTAGAGATTCCAACGAACAATATTTAGTTGTTGTAGGAAAAACTGCCATCAAAGTCTTTGATTTGGCAGGGAATGAAAAGACAGTCACACCAGCAACAAACGCCTATAACTATTTCAACTCTGTTGTCAGCTCGAAGGCAGATATAAGGGCAGCAACTATTGCTGATTACACCTTCATCTCTAATACCAAAGAGATTCCAGCGATGAAGAGTGATACAGCTCCTGCTACGTCGAGGCCTGCTGACCATGAAGCATTGGTATGGATTAAAGCGGCAAACTATGGACAAACATATAAAGTAAATGTCAACGGAACTCTCGCCACAGTTCAGACAGCAGTTGCTCCTGTTGTCGTAAGCGGTGGTTCAACAACTGAGAACAGAATAAGTACAGCGGAAATAGCTGAGTCAGTAAAAACCGCTTTGGCTTCTGTTTCAGGAGTCACTATTACAAGGAACAAAAGTGTTCTTCATTTAACTTCATCTAGTGCGATCACATTATCAGCGGAAGACGCTAGAGGAAATGCTGACATCACTGCTATTACTAACACTGTCCAGGCATTTACTGATCTACCAACAATCGCACCGACTGGTTATCAAGTAGAAATAGCAGGTGATCCTGGCAATAACTTTGACGGCTTCCATTGTGAATTTGTTCCACGTACAGGTGCAGGAACATTCGGAGAAGGACAGTGGCAAGAGACGGTCAAACCTGGAGATAAATATATTATTGATGAAGACAAGATGCCTCATATTCTTGTCAGAAAGTCAGACGGAACTTTTTACTTTGGCCCTGCAGATGGAAGTACAGTAGGAGGTATAGATCTTCCTGCCTGGGGTAATAGAACCGCAGGAAATGAGGAGTCGGCAAAAGATCCAAGCTTTATAGGATTCCCTATTCAAGATGTATTTATCTACAAGAATAGGCTTGGCTTCCTAGCTGATGAAAATATTATTTTAAGTAGAGCGAGAGAGTTCTTTCAGTTCTTCCCTGAGACAGTTACTGGAGTGTTGGACTCAGATCCAATTGACCTACAAGCCAGTAATACCAAGGTGTCTGTGCTGCGATATGCTATACCTTACCAGGATGAATTGATAATCTTTTCTGACCAAATTCAATTTAGATTTAACGCAGCGGAAACGATACTTACACCAGCCAGTGCTGTTATTACGGTGTTAACTCAGTATGAAATAGATCCTGATTGCCGACCAATTCCTGTTGCTGGCACGATCATATTTTGTCAAGCAAACGGACAGTGGTCACAGTTCCGAGAGTTCTCTGTTCGAGGTGCTGGTACTGCCTTGGTTGCTGATGCTTCTGATCTCACTGGATATGTCAGTAGCTTCATCCCTTCCGATGTATTCAAACTAACTGGCAACGACACTGGTAATTCTTGGTTTGTCCTTTCATCCAAGGCAGGATATAAAGATCGAATTTATGTCTTCAAATATTTCTATAGGAATACAGGACAGGGCGCAGAAAGGGCACAAAGCAGTTGGAGTTATTGGCAGTTAACAGGGGCAGACGAGATCTTGTCTGTTCTCTGCGTAGAAGAAATTCTCTATGCCTTGGTTCGATATGGGACTGACGTATGGCTAGAGAAAATGGCAGTGTCAGACAGGCTGAGTGATGTAACTCCTGACCCTTATCCCATCATGCTTGATAGGAGAGTTTCTACTAAAGATGAGGGGCAACACTCAACCGTCCGAGTTAGTGCAGGAACATATAGTGCGATAACTAAAAAGACAACCTGGACTCTTCCTTATACCGTCGCAACCAAAACAGAAGCATGGTCAGGATATGACACCAGCGCCAATGGTGGTGTGCTGTTAGGAACAATTACCAGCGGAAATACGATCACTGCTGATGGTGACTGGTCAAGTTCAAACATATTCTTTGGCGAGCCGTATAACTTCAGATATAGGTTCACAAAATTCAAACTCTATAAAGAGATAGGAGGGGGTAAAGCCGCTGCAAACACTGAGAGAACACAGGTAAGACATGCTAACTTGAGATACCATGAGACTTGGTATTTTGAAATACAAGTGATGGCAGAAAGAAGAGATACTGCTGTATATAAATATGACAGAACAACAATCAACGTCCGCAATTCAATGCTGGGAACGGCGTTACCTTCTGGCTGGGATGTTGATGACAAGAGATATTACGAAGGTGTCTTCCGTGTCCCGATTGCAAGTAAAGGAGAAAACTGTGTAGTAGAAATTCACAACGATTCAGCTCACCCCTGCAAGTTCAGTACGTGTGAATGGGTTGGCTTAATTACAAGTAAGGCGAGAAGTATTCAATGAAACTAGTAGAAGGAACAGCAGAGAGACTCCTCTTCATCGCTGACAACCTGAGAGAACAGGATGCAAAAGAAGTCATGTCTAGCCATGGCAAAGATGCAAAAGAGGCGTGCATGGAAAGCTGGGTTCATAGTCAGCTCTCCCGATGTTTTGAAGGAGATGACGGTAACCCTGTTGGAATATGGGGAGTGAATCACCTAGGAGATGAACAGATTATTTGGATGCTTGGAACAAATAATTTGACAGCGACTAAAAGTCATCGAAGACAAATGCACAGATTGGCAACAACTGCATTGAAAGAATTAGTCGCTAATGGATGCGATTACCTGCATAATTGGTGCATGGCAGAAAACAAAACGTCCTTGCACTGGCTACGTCATCTTGGATTTACAATTGACGAACCAGCACCCTTTGGTGCGAACAACGATATGTTCTGCCACTTCTGGAGGAAAGATTAAATGGCATTAATAACAGGAGCTGCTGTAGCGATGGGCGCAGCCCAGGCAGGGCTTGGAGTCTTACAAGGTATTGCTGGATATAACGCAAAGAAACAAGAGTATGTAAATCAGAAGGCTTTTCAAGAAGCCAATTCAAAGTTTGCTTCTTGGCAAGCAGGGTTCAACGCAAGAATTTCAGACGCAAATAAACAACATGATTACTGGAAAGACACTGTTAATTACAACCGAGAATTTGCATGGACAAACTCACTAAGGAACGTAGAACTTAATAGAGCAATTGCTCAAGCAGAAACTGTTGCTGAAACGAGAGCAGCAGCAGGGGCTTCTTATATCAGAGATAGTGAGGCGATCAGTCAGCAATATCAAGAAGCTTCAATGCAAGAAGCTGTAGCAGCAAAGCAATACAAATGGAGATCACTACAAGCGAGAGCTAGTGCTCAAGTAATGAATCAAGAAGGACGTTCTGTTGATCGGATTATTAATGACTTCTCCAGACAGGAAGGAGATTTTCTGACATTGCAAGACATCAATTCCAAGCTTAGAGGTAGACAATATTCAAGGTCGCAAGCAGGACAAATAGCCACATATCTGTCTCAATGGAATAGTCAATCCTTCTACGCAGAACAACCATATATGGATCCTCTTGCACCGTTTGCCCCACTACCTACGCTAATAACACCAGCAGCTCCTACCTTTACAGGAGGCGCACCAAGTAAAGGTGCTGCAATGCTGAATGTTGCAAGTGGAATTATGAGTGGTGTGAGTATGGGTCTACAAGTTAATAAACTTGGTGGTAAAACATTTGGCGGTAAGACCGTTGCCCCGCATTAAAAACTAATGGTTAAAGAACTTCCCTTTGGTCAGATAACCCCAGTAGCCCAGCCTATTGGTGCATTTGCTAGTCCTGGCAAAAAGAACGTAGCTGATGCAGCTAGGCCTACTTTGCTTGGCGATACCCAGAAAATTGTTAGACAACAAATGATGGGTGTTGGTAGTTATCAGGGATATAACCAATGGCAAGAATTATCAAGTGCATTAGGAAACGTCTCCCAGCAAACTGCACAACTAATGCCTCTTATGCAGGGTGCAATTAAAGCAACTAATGAACAAATAGGAACAGAAGAAGCATATAAAGCCGCCCAAAACTTTACAGCTAAAAGCAAAATATCTCTGCAAAATCAAATAGAATTAGGCGCTGGAAATGCTGCTGCTGCAGTAAATAGTTTAGAGAAGATAGATTCTGTTGGTGCAGAATTAGCAGCAACAACTAATCCATATAGGTTGGCAGCAAGACGCAAAGTATTTGCTCAGTTATTAGCGAACGAAATAGACGACATCCTAGATGCAGACTTGTCTGAGAATGCTGCTTTCTTAAGTACAGTTCCTGTTGGTGGAGGAGAATTAACAAGAAGAAGATCTAGCTTAACAAGACAATTACAAAAGAAATATGGTCTTACAGGGGATGAACCTGAATATCATAAGTATGTTATTGGCGAATTAAATAAGGCTTGGGATAAATATAGAGATAGTCATGAGGATTTATATAACGAAACTCTTGAGGAAAATACAAAGTTAGCAACGGTTGCAAGCCTGAAAACAACTATCACTAAATGGTCGCAGAATGGGATCCAGTTGGCTGATGGAACAGTTGTAAAACCTGGGACAAGAATGTTTGCCCTTCTCGGTGGTCGGATGTTAACCACAGAGATTGACAAGAACCTTGCAATGCTTGCAGGTAAATCAAGAACTGAGGTATGGAAATCTATTCAAAAGGAAATTGTTCCTATCTTTAGTGATGAAATAACTAAATCGCTTATTGATGAAATCAGAGTAGGTAGCGCTGCTGATGATTACGAGAAAAGACCAAGGCTAGGAGATGTAAGTCCTGCATCGCTTTTAGATTTGAGAGCAGATGGATTAAGGGATGAAACTGCTATCTATGAAGCAGAACAAAAAATCCTCAAGAAAACTGCTGCAATATTATGGGATGCCCCAGGAGGCCCAGGACAATTTCCACCTGACTCCCCTGAATACAAGGAAGCCTTACAGAAATTAAGAGATCACCCTAAACTTGCAGGTTATCGAGGGATAGAAGAGTTCCT
>VTLG01013922.1_pt1 | contig 12686 bp, 22 predicted proteins | sample 4694571 | NCBI WGS metagenome assembly VTLG01 (sample SAMN12604809, study PRJNA352737) | marine metagenome | biome: ENVO:00000447; feature: ENVO:00000209|ENVO:00000569|ENVO:01000036; material: ENVO:00002151; isolation source: viral sequences binned using virsorter ... | reverse complement strand
GTATGGAAGGAGGTTATGGCTCAGACCCACAACTGGCATCTTATATGTGATACTATTATGAATACGCAAGACAACTCATTAACCCTTAGTGAGGCCGAGTGGGAAGAACTGGAAGATCGAATTAAACGACTTAGATATGGGCTGTTAGATCTTTATATCTTTGCAATCGCATTGTGCGAGGGTGGTCCTTCTGACGCGACCATTATGAAAACATTCATAGACGATAAAAAAGTTCTAAAAAATGCCGCAACCTCAAGAGGATCGTAGTGGGACACCATACCTCCACCTATCTGCTCATGCGTTACAAGACATATTAGACCAGTGGCTGGAGGAACATGGATTGGCTATGGGCGAGGAACTTCAATACAATTGGATCTTCGACCATAGAGAGAGGCCGATTGGAGTAAACATACATTACTACGGACAAGGGCCTGAGCCTCAGTCTGTAGATGACTAAATAAAATAAGCCCCTCATCGTCTTGGGTCAGATACGATGAGGGGCTTTTTACGACAGCAGCACTTCACTTAGTGTCGATTACCACTCCCCAGTAAGTAATCAGCAAGTTCTCCCAAACTTGCTCACTTAGCTTTCCAGCAGACTCTGCAACTTTGTATTCCCTTAGACCTTGAAATTGCCTACTTTGCTAACGCAAACTTTGTTGCGTTTGTATGGTAGGTTGGGGGAGTTTCCCCCTAATGTGACCCAAGACTTCGGGTAGTCTGAGTTCTCTCGCTACCCATATACTCTCGCAATCTATTAGCTATCTTCAATCCCCGAAAGCCATACACCCCTTCAGCGTTATCATCAAAATGCTTAATCATTTTCTTTAGGAATTCCCAGAACCTCGCTTGCTGTTCAGCCTGAAGTATCACAATCTCCTCAAGCCTGTCAATCTCAGCGAGCATCTTTGGATAGTCTCGCTTATCGTTTCGCTCTCTCCATTTCTGCTGCTTTAACTTGCCCTTCTTAGAGGCTTCCTGCTCAGAGCGAATGGTGAGATAATCACTTGAATTAATAAAGCTTGTTTGGATTACTTTATCAGTGACACTCATTATCTATAGTCCCAGTTGGCGGGCGGTCTATTTATGAGATGCCTACAGTCCAAATGAATAAAGCTATGATAACGTCCGATACCCTTAAAGTCAAGCTCTATTGCCTTTTCTTCAACGAGGTCGAAGAAGTCATTGAGTTCTGGTTGGGGCATTGACTTTGTAGGAGCGATGTCGGTGGCGAACCGCAAGTGCATAGACTTGCTTGCCCCTCCCACCGAATCATTATGCTCTGGACTTCGATATGCCGAGTTAACTTTTAAGGGTCCAAATTCGTCCCGCAGCTTTTGTAGTTTTTCTATATGGACAAAGACGAATGGCTCAAGGATCATATGCTTTGCTGCTGGACAATAGAACTCAGACCAGTAGAAGTTCTTGGTTGCCTTTTCCCCCATAGAATATGTCATATAGCTTCGGCTCCTACAGATGTATCGGTTATCTCACCGAGTGAGTCTGTCCCATTTTCAATCTTGCGTATCGCCTCTTCGTAGAATGCGGTATCTAACCCAAGGACATTATGCCATGCAGTGGGTCCTAAGACAAAGGCCTTTGTCTTTTCATAGCGATCACATAATCGCTTCCAGTATTGAGGCCTTGCGGCTCCCGCTGCTTTCGCAGCAGCATAATCTTGGACACCCTGCGAGATCAGCTTCTTATATTTTTCCATCTCTGGTTTTCGCAGGGACATATACTTGAACTCCTTCATAGCCCCTTCAATCACGGCTGCGGCCAACTTCTGATACGGAGCGATGTCGCTTTTAAGTTTCAACTGATCCTCGTTAAGCATCTTTTACCTCCTCTCCATCGAAAAAAGTTAGCATATCTTTTACCTTCGCATCGCCGCTGCGCTCTCCCTCCTCTTTTGGCACTAAGGTTGGAGGGGTCTCTCGGGCAAGCTGCTCTATTGGGACGCAATCTCCGATGGTCGTTAAAGCCCCGAGCCATCGGTAGGAATACTCGGTTCCATCCGTTCCCTTACGAGCTTTCAATACCTGAACAATCATAGCGTTATCCATTACGTGAGGGGCTATCTTATGCGGGCGATACAATCCAAGGACCGAGTCGCTATTGTGCTCCACAGCAGACGAGTCAATGCCAGAGTGCATAGATAGCGGACGGTCACCGTCTCCTCCCTTCTCTCGGCTAACCTGATGAAGGACCAGCATCACTACATTGTGCCTCTTTGCAATGACCTTAATCTCCTCATAGATACCCTTGAGATTATTATAGGGATTCGTATCGTCCCTACCCCTTATCAAGCCAGAGTAATCAATGGCGCACAGAGCAAGCTCGGGATGCTCCTCCTTGATACGGACTACCCTGCGCTCTATTTGCTGTAGAGACAGGCCCGCCTTATCTGATTGCTTGATAAACTTGAGTAATCCAGAATCGAACAGGTCCTTCTTCAGCCGCCGCCTAAGCTCCTCAGGGTTAGTCTTAGCCCAGTGTTCCAGTTCCCGGCAGGGGATGCCTGAGACTACGGCTGAGGCCCTCTCAAAGAGATCTGTGCGGACCATCTCAAGGGACTGGAAGTAGGAGTGCAATCCCTGCTTGGCAGCAGCCAGTAAGATGTTGACGATGAGTGCAGACTTGCCTACCCCAGATCGGGCAAGGATGGTTACCACCTCTCCCCGTCTCATATAACGCAAGTCGTTATCAATTTCGGGTAGTCCACAGGACACCTTATTCGACTCGCTCTCCTCTGCCTTTCTGAGGTAGTCATCCCATACAGTCTCAAGAGTATGGATGTCATCCATGTCAGCATCCTCATCCTCCTTACTGTTCTGAAAGCAGGATGCTACAGTCCGTTGGACTTCATACTCATTCAATGGGATACTGCATTGCTGAGAATTGACAAGGCTGACAAGGTTGCGGGCCATATCCTCATCAACTCCCTTGTCCCTCAATACGCAAGAGAGTTTAAACATTGCATCGTTGCGCTGGCCCTCTTGTATGGGCTTACTAAAATCCCATCCAGCAGAACGGAAGCTGTCCTCACCTTTGCGATCTGGTCGAATACGCTCACGCTGTGCTGTTTGAAATAGATGCTCCGCACCGGGACAGACAGAGACATCAGTGTATGACCGGACTTCTACTGTGAATATATCTTGGCCCCCCGCCTTTATTGCGTCTTCTTTAGTCCAAGTAGGGATCTTATCATAGTGGATGGGAGACTTCTTATACCCCGCCTTTTCATTGACACTATTCGGCCACCTGAAGATGCGGTTCCTTTCATATATCTTTGTGTCAATCACTGCGTCATCCAGACCCGCATCTCGGATGATATGTTCAACGGTGCTTCTCATAAACTCGGGTAGATTCTCGTTGGGGTGGAAGCCACCAAAGCAGGCAGCGGGGATCATTACATGAAATCCCTTATTGCCGCTGAAGTAATAGCGAAGATCACGAGGGTCCCCCTCTGCGGGACCAGTCCACCAAGAGATAAACTTACCCAACTGATCGTGCGCTTTAGTGATGTCAGACGAGTCGAGGTCTAACGGTAGCACCTGACTCCAAACTTTGCCCTTGATCCCGGCCGTAGTCTTTGTCTGCATCACAGTGTTAGCCCACTGATTGTCATACTGGAAAAAACTACAGTAGGCTTCCCTATGATTCCCGGCACCATCGATCAGTTCGGGTTCGATGTGCTTGAGTAGTTGCCCAATCTTTACAGGGACCCTAAGTCCTGCGGGAGATCCTGTCACAACTTGGAACCAAGGGTAGGTCTTATTGTACTCGTTGTTCAGCGACTCTAAATCATACGGTTGGTCGGTCATCTTATGCCTCCTCAATGGCAACTTCTATTCTCGGGTTGTTCTTATCTATCCTGTAGATATCATTGAGACCACTAATAATTTTCCAGCTATCATCGGTGATCACATCAGCTTTAGTTAGTCCATCCAAAATAAACTTCCTTGCAACGCTGCTGATATTGTCTGGGTCGATCCGTTTATTGGGAGCGTAGTAGGTAAAGGTGATCGATACCCGTCCGCTAAACTTCATTTTAGGACGATGCGCTTTCGCGCAAAGTGCTACTGCCTCGGTCCATTCTCTTTTGACTCTGCTATACCGTGACCAATGAGACTTAGTTAAATCGATGAGCTTGTTAAGGGTTGGCATACCCCAAGGTATCGTAATGACGGGAGAGGGGGTGACCAACCCCCTCCCCCTACGGGTAGCGATTAGAAGGGCAACTCGGCAGCTTCCTCTTCTGCCGCCGAATCACCTGAGGAGGTGCTACCCGATGACGGGTTGAGCGGAGTGATCATGGTGGGCTTGATCTTAACCCAATCGCCGGGACCACTCTTGCGCGGAACATGCTCTACGTAGAACCGCACCGGAACCTCGGTCAAATCGTTGAGGTCTTGGATGAAATCCTTACCGCTGCGAGGCTCTCGCATGAGGACGTTATTGACCAGCTTGTAGAGGTTGGACTGCGGGGATACGAACAGCCTACCATACTCGGTGATGGTCAGGTTGCCATCGGCATCAGTCCCAGTCCCCTTGGGGCGGGGGAGGTTGATCCAGCAGCGACCCTCGGCGGGATCCCCGCTCGCCAACTTCTGCTGGTTGGACCGCAGGATAACCGCACCCTTCCAGTTGATGGTGGTCTCGTTGTTGAACGTATCCTCCTGCAATCCCCGCTCTTCGAATCCGACGATCTCGCCATCGTGCCAGCCAGCGAAAAGCGGTTCATAGTCAGTGCGATCCGGTAGTTCAGTGGTCCAATCTACGTCGAGGTCGAGGAGATTGGTTACCTTCTGACGGATACTATCAGTGGTCTGTGTCATGCTACTTGCCCTCCTTTAGGGTAGTGTGTGACGAACCATTAGATGTGCTTGGTAATTCTTTTATGGGGTCAAGGGAGGTTCCCCACTTAGCAAAATATTCCTCTCCCTTCAGTTCAGGATTCACTTCTATATTAGGTGCCGATACTCGGCTCCATTCCTCACTACGATTCTCAATTAACCACGAGACAGTTGCGTGAAATAGACTGCGATGAGAATTGTGACACTCTTCCAACCAGTCGAGCCTTTCGGTCAACTTATACCAAGTCTTTGCGCCGAGTAAGCAATACCCCTCTGCTGCCCTGAGTGTCCAGAGGGACACCTTATTGTATCCAACCCTTTCAGAAGAGGATCCCAATGCTTGGGGGGTTATATACTTAGCATTGGCAACCGAGTATGTTGTTTCCCAAGATCTAATATTAACCATGAGGTGAGCCATCCTATGCAGGAACTCATCCCGTTCAAATGCGGTCCACGATATAGGCCCTCCCGTATGAAGGTATTTTATAGAGCTTAATATGTGAGCCTTTAATCTTTTTATCCTCCGAGAAACGGGGACCGTCTCATTCAAGACATCAACGTATGCCTTGAATACAATCTTAGAGCGAGGGGATTTATACTCCTTCTTTTCCCAACTCCACGACTTGTCCATCGTCATCGAACTAACTTGCATATCATGCTTCTGTTCCTTGAGCTTCTTATTGGTCAAGTCTACAGCAACCCGCCTTGGAATCTCCTTGGATTCTCTGCGTTCTAACAATGCGTTTCCTCGCATGGCGAGGTAGGTTGGGATGGCTCCACCTTCCATAGGATCTAAGATGCAATCCTCTGCCTTGGCTGGCCGATCCTCTTTCATGGGGTTCTTCAAACCAATCCAGTCTTCTGCCTGTGCAACTTCTTGGGATTCAGAGTGAGGCTTAGGAAGGGGCTTGAATGTATTGCCATCACGAATAGCAGGCTTAGGAGGTGTGGTCATCTGACGATGGTTCTCATCAGAAGACACTGAATCAAGGAGGTCGTGGGCGATCTTCTTTGCAATCGCAGCAACATGATCCTCGGTGGTCATATTGAATGCCGCTTTAAAGTAGGTGTGGGCAATGTCATTCCATTGGCCCATGACAAGAAGGTCGCTTGGTTTTTGCTTCTTTGGATCTTTGATATTCTTGATGATATGTGGGGTGATCTCTTCACGCAGTGCATTGAGACGTTTAGACAATGCCTCAATAGTTTTCTCGTGGATCTTTACAGCTTTATCCTTGATAAGATCTCCGATGAATCCCTCTTCAATCTTATCAGTGATTGGTCGATGGCTCTTACTCGGCCATTGACGTTTTGTATCGGTCATTCGCATCCTCCTCATGGTTTATCGCCAGCGGAATGGCGATGGTGATGGTCATGTAAACCGCAATAGCTGCTAAGAAAAACCTTGCGAACTGTTTACTAAAGATAAACAAAGTAGATTACCTTGTCAACCCCTTTGATAAATTTTTATAGTAGTGATACTGCCGTGATGGTCTTTTAAAGATAGGGTTCATTATCTACCCTGTCAAGTAAAAAAATTTATTTTACCTGATTGATAAATAATTAATCAAACAGCTTGCGATCAGATTTGATATCACTATCTTAATAAATAAATATATATAATAATAATATTATTATTAATAATAATAAGGATAACAGAGTAATGCCTATAGAAATTAATCTAAGGGATGTTATGCATCGGAAAGGTATCAGGTATCTTGCCGATATCAAGAGAAGTAGTGGGGTTAATTATAATACTCTGAGTAAGCTATACGATGGGACCGCTAAGGCAGTCCATTTGGATGTATTGGGGAGAGTATGCAAGTCTTTAGACTGCCAGCCGGGGGAATTATTTAAGGAAGTGGACGATGAGTAACCCCTTACCCTACCCTAATCACGAGGACTGGGAAGACAAGGGAAAGACTTATGGCGGTATGGGTAGGTCTCTCCTCTGGTGGGTGGGAGACTGGGCCTTGGTGGGTAGGGAGATGTATCCTGACCGATTCGATCAGGCAGTTTCTGATGCAGGCTATGAATACGGCACGGTAGAGGATGCCATGAGGGTTTGCCGAGCGTTCCCTGTAGAGGAGAGGCATTATGGGCTGAGCTACTACCACCACCGAGAGGTGGCTGCTATGCCAACCGCTGAAGAGCGCAGATCTTGGCTTGAGAGAGCGTCATCTGGAGAGTGGTCGATAGCTCAGCTTCGAAGGGCTATCCGTTTAGACCGGGAGCAATCTATCATGCTCTTAGGGGAGGTTCCCAGAAATAGTAATGACGATATGGATGAAGGGGTAGACCCTGACTTTCATATCGTCATTGCTAATCCTCCATGGAGATATATAAACAAGAGGATCAACTGGAATCTCACGGTCCCCCCGGCATTGCCTGTCCCTGATACAGGGGGCTGCTGTTTTATAAGGGCGAACCATCGGCATGTCGATCAGGCAATACGGATCCTTAAGAAATGGGGATACACTCACAGGTCCACCTACTTAGTTGAGCGGGAGCCAACCACCTCTATCGATAGCTCTTCTCTTGAAGACTGGAGGTGGAATATCCCAAGTAGGGATTTAGTTTTGCAGGGTAGTAAGGGTAGGTGGAGAGCCCCATCAGCAGAGGATAGGATAACACAGGCTGCGGGATCATGGGATAACTTTTGCCAGCAAGTAAGGCAGCAGAATGAGTGGGCGAGGATCCTCCATATGTGGCCTAAGAATCCGCTACTATTTGAAGACGATAGCCGTGTATGGGTTTGGACTGGGGTAGAGAAAGAGGAAAGAGAAAGGAGAAAAGATGCCGCAGTTACTGCTAAAGAAAAGGGGGAAAGTGGAACCACTATGGACCATTCTAAGTGCGAGTGATGGTCGCAGTGCATCTAAGAGGGGAGGCAAGAGGTGTGGGCGGTGTGAGAGGGTGGTCCATTATCCCCTATATAGCGAGAGATGTATCCCCTGCTCGGGTAAGGAACTGAAATGACAAAGAGAGGTAGGCCACCCGGATTGAGACTGACAAGAGAGATGTTGCCAGAAGATGTGCTGATCCATTTACCTGATGAGGTTGACGATACTCAGATACCATTCTGGTGGGCAGCATTTGAAAGAGGTAGAGCATCCACTCGCACCTCCAGTAGGAGGCAGGCTTCTCCTACCCCTGCGATACCCGCCCCAGATATGGACCTGTCTAAGCCATTGGACTTAGGGTCTGACTATGGAGATTCCCCAGACCAAGGGCAGGGATTGCTGGTGGATTTGGTAGGGTATGCAAAGGGTTGGCATCCTAACCTAAATGAGGAGCTATTCATCCATGCCTGTAAGACTTATCCTGAGATACAGGGATGGTTGAGGGGTAGAAAACTACCGGGACAACGTGTGATGCAGGGAGTGATAGAGGAGATGATTATAAAAACGAAAGGGAAATTACTTGACGAGTCCTGACCCAGTGGAGGGCCTTGCATATAGCGGGCTATATAGTCGCACTCCAAGAGGCCGCGAGGCAAAGGATGTCGAGAGGGTAATCGCTGCTCGGGTGGGCCGGGCAATCAAGGCCCTGTCGGTGGGCACCCCCGAGAGCAGCGAGGTCGATAGGATCTTTATCCGAAACGGTGAGGCTGTAGCTGTCGCAGAGATCAAGTCGAGAGACCTGTCGTGGGCGGGGCTTGTTCGTTGGGGAGACCTCTTACTCAGTGAAAATAAAATCATCAGTGGCAGGGAGGCAGCGATATCTTTATCAGTCCCTCATGTAGTATTCATTCACTTGGTCAGGGACAATTCGATAATATTCTGCAAGACTTGTGACTCGTGGGGGAAGCCCCTGATTGAATACGAAGTGCGGAATACTCGGACGCAGCATGGCGTGTATGGAGGGACGGCTCTAAGAAAGAATGCCTACATACCATACAATTATTTCACCCATTTATACGGATAGGTCTTGAGGTTATAGCATGGATAAGCAGCAGGCTGTTAAGGTAATTGATAAAGTGTTTCACGATGCAGCATGTATCCTCCCTGCCGAGAGGTGGGAAGAGTTAGTGGATGCGCTTGAATTCGTAATGCCAGAAAGCTGCTTCCTTAAAGACCGTAGTATCATCGTAATAGAATAGGCCCTGAGGTTCTCCCCTTTCCTCAGGGCCTATCTATTTAGACCTCTTTCAATAGGTCAGGGTTGCCCATCCGCGCACTGTCTTTCACCTCTTTCATCTCAAGTATTTCGCGGGCAGTGAAGTGTAGCCTATTGTTTTCCATCCTCCCCCTCTCCCCTCTATACCTAAAGACCCATGACCGAGAGACTCCTATAGCTTTCATTGCAGTATGCACATCGAATAAAGTTTTAGGGAGCCACTTGCTTGCAGTTTCGATCTCTATTAAAGTTTCCATTTTTTAACCCTTTCAATTTCTTCATAGATTCCTGATGGATTTTCATCGGGAGATAGGGTGACCGTCTCGCCCCACTTAGTCTTTATAATCCAGTCACTACTCTCGTGCGTATGCTGGCGATAAAACTCTTCTATGTCATCGCCAGTTAAGTATCGTAGCCTACCATTGGACAACTCAACCCACATCCTTGGCATTGCAGATTGAGTTAAAGGTTTGCATGGCCACCTCTTTGATTCCATGCTCGGTGATTGCCCCCACATCCAACACTCTACTGCCTCCATTCTCTCGGATCGTGCGGAGGATCCCGTTCTGCCCATCAGACTCCCAACGGTCTATCTCCATTTCGTAGTCTTCCCCATGGGGGATAGACCCTTTCTTCGCCCGGAAGATCTTTGCAGCGCGAATGGCGGCTCTTATCACTGTGATCCTACCCTCGCACCTATCGACCTCTTCCCATGCGCGGGCCTCTTCTGGGGTGACAGACCACCCCTTCACCTTGACGAGGCTGTTTAGTCGCAAGAGGTAGCCCTCCACCCGTAGCACTGGAAGAAGCCGTCCTCTCCCTCCTTGACCCCCTGAAAAGATGTCCCATATCCAGCGGGGTGGTAGTCTTTAAGGATCTTCTTTACGGCTCGGTGAACCGAGTCTTTATCTACGCCAGAGATCTCGTAGTCTATGATCCCTCCCTTTGTGGTCTCCTTCAAGATGCAGCCGTCATTGTAAGTTACTGGCATATCTCTCCCCCTCTCTTTAGTTAGTCCAGCCTGCTGGTGCTGGAAGCTTTAAGCCCTGCGCTATTAAGGACCTCATTTATCTTGTTGGCCATAGCAGTCTTTCGGGTGTAGCTCTGGCCGAATTCCCCGATCCAGTAGTAGTTGCCACCTCGGTAATTGTCCCGGCTCCAGTCAAGATATTTCTTGGCAAACTTTCCGAAGCTGGTATTGCCGGGGACATTTACCTGAGCAAATCCGCATGGCCCGTCATCGACAACCCACTTCTTGACGGTCCCTCCTGCCCGCCCAGTCACAATCATGGGGTCAGGGTTTACATCCTCACCCGCTGCGATCCCCGCCTTGTATGCAGCCACCCACAGTTTGTAGTGCTGCTTGTTTTTCGGGGTGAGTTTGACGTAGGTCTCATGGGAGACTCCCATGCGATCACCCAACAACATCTCGTGCGCTTTGTATGGCTGGCCCATCCGGTCTCTGGTTATCATATGCTTTACCTCCTCAGGTTAGCAGTATTCGATTATGAAGCCGTGGTCGGTTTCGAAAAAGGAAATGGTCTCACGCTTTACGGTGTGACCTATGACGGTGGTGAGGTCTAACTCGGGAAAGATTGTGCGTTCAAGGTCCGAGACATCCATCTTGATATACTCACAGGTCGAGCCATCAGTATAGGTAGTTTCGACCACCTCGCCATCGCCGTTTAGGTAGCGACCATAGAACCAAGGGAGGTAAACATACTCCCCCTGAAACTGGCCGGGGCTGGTGATATTGCGGCCACCATAGCGGTCTGTGTCTAAATTGAGATCGGAGAAACTCTTGACCATTTCGGAGATCTCTTTAGCGGAGCGGATCTGCTTGTGGACCTTCTGCAATTCTATGTTGGCAAGGGTGGGGTTGTCCTTGATACAGGCCATGCGGAGATCGTCATCGGTGGGGGTGAGAGAGTTGGTCAAGAGGTCCTCCTCGGTTAGTGTGTTTGCTGGTGATGTTAGAAAGATATGGAAAACTCACAGACTTGTCAAGGGTTTATTTTAGCGACCACCCCATATGCTTTGCCATCTCAGCAAGATGACCGCCCTTTTCCTTGGCATATTCCTTGCACCATTCAGTGCTGGCCCATGCCACCAGTTTCTCATAGGTGCTGACCATCAGGAACTGGTAGAGGTTGAAGTCGGTGAAGTCAACCAGTCCCTTGTCATCAAGGTGCGCGATCTCGGGGTGGTCGTTGAGAAGTTCCAGCAACTGCCCGTTGTAGACAGGCACGACCTGATCTGCGACCTCGTGGATGACATCACTGACATCGCCACCCCTCATATCTTCCATCGCGGCAGGACTGTCGAACTCCTCGGTCAGAGCCTCAGCCATCTGCGCGGTCAACTTTTCCCAAGTCATCTGATCTTTCATTTGGTCACTCCTCGTTTGAAGTTTGTCGTTGTCGTTGTGGTGCTACAGGGGATCGGCTGACCAGCCCTCTGACTATGTCCCAACCGATCCCCTGCACTTCACTGGTTTTTACTCGCGGGCTTGTTTGCTGATTAGCGAGTCGCTGCTGCCCTGCCCACCGTAAGGCGCGACTCTCGCTTCTGTCTCACATTGTCCTGCTCCTCTGGTTAGGCGTGATCGGCGGCTGTGAATTGAAATATACGAAACATTCCTACACTTGTCAAGCGGTTTTTTTATCCGCTGCCGTCTCGGCCCATCGGGCTGCTGTAAGCCCCTGATTATAGGCGAGGGCAGCGGGGCTGTCAGGTTGCCACGATACCACATCTTCTTTTGCAAGCTTACCGCTTTGGACCAGCACACCCAGTTCAAAGTGTTTCCACTGTGGGTGGGCGATGGAGTAAGGATTCTTTGCGCGTAGATCAAGTTTATTCGGCATGGCTAATCCTCCCTGCTCTGCCGCCGCCAACCCATCACCGTGCAGGCATCGTTGACCTGATCCAGCCACACACCTGTCTTTGGGCAATCGGGAAGGAGTCGCGCAGCTTCGGCTGCATCTTTCGCTATGAACTCCAGCGAGTGATTCGGGAGCTTCCAGAATCTCTCGTTGGCGGGGTCTAACTGGGGTTTGCGGTTGGCCATGTTCCCTCCTCAGGGTTTTGAATGTCAGACAAAGATATACAATACTCGCACACTTGTCAAGTGTTTATTTTTCGCGGTGCATCTCGGCGTATTTCTTGACGCACCTGTCATCGTCGCAGTAGTAGAAATCCTGCCAGCCATTGGGGTATTTCCCCTCATTGGTTGCCTTTTGTATCTGGCTCGGATTTCTATTGAGACAGACAAAGCAGTTGTATCGCAATTTTGGCCGCATCTCAAGGTCGAGGCTGAGTCTAAGCACTTGCGTGTTCAATCCTGTGGCAGTTGGCGCAGATCAGATCGCACTTGTCGATCTCTGCTTGTATATTTTCGGCACTCAATCCAGCGCGGGTGATGTCCGCGATGGAGAAAATTTTCTGGCTCGGGTCCCGGTGGTGGAAGTCGAGCGCGGCAGGGTGCTCGTTGTAGCCACACCTGACGCACTCGCCGTCTACCTTGATATCCCATATCCTCTGCCGCACCTTGCCCCGGTATCGCTTGTTTAATTTCCTGCGATAACCGGGATTCTCTCGGTGGTGCCTGCGTTGTCGAGCCAATTGACAGGGGCGGCAGTAGCTATAGTAGCTATACCTGCCCGAGGGGCGCAGGCGCACTCCTACATCGTGCGTTTTATCCTCCCCGCA
>VTLG01011870.1_pt1 | contig 12686 bp, 23 predicted proteins | sample 4694571 | NCBI WGS metagenome assembly VTLG01 (sample SAMN12604809, study PRJNA352737) | marine metagenome | biome: ENVO:00000447; feature: ENVO:00000209|ENVO:00000569|ENVO:01000036; material: ENVO:00002151; isolation source: viral sequences binned using virsorter ... | reverse complement strand
ACTAAGTATCATATTACATCCATCCTAACATTAATTTTGTTTCTTCTGGAACCATTTCCATAGTAAACGGTGGGTCAAAAGTAGTTTCTACCTGTACACTACGAACATTTTCTACGTACCCTGCTTGCCTAATATCAGCTACAATCTGATCAGCAAACGGACAGAAAGCACTCGTCAAAGTATGTCTAATAGAAACCTCATACTCTCTTTCATTAATAGCAATATCATAGATCAATCCAAGATCATATAGACTAGCAGATGGTATCTCTGGGTCATATACATTCTTGAGATTGTCTATGATTAATTGCTTATCAATCATCTTCTGTCTCCTCTTCAACATCAAAAATTACATCTTTAATATGTCTATCCCAGTCTTCATCTACGATTGCTTCTTTTGCATGTTCTTCATTATCAGCCTCGACTTCTTCAAACTCATAATAGATTGTCATTTTTACTTTGTAATTAGGCATCCCCTTTCTCCTTTGGATAATATACATCTACTATGCTCTCACAGTTAGGGCAACTCAGGTTAGTGACCATGCTATAGTTCTCATCTTCTTCTTCTATGTCATGATCACCACCCCAGATTAGCTCTGTTTTGCAGTGCCAGCAGTTCATCACTCTTTCTCTTCATCAAAAAACTCTTCGTACCCTTGTTGAATAGAATGTAGTTCTTCTTCCAACCACTCATTCAGTTCAGTGGTATCAAAGTCATCTCCCTCTTCCAGACCAGCCCCTTCCAGATAGGACTCTATCATTGGATTAGCCCATGCATCATTAAAATTATTAACATATTCATATACTTCTTCAGGATATTTAAAGTTAATTCTCATAGTATACTTATCCTTTCAACTCCATTATTATAAAATGTGAATACGATGAAGGCCGCGATAACTGTAATGCCAAACAAGAATAGAAGTAAATTATTCATCATGTGCCAGTTCCTTTCCGTGTTTTACCTTTCTATTATAACTCCCTTTTCCCTTTTTCGCAAGAACTATTTTATGTTTTAATGCTCTTAGCCATCTCCAATGTGGGTCACGCTGTTTTTTCATTTTTCATTTCCTCAATTTGATTCATCAACCACACTACTTGAGCCATTAAAAAACCTACTTGAAAGTCTGCGTCCTGACATGGTAACGCATCCAGTTCTGCTTGTAGTTCTTCCAAGGTCAATGTAATATCCTATTGTCCGTTGTATTTTGAATGCTCTCTATCGCTACATTAAACATACTAATTGTGCTTTCTTTACCAATGGTTTCCACATATAATTTAAGGCATGCACTTAACAACGCCCCTGATACCATCAGTATGTCTGCCTTACTCTCATCAGGTGGTGAGGTTTCTCTGATAAGATCCCACAATTTATGTTGAAATTCCAGTAGTTCTTCATCTTCAGTCATGGTTTCCTCCTTGTGACATTGGTATGTTTAATATACCAAGAAGTTTATTTAACTCATTGTTTTCATTAATCACTTCTTTATTTCTAATATACTGGTTTTGCAATTGTTCTTGTAATTCTCTTATCATTTTCCTGTAAATTTCTGTCTCATTCATAGCTTATGTATCTCCAATTTTAAATCTTCAAGGTCAGCTATTAACTCCTCACATAAATACTTTACATTACTATCATCAGTGATATCAGCAATAGCTTTTACTTTAGCTATAGTTGCATTTATTATACGTTTTACTTCAGGCTTTTTCCCCATAATATAAGGATCATCTATAGGCATATGAATTTTAACTAAGTCATTCATGTTACTAACCTCACATTCAATGCAGTTGGATAGTCTTCTAATAATTCTTGAGTAGTTTCATAGAGTTCTGCTACTTCTTGCAAGGTGTATTCACCTGTTCCTTCACACTCAAAGCACTCAGTCTCTCTATACTCCATCCATCTATCAGGGGTATATCCTCCCATAACACTTTCGGTTTGACCGTCATTACAATTATCACAACGTAAAGTTACTTCATAGTGTCCCATAATGACCTCCATAATAAAGGAATACTATACATAGCATAGCTATAATAATTATTCCAATCATTAATTTAAATATTTGATTTAACATTATTCATACACTCCTAAAGTTACATTTCATTTTTATATCTCCTTCTCTTCTACCTCTTTGCTTGCCAGCACCATTGCCTCAAGCTCTGCCTGAGCTACATCCTTGAACTTTTTTAGTTGTTCTTGCAGATGTTTTTCATAGGTCACAGTGTAGTCATCTTCCATCTGTGCCTGTACTTTCCAATGTATACTCATTTTTTTCCTTTCGATTTATAATTATACCATACTCTTATTTTTCTTCGATGTCAAGTCTTTTTACATTAGATTTTGAAAAGTAAACATCTCCGATTTCTTCACGACCACATATCGCTTTAACCTTTACACGTTTGGCGGTTTCTTTTATAACTTCTGTCTCAATCCAACAATCATTATCACCTGCCCAATTTATTTTAACGTAAACTTTTTGTCCCTTTTCAAATTCCATTTTTATATTCCCAATAAATTAATTTCTTATTATTTATATGCTTTGATCCACTATGTCAAGTCTTTTTTTTATTTTTAAATAGATAAATTAATTTATCAATGGCGTAATTTATTTCTTTGTCGGTCATGTTTTGTGTGTGTGGTTTTAATATTTTATAAATTTCTTTTTTAGTGTTGGTCATTGTTGTTCTCCATTTAAAATTTTATTTATGTTATATTATATGGAGGAGTTAGAGCTTTTTTTATTTTAATTTTTTTGTTTGACTGTTGCAATTATGTCACTCTCTTTCTTAGAATGTAGCATGACAGCGTGTCAGTATTGGACACACTAAACAAAAAAATAGGCTAGCAATTAAGCCAGCCTATAAGTTGAAAGGTTAGTTAATCATTTCAATTCTTTAATGATTTGTTCATTAGTTAAATTTCTTATTTCATTTGGAATCGGATCTAATATATCAGCAATTTTATTTGTTTGTTTAACAGAAATGCTAGGGTTTAATGTTAAAACAATACTCATTGTCGAATGAAACCTGTCATATTTATTTAAAATAATATCCATTGGTTTACCCTTTCAAGTTAATCGTTGTCTAATAGTTCACCATGTTGATCAAATCTAAAATATAAATCCATGATAGTAGGAATTTGTATGTCTACCAATTCAGTTTTTAACAGTCTGCTATTCCTTTCTAATGGTGCATACAATGCTTTTCTAAATTCAATTCCTTTGTGACTATAACAGGCCTCGCATATTGTTTTAAGTTTACCTTTAAATCTTTTAACAGCCTCAACTATAACAGTCTCGCCAGTTTTTTTATAGCACTGCAAACAATCGCTACACTTTTGACCAGTACAATTTTGTTCTGATATAAAATTATCTTTCCAAACATTATTAAAAACTTTATCAAAATATTTTGGTGGTACTGTCAGTATCCTATTAACCTTTGGATTGCTATAGACTAATATTAGATTGTCGGGTTTATCATGATGATTAAAGAAACCTTTAATAATATCTCTTCTTTTTGTCCACAATGCAAACGTAGTTAAACTATTCTTGTTACATATTTTAACTATGTTTTTCATGTGATTATTATTCTTATAATCTTTGTTTACAAACCTACCAATAGCACGTTTAACCTTATCACTAGGATTGTTTTGAATGATACAGAAAGGATTTGTTTTGGTGTTAGTTCCTATAGCTCTGAAGTGTTCTAGTTTACCCGTCAATTTGGAAATATGTAGTGTATCCTCTTTCGCCAGTATTTGATTGTTTAACATTTTATATTCCTTTCTAAAGTTTGCACCCCTAAACCCCACAATCAATTCAATGATTTATGGGGTTGTTGGGTAATTAATTAAAATTATTTTACATTCTTAATCAATCCATTTTCCATTGTGATGTTACCAAACCATTCTCTACCATTGTTAGTAATATGTGGTCGATTGGCTACAGTTAAAACCCCATTGGGTTTGTATTCCTCACCAAACAAACTAGTTTCAATGTAGTCTAATGGCTTGCCAATATTTTCTTTACAATTCTTTTTACTAGGATAATTAGCTATCAACATTTATTTACCTTTCAATTGTTTAATTTTGGATTCGTTACGCCTAATTTCTTGAACGAAATGTTTATAGGCGTTTGCATTCTTGGTGCTTACTGTTACCGCGAATGTTGTCACAACACCATTGATATTAACCTTGGTGTTGTACAAGTGATGGCTACCGCCGCCGCCAGTGACTGATACCAAGGTATAGTTATTAGACTTGGCATACTTGCGAATCTGTTTTTGTGTCCCATGATTAAAGTTTGATTGTTTACCCATTATCATTCTCCTGTTTGCACCCAGAAACCCCACAATCAATCTAATGATTTATGGGGTTGTTGGGAATATATAGTTTAATTAAACCAGATATTTTAAACCTACCGTATCCTCAATTAATTGTGTAGCGGCTTTCTTAGTTTTAAACCCACCATGCCGATAAGATATTTTCTTACCATCTTGGCGAATATCATTGACGCGAATATACCAAGGTTTTGAAGGGAAAAAATTATCTTTTTCAATTGTTAATTTCATAACCATGTTTTAACTCCATTAATTAATATAATTAACTTATACCATCATAGTTAATTTAGTGTCAACAATATATTCAAATTAATTATCATTTATATTTTATTGTCTACTCAATTTGATTGTCTATCTACTATATAAACGGTTGGATAGTGGGGATTATTGAACATAAATTAAACTTATCTTCTTTCATAGGCTAACAATTAACTAGGCTGTTAACTATTTAGGGGAAGGTTTTACTTGACAGTGACATATATACAACACTCCAAAGATAATGCTTGACTGTGATATTTATGCAACAGCAGAGCTCATCGCCATATTTACAGAGCTCATTGTCATATAAATTAAGGTATCTGTTAATTATATAAAATTAATTCATATCTAATTAGTTGACTACCGGGGGGAAAAAATTATAAAAATTTTTTTATTTATATATATAAAAGGGACTCTGGAAAAGGGACTCAAAACTTAGGGGTTATAGACATACTAAAATCGGGTACTATGTAATATACTACATAACATACTACATAGTATATTGTGGAACTTATTATGGAACTTATTATGTAATCTACTATATAGTATATATTATATATATATATATAAAAATAATACTTGTAGATTTAATAGTTATAGTGTATAATAGTTACATGGTAAATTTAAATGAAAACTATCTAGAGAACTATATAACTCTTAAAGGGCTACTATCTCAACAAGTAGAAATGGATTCCAAAGCAGACTTCCTTACCTTTGTCAGGCTTATGGCTCCATCTCTGGTGTCGGACTTTAGAATGGGAAGACACATAGAACTTATATCCAATAAATTAAAACAGCTTGAGGAAGGAGAAATAAAAAGACTGATGGTCTTCCTACCTCCCAGATCCAGTAAGTCAGTAATTTGTTCTAAGCTTTTTCCTTCATGGTACATAGGTAGAAACCCCTCACATGAAATTCTTACTGTCTCCCACAGTGACCAATTGTCTTCGGATTTTGGCAGATCAGTAAGAGACATAGTAAACACTGAAGACTTCAGTAGTATATTTAGGGGTGTCTCTCTAAGAAGCGATGTCAGGGCTGCTGGTAAGTGGAAGACAAACCAAGGTGGTACTTACTATGCTGCTGGTGTAAGATCCCAGATAGCAGGTAGAGGGGCGCACATAGCTATCCTAGATGATGTGATGTCTGAAGAAGATGCCTTCTCTGATGCAGGTAGAAGGTATATCAAAGAATGGTATCCAGCAGGACTAAGAACACGGCTTATGCCCAATGGTGCCATTGTTATTATCAATACCAGATTTCACTACGATGACCTTTGTGGCTGGCTCCTGAAGCAGCAGGAAGAAATGTCTGAGTACGAAACTACTCCTTGGGAAGTGATAAAGATCCCGGCATGGCTGGATGAAGATGCTGCTAATCTTCTGGATCTTCCCTTGGGTGGTAGTTACTTTCCTGAGTGGAAACCTGACAATATACTTCAATTAGATGAGAACGAAATAAAGGCCAGCAACGGTAGTCGCTACTGGAACTCTCTCTACATGCAAGATCCCACCCCTGAAGAAGGAGGATTAATAAAAAAGAAATGGTTACAGGATTGGGAATACGATGAGCCTCCCAGTTGCGACTTTATGATCCAGACCTATGATACTGCTTTTTCCACCAGAACTACGGCAGACTTTAGTGTGATCCAGACATGGGGTATCTTCTATCTTCCTAATCAGGACAAGTACGGACATGAAAGTTATGCTGCCAATCTAATCCTCTTGGGAAACATCAAGGGACGGTTTGAGTATCCCGAATTAAGAAAGATGGCACAGAAACTCTACAACGAGCATAGACCTGATGTCTGCATGGTAGAGAAGAAAGCCAGTGGACAATCTCTGATACAGGATATGAGAAGGGGTGGTCTTCCTGTTATGGAATACAATCCTGACCGGGACAAGGTTGCAAGGGTACATGCGGCTTCTCCTATCATGGAAGCAGGAAGAGTATGGATACCCAAGAACAAGAAGTGGGCAGATGACCTGATAGAAGAATTGATCAGGTTTCCCAATGCTGCACATGATGATCAGGTAGATGCTTTGACAATGGCAATCCATTACATGAAGGAGTCTTGGCACTTAACTCATCCTGACGATCCAGAGTTTGATGATGAACCTAGAGAACAAAAAAGCACATACTGGACATTTTAACTTGTGAAATGGTTAATTGTATGATATAATAGTGTCAGGGATTAACAGAGGAATACATGTCAGAAATTTTCAATAAAGCAGTAGAACAAGCTGATAAGCTTTCCACACAGGACAATGCCCGTGCTGTGCTGGATGAACTCTATGGAAAATTTGAAGAGCGTCCTATAGCAGAACAGCTAGCACTCTCTGTGACTCCCGGTATAGGAAATGTTATTTCTGCTGGAGAAGTAGATATTTTTGGAAGAAGGGCAGGAGAAGCTTTTGAGAAAGACGAGTATGGTAAGGCAGCAGGATACGGTGCATTAACTGGCTTGGCTGCTCTAGGTACACTACCCGGAGTTGGAATACTTGGTCGCGGAGCTAAGGCAGCTATCAGGAGCGGCACTAAACTTTTAGATGAGCCTGTAGAAAAAGCCATAAAAGAAATAGGAGAAAAGACAGAGATTCCTGAGACTACAGGATTAAAGGCTCTGGATGAACCTGATATTAATTCAATACTTAAATCTGATGAAGCTTTAGAACAGTATGGTAAAGACTGGAAAAATGTAAATCGTTTATCAAAATCACAGAGACAGAAACAAAAGTCTAAAATTAAAGATGCTGCTAAACAATTTGAAGAAGGAACTCTTACAGGAAAAGAATTTAGAAATGTAGTTAAATCAGAATTACCTATTAAACCTATAAACAAAATGGTAGATGTTCCAGAATTTGATGAAATTATAGGAGCATTAAAACCAAAGCAAGTTAAAACAGGAATAGTAGGATTAACTAAAGATTTAACTGGTCAAAGAGTAGCTACGAGATTAGATATCCCATCATATGATAATTATAATAAATGGATAGTGAGTATTCATGAAGGGTTAAAAGGGCCAGCTACAGGATATGCTAAGAGTGCTAGACTAACAGATGTAGTTTTTGGCAGTAGTCCTAAGACAGGACTTAAAATCGCAAAAGGAGATATTAATAAATCTACTATTGCAAGAATGGAAGGTAATTGGAATAATATAGCAGATGATGATACAATTTCTTTTGCTGAACAATTATTAAAAAGAAAAAAGAATGGTAAGTATATTGATGAGGTAGGAGAAGAGTGGATACAAGTAGGGATGAATCCTTATAGAGCTAGTTATTTTTATGACAAAGCTACAGGTCAGGCTCTACAAGCAGCAGAGGAAGTAATACAGGTTGGTCCTCTTGTATTTGCCAGAGGAGCTAGAAAACCAACTCTATCCGAATATAAAAAAGGATTTACTGTACAAACAGGTAAGGGCAAGAAAGTATTTAAACAAGGAGGACAGATTGCTACAGGATTAGCAGGACTAGGTGAGAACATTGTTTATAGACAGGATGGTGGAGAAATTGACGAAGCTCAATTTGATTATACTGGAGCAGATATAGTTGGAGGAGCATTTACCGATTATGCTGGAGTTGAGCGTGGTGGATTTGCTGATGTTCCTATTGGTGTAGATCCCGGCCAACGAACAGATGATAAGGGAGGATTAAGAGATCCTACCACAACGGAGCTTGTAAGTGGTAAAGGTGTAACTGGTAATCCAAGAAATATAGATGGTGGTAATCTAGTAGCATTTGCAGATAAGTTAACTGAACAGACAGGAATAGAAGTAGTTCCTTTCTATGATGCTATATTTAATTCTAGGGCTGGTAGAATAGCATTAGATGCTATGCTAAATAGGGGAACAGAAGATAATCCAGTAGTTAGGGAGAATAGTTGGGATGCTTATAGTTTAAATACAGGCTATAATGATGATGATCTGTCTACTATTCAAGCTGCCATAGATAATGGAGATTTACAAGGAATGGGCATAGAGTTTGCCAATGCAATGGAAGCAGAAGGTCTTAATACTTTTGGTAAAAATATGAGAAGTTCTATGGAAGCATGGACTCCGGGTAAGGGACTGTCTAGAGATAAGTATGATCCCGGTATTTTAACTGGAACCGCAAAGTATACTGATGTTGCTTCGGAAAGAAAGAAAGCACTTGCTGCTGAAGAATTTACAGGAATGCTTACTGATGCAGAGCGTGGAGAAACAGTTGGTGATATCTATATGAAATATGAACAAAGATATGGTACAAAGCCCCCGGCAGACCTTTTTGGATATATTTTTGGAAAAAATTCTAATGCACAGGCCAGAGATGTGGCAGCTTCTCTTGATGAGGCTAGATCAAAGGGAGCATTACAAGGTCTTTCTATGATGTTAGGTTTTGGTATGACTACTATACCAAATATTGTATCTTCTGGATATACACTTGATAAGGGTATAACAAAGACTGATAATGTTCATAGTAGAGCCATGACTCAACTTAAAGAGGCAGTTTCTCCACTTTTACCAGATTTCTTAACCGATAAAAAAACTGTTGATTTATCGAACTTACCATCTGAAGCATATATACCTTACGGAAAAGAAGAGGAAATAGATGAGTCTCTCCTAGAACAGGTTGGTGGAAAAATAGGGGAGATAGCAGGATATGCAGAATGGTTAACAAATCCTGTAGAAAAAGGACTACAGTCTTTATTAAATTGGGGAGGAGAAAATTTAAGTTTAAAGTCAGTTCCTGATTATATGTTGGATAGAGATGCTGCGGTAGAGCAGTGGAAAAGTATACGTGAAGACCCCACTCTTAGAGATCGTATTAGAGATTTCCTCCCAGATTTTGGTAAAAGGCCACTATCTTCTTCTGATGTGTCTGGAGGAGAAAATATAACAGAAGTTATTCAATCCCCTTCTATAGAAACGGCTGCATTGCCTGTAGCAGAAGAAGAAGATAAATCAAATATTTACAGTACAATGGCATCACACTTTAGTCAGCCCAAACCTCTTAAACAAAATCCTTTTAGACAGGCTCTTCTTACAAATATTTATGGACCTAACACTTTATTAACATAGGATAAGAAATGGCAACAGAAAAAAATCCATATGATCGAATACCAGAAGAAATATCAAATGTAGTTCCTATGGTTCCAGAGGAAGAGACATCCCTTGATGCTACGTTTCAAGTAGATGAAGATGGTGGAGTTATAGTAGACTTTGCTGGTGAAGAAGTAATAATGGAGCCTTCAGAAGATATAGCAGAATGGTATGGTGATTTATGTGAGACACTTGATGAAAATGAATTATATGAAATATCTAGGGATGTAATAGAAAACTATCAGGCAGATAAAGATTCCAGAGGTGAATGGGAGTCTATGTTTGAAAGAGGTTTTGAATTACTGGGACTTAAACTTCAGCCGGGATCAGAACCTTTTGAAGGAGCTTGTACAGCCGTACATCCACTCCTGATTGAGTCGGCAGTTAAGTTTCAATCCAAAGCTTCAGGAGAACTGTTTCCTAGTAGTGGCCCTGTAAAGGCTAATATATTAGGAAAGATAACTGTTGAAAAACAGATGCAAGCTAATCGTGTTCAGAGCTTTATGAACTATCAGCTTACTGAACAGATGCCTGAATACTTTGATGAGTTTGAAAGAATGCTGTTTCATCTTCCCCTGATAGGATCAGCATTTAAAAAGATATATTATAGTTCTACTCTTAAACGCCCTGTTTCTGAGTTTATTCCTATAGATCAATTTTATGTTTCTTATTATGCAACTGATCTCAGGAATGCTGATAGATATACTCATGTAATTTATAGAAGTCCTGTAGAACTTCAAAGAGATATTATATCTGGTGTTTATAAAGATGTAGAAATGCCTATACCAAATCAATCTAGCATTACATCTTTTACACAGAAAATGGATACTATATTAGGATTGTCCCCCTCTGCTGATAAAGATCCTCAATATGTATTACTTGAACAACATTGTTATCTTGATATTGAAGATAAAGATCAATCTCTTCCTTATATTGTAACTGTAGAAGAACAAACAAGACAGGTTTTAAGTATTCGTAGGAACTATGAACAAGATGATCCTAATATGGAAAAGAAAAGTCACTTTGTTCATTACAGGTTTGTACCCGGATTTGGTTTTTATGGATTAGGCTTGATACATTTCCTTGGTAATTTAACAATGAGTGCAACCGCTGCAATGAGATCTCTGATTGATGCAGGACAATTTGCTAATTTACCGGGAGGTTTCAAGGCTAAGGGAATTAGAATAGTTGGCGATAACGAACCTATTTCCCCCGGTGAGTTCAAGGAGGTTGAAGCAACTGGAGTAGATCTTGCAAAGGCTATTATTCCTCTCCCCTATAAAGAGCCTTCCTCTACTCTATTCCAGATGTTACAATTTGTATCTTCTGCTGGTCAGAAGTTTGCAGATAGCACAGAACAAATTGTTTCTGATGCTGCCTCCTATGGACCTGTCGGAACAACAATGGCTTTACTTGAAGCTAGTAGTAAATTCTTCACGGCAATTCATAAGAGAGTACACAAGTCACAAAGAGATGAATTTAGAATACTTGCCAAGATAGATTATGATTATCTTCCCAATGAATATCCTTATGATGTTCCTTTTGAAGATCGTAGTATATTTAAGAATGATTTTGATGGTAGAGTAGATATTGTTCCTGTCTCTGATCCTAACATACCTAGCAATGCTCACCGTATGATGATGGCTAATATGGCTTTGCAAATGGCACAGCAATCACCACCCGGTATGTTTAATCTAGAAGCCCTGAACAGAACAATACTTCATGCTGCCAATATGCCAAACCTTGAAGAGATTTTACCTCCCAAGATAGAACCGAAGCCTATGGACCCGGTTTCTGATATAATGGCTGCTACAAAGGGAATACCCATAGCAGCCTTTCCGGGGCAAAACCATGATGCTCACATTCAAACCAAGATGGCTTATCTACAAGATCCTATGAATGGAGCTAATCCTATCATGCAAAGATTACGCCCTATTCTTGAAGCTAATATACAAGAACATTCAGTAATGAAATATCAGGAACAGATGAATGGAGTAGCGCAGGAGATGATGCAGCAAATGCCACCTGAAGAAGCACAAAATCCTGCTGTAGTAGAGATGGTAATGTCTCAAGCAGCACAACAGGTAATGAATGCAAATCAGGCTATGGGAATGGCACAGTCACCAGAACAACAACTGGTATCTTTGGAACAGGCTAAGGTAGAACTACAGAAACAGAAGTTACAATCAGATACAGTTGTACAGGCTGCTGAAATGGAGATTAAGAATAAGCAGCTTGAACTTGATGAAAATGAACAGATCATAGATATGTTAAAGGCTGGAGCTTCTGATAACTTCAAGAAGGAAAAAGCAGATCTGGACAGGAAAAGTAAAAAAGAAATAAAAACTTTAGATGTTTTATCCAAGGTAGGAATTGAAGAATCTAAAATAAGTGCGGAAGATGAAAGAACCAGAGAAAGAATTATGAAAGATCTTTTAGAACAAAATAAAAGAGACGAAAAAGATTTGGATATGAAAGGTCTTGAAGCATTAGTTAAATTAGCAATAGAACAATCCAAGAAGGAGTAAAAAAATGGAGAAGACTGAAAAAATTCCAGAAATGAAAAAAGGTAAAGGCTATATTAGTTATAATAAAACAAGATCTGATAAACCAGTAACTTATGGAGATCCTTTTAAAAGTGATTGTATTGGAGATTGGGAAATGGTAGCCGACCTTAATGAATGGGGTTATGATGAGTTTAAATTTCCAAATCCTATAAAAGGCAAGTAACTCTAACCAATGGAAATTTGGGATGAAGTAGTTCAGGAGTTTAATGATGAAATTCAAAAACTCAGAATTACATTAGCCAGTGGGAATGCTGAAGATTATGCACACTATAGACAGCTTGTAGGTTCAATACAAGGTCTGGAATGGGCCAGAGGTAATCTCACTGAAATTATTAAAAAACGAACTTATGGAGATAATGAGGAGTAAAATGCAACAAGTACAAATGGGTAAATCAATTAAAAATAATCTATGGATTACAGATCCAGAAGAAGTAGACGATCCAGAAGTA
>VTLG01004875.1_pt1 | contig 12687 bp, 20 predicted proteins | sample 4694571 | NCBI WGS metagenome assembly VTLG01 (sample SAMN12604809, study PRJNA352737) | marine metagenome | biome: ENVO:00000447; feature: ENVO:00000209|ENVO:00000569|ENVO:01000036; material: ENVO:00002151; isolation source: viral sequences binned using virsorter ... | reverse complement strand
CTTGTCACCTCTTGGTGGCATACGTCCAGATGCTTTACGATCTCTTTCTGCTTTACGCTCTTCTGCTTCACCCTTCTCTGGGTTACGCTGATAACCTTCTTCTACCTCAACAATCTTCCAGAGTTCATCTACAGAAAACTGGCCAGACTCAGCTAATTTAGCGATATTCTGAGAAGGAACAAACTCATCAGCAATCTTATCTGCCTTAGCAACATCCTTACCTTTACCTGTCAAAGCACCTTTCTTAAGTGCCTTAAGTTCTTTCTTAACTACACCCTTTCCTTGAGTGTCAGTTGGTTCACCACCCCAAGTTTCATAGATGGACTTGTAAGCATCACTATATCCTTGAATCTGTTTGCTATAAAGAGGTTGATAATCATCCTTTATATGAGCATGTTTTTCACTCTTCTTACCTTCTTTCTCTCTAGTAGATCCCTTAGCATGTTCCCAAGGATGACCTGACTTCTGTGCGTCTTCTGCTCCCTTATCACGTTGCCACTTAGCATAATCTTTCTCTTTCTTAGCTTGCTTCTTGTCACCGTGCTCAGTATCATAAACAGCATCCTCAGTACCCTTCCTTGCCTTATCATAAGCAATAACTGCTTTTACCTGATCAGGAGTGTCCTTCTGCTTCTCTTGAAGTTCTGCTTCTTTTAGATGGTCAGCAGCAACATATCTCTTATCCCCTTTCTTGTAATTCTGATATGCAGGTGTGTTTCCTTTCTTATCAGCATTGGTGACTACCATCTTCTTGTTAGGAGCACCAAAGGCATCATCATCTTTTTCACGCTTGGCCAGTTCCTGTCCTGCAGACTTGCCATAGACTGCTTCGTTATACAATGCACTTAATTCTGCAAGTTGTCTACTAGAATCCATTTTTCAACACACTTTTTCTTTTATTTAGTCTGGCCGATAACCCAAGATCGTAAATCATGACCCCAGATTTTAACTTCAGTATCTATACTAGTATCTGGAGGGACTATTAAACAAAAACCAATACCCAAATTAAAAGTCTTTCTCATCTCTTCTTCTGATATATCACCTGCCTTTGCAATGGTATTAAAGATTTCTGGTCTTTCCCATGAATCATAATCAATATCTACAGTGATACCTTCTGGCAAACATCTTGGAAGATTCTCTGGTATACCACCACCTGTTATATGTGCCATACCATGAATAGGTCTTTTCTTCCTAAGAAGATACATTATTAATGGTGCATAGATGGTAGTAGGAGTAAGAAGTTCAGGATGATCCTTATAAAAAATCTTATGTCTCCATAACATATCATTAATTAAACTATATCCATTACTATGAAGACCACTACTTTCTATACCAATAACTAAATGTCCTGGTTCTATCTCACTACCATCAATTATTTTATTCTCTTCTATAATACCAGTACAAAATCCTGCAAGATCAATATCTTTAGCCCGTGGATGTTCCGCAGTTTCACCACCTAAAAGATCCATCTTAGAAATTTCACATCCCTTGACAACACCTTGCATTATCTCATCTAAGACAGGAGTTATCTTACCCGTAGAAATATAATCTAAAAAATATAATGGTCTAGCACCACAAGTAATCACATCATTAACACACATGGCAACTAGATCTTGCCCTATGGTTGTATAGTCATTAGCAACCTGACAAATATTAATCTTAGTACCAACGCCATCAGTGCCAGATACTAAGACAGGATTCTTATACCTTGATGGGACTTTCATCATCCCATTGAAACCACCAATAGTAGGTGCTTTCTTTTTAATCTTCTCTACAAAATCTCTCCCTGCTTCAATATCAACGCCAGAAGATTTGTAATCCATAATCAGTCATCAGGTGGTTCATATTCAGATGGTGCTGTATCTTCCCAGCTAGGAGGTTTTTTCTCCCAAGGTCTTTGATGATCAAGATTCAGCCATCTCTTGATCACTTCCCAGATTTTCTTCATACCCACCTTGTAACTGTAAGTTCAATACTATTATCCTCCATCTCCCATTCTTCTGCAACCTGCCATCCATCTTCCTTAACAGTTCCATGCAAAGTCATTTCTTCATACCCACCTTGTAACTGTAAGTTCAATACTATTATCCTCCATCTCCCATTCTTCTGCAACCTGCCATCCATCTTCCTTAACAGTTCCATGCAAAGTCATTCTTGCATACTGTTGAGTAAGTTTATCAATGAATCTACTTACGGGTACATCTAAGTCCCAAGTATCTAATTCAGCAACTAATTCATATGTTTCAGTATTCTTATTCCATCTAAATCCAATATCATTTTTAATAGCAACTTCTGCGTGGAACTCTGGATGCTCCTCTGCATGAGATGCATTATTAATAACTAACTGCTGGTTCTCTTGAACATCATGACCCATGAGTTCAAGTGCTTCAACCAAATAAGGACGTTCCCTAATTTTAGTCTTTATGCATGTGAAGTGAGACATTTTCCTCAGTGGTTTGTTTTTGCTCATAGTATGATGGTTTGTGTTCTACTCGTTCTACTACCCCAAGTCTCTCCTCAATTCTTTTGGTGAGATTTTCACATTCATTTCCAACCACACCCATAACTTCTTCAGTTACAGTGCCATCTTGTCTAACAGTAAATTTAATGGTTTGCTGTGCCATTTGTTACATGATCTTTACAATTTATTTATAGATCACCCTCTGCACGGTTCTCTGATTTGTGAACATTAAACTCACCACCAGGGTAACGTGCTTTAAGTTTATCTACATTCATCTCAATAATCTCATCAAATGTAGTATCAAGTGCCATACATGCTTGTGCAATATACCAACAAATATCTCCTAACTCACGCTTCATATGGAAAACATTATCTTCATTATAAGGTTTTCCTTGAAGAATGATTTTCTTTACTACCTCCGTAAACTCACCTGCCTCAGCACTAAGACCAAGAGCTGCAGTAAGAAGATGAGGAAGATCTGCATCACCAACTGTTTCCAATTCAGTCATGCGAGCAAGAAGTTGTGCAAAATCTTTACTAGGATCACTAGTAACTCCCTCAACAAAGTCAAGATACCTTTCAGTGTCTACAGTCATAATCTTTTTATTTTCTCCTGCAATGATTCTGGAAAGAACTCTATGTTTGCGCGAAGAGTTTCAACTTCTGCTGGTGTTAATGTAAGTCCTCTATTTGATGTAGAGGGAAGAATAGGATCTCTATAATTAGTACCTATTGCTGGATATGGATCTGCCATGATTAGAATTTGAATCCGTCGAAAGATTTTTTGGGCTTTTTCTCTTCAAAATTATACCCTTCTTCTTGTCCACTGTCAACGATATCCTCTTGGGCGGTTTGTTCGACATCGTACAACCTCATCTTTGCTCTATCTATACCAACAACAAACCTCTTAAAAATAGTAGGATCATTATATCTATTCTTCAATTGCTTAACCATGATCTGATTTAGTCCTTCAAGGTCCTCGGTTGATATAAGAGCGAACATAAGATCAGCAGTGGCAGGAAGACCAAAAGATTCAGAGGTGTCGGTGAGATCCACATCAGAACTACCGTAGCCGGAACGAGTAGTCTGAGTAGCAGATACAATTGGTAGATTTGCCTCCACAGCCAAACCTCTAAGTTCCTCTGCAATAGCCTTAATGTACGAATACGAATTAACGGTGCTATTACCACGATATCGACTAGAAGAACATATATTGAGATAATCAATAAAGATGATGTCAGGTCGGAAAGACTTCTTAAGGGCAAGTTCCTGAAGTAATGATTTAAAATGTCCACTGTGTGCTGCTGCTGTAGGATACTCCTTAATGATTAATGTTCCTTGTGTCTTCTGAGCAAGATTAGTAACCTTACTATCATACATTTGCTTAGGAAGATCTACTATATCCTGTATTGCGACATTAAGTAAATTAGCATCGATCCTCTCCGCAATCTTTTCCTCTGCCATTTCGAGAGTGATATAGAGGACGTTCTTTCCCTGGAGCAAAGCTGCGCTTGCCACATGACACATGAATAAAGACTTTCCAACACCTGTGCCAGCGAGAGCAATGTTGAGAGTCTTATTCGGTAGACCGCCTTTCGTAATCTTATTAAAAAGTTCGAGATCAAACTCGATCTTGTTCTCCTTCCTGTGGTATGACTCATACCTTTCCTCATAATCTGTTAGATAATCGTGTCCAATATGAGTGTCAAAAGACACTGCAAGGGCGTCTGATAGAATAGCAGGAATGGCATCTCTTCCTTTAGTTTCATCCTTCCCATCAGCAAGTCCAATAGATTCCATCAATGCCAAATATATAGCACGATCCCTGCACCACTTCTCAGTAGTTTTAACTAACCAATCAAATTCTGCTGGATCGTCTTCAAGATAACTAATCAGTTTAGTAATCTCTTGAAAAGAAGTATCATTAATATCAGTTCTCTTCTCTATCTCAATGCAGAGAATTTCCTTTGTTGCAGGTTTATTAAATTCCTCAACAAACTTTAATATCTCCTCAAATATAATCTTCTGATTGACTTCTTCAAAATATTCCCCTTTAACAAAAGGTACTACTTTCCTTAAGTACTCCTCATTATATAGAAGATTCCTTAAAATTAAAAATTCAACCTTATCAAGATTCATGTGGCATATCAAAGACAAAGGTTATCCTGGTTTCATCACCAAGATTCACAGTACCATGTGGCATCTTATTATTAAACCACAATAATGTTCCTGGGTCAACTATAACACTCTCATTACCCACAAAGTATTGATACTGTCCTGCAATAGAAAGATGATACCTATCCCTTGTTTGATAATAAGTTCCTTCATCAATATGAGCACCCACATAGCCATCAACAGGAAGAGAAAGAAATCCACACCTATGAAGTTCTCTTCCAGGCATTTCCTTTTCTATAATTCTAAGTACCTCAGTATGTCTTCCATATGCAGGAGTTGGTTTACTTAATTCAGAATCACCTACAAAATCTTTTTTCTTCTTAACTGCTCCCATTATAAGTTGGAGGTTCCCAACTTCTATATCTGCATACCCTCTTTCTAATAAAGTATCAGTACCCTCTCTCTGGATATACCAATCATCAGAATAGATACTCAGTTGTTCACATACTCTATGTACATCTATTCCATTCTTTATTATACGAATGTTATTCATAATTAAAGTTTACAACTACCTTTCTCTGCTCATCAGTACAACTGAATCCTGAATGTTCTAAGTCAGCAGGAAAGATAACCATTCTATTCTCAACACACTTTATCTTACCACCTTTCTTAAATCTTGTATATCCATTATTAGTATTCATATAAAAAATAGAAGTTTTGGCATGTGGTAATGGTTCATCCTCAAAATCACAATGCCATCCCCCATTTCTATGAAAAACTGTTCTGTGATTTAGATTAGCTTTAATTCTACGTACACGATTAACTCCCAACTTTTTTAAAATGGGTTCCCAAATAGAATAATACTCACTATGAACCTTGCCATACATATGAAATCCATGAGTGAACTGATACCTCCCATCTCCTGTACGAGACAATCCATCTCCATTAAAAAACCATGGAAAATCATCCACCATCATTATAGATTGAAGTTGTTTAAATTGATATGGATTTAAGAATTTATCAATTACTCTAACTTCCATAACTAAATTCTTTCTCAGCACACTCATCTAGAGCCTGCATCACTTCCGGAGTGAAATACTTTTCAGGATTTTCATAAACACTCTTTGAATAGACTTTCGCCTCTCCAATCTCATATCGGTTTCCAACTTTCTTAAATACTCCGTATTTTTCTCCAAGTGAGAGGAGTCCGTAATAGGGGTCCAACCCTCGTTCATCGTAGTAGAGACGGATTTCTACCGTCTTATTTTCTTTACTTAGACGAGATTTGTGTGTCTTAGCTTTGATAATGTTTCCGATGACTTCTTTTCCATCCTTCTCCTTTTTCTTTCCGAGATAAATGATTGTACTTGCTGCGTACTTGAGTCCCGCACCTCCTCCCATCTCTTTAGTTGGAACATAAGCTCCGATGACATCGTATGTATGATTTGTGACAATGAGCGCGACATTAGCTTGAGCAAGTTTAAGTGTTAACATTCTGAACGCACCTTTGACCAATTGAGATTTGGTCATATCACGGACTTGTTTATCGTCCAGTGCGTCTCTAATCTCTTTCTCTGTGGAAAGCATTCCTAAAGAGTCTAACACAAACATACAAGGTTTGCGTTCATCTGTAGGCATTTGAAGATATTTATCAACTGCCTTAAGTGCCTTGGTACGGAATTCCTCAATGGTTACTACATTGACAACAACCAATCTAGTTAAATCAATGCCACGCGACTCAAGTAGTCCTTTATTAACGGCGGATTCTGTATCAAAATAGAGACAATAACCATCAGGATTAGAATCAAGGAAGTTCTTAACCACAGCGAGCGAGAAAAAAGTTTTTCCAGTACTACTTTCACCAGCAATGGCAGTAATCTTATTACTAGAAACCCCCCCAAAAATACTGCCTGAAACAAGACCGTTAAAAATGAAACTGCCCGTATCAATATATTCTTCTTTTTCGTCGATGTCTCTTGCGAGTTGGGTGTAGTCGTCTCCAATTTCTTTTACTATGTCTTTTAAAAAATCCATTATTTTTGTTTATAATATAGAAAACCAGTAGTCTTTTCTTCTAACTCCTTGAGTTGAAACGTAATCATTTTATCCCAAGGAGTATGTTGATCCATAAGAACAGCAACCTTATCGCCACTAATTCTCTGAACGCAACCTTCATAGCCATTATAAATGGAACTCTGATTTTTGACAATGACTGTAGAACCAGGAAGAATCGTCATATAACCATACCATGTTGTTCACGTAAAATTTTCTTATATGGACCATCTGGATTTGCATCCCTTACTTCTTTAACCTGCTTCAATAGAAAATAAAGTCTAGAGTCACCACCTAAGGCAAGTGCTTTAACTATTGTTTCTAAATCGTTGTCGTTGATAGGTAAGTCCATTTAGACAAAAAAGGATTCTAAGTTTACAGTTTTTTCTACATTCCAACCAATCGCATCAAGAATGATTTTGAGTGGTTCTAAGAAAGATTTGTTAAATTGTAGATCGTAATCGATATACTTGTCAAGACCAATCTCATGCGGAAAATCCTGAATAAAAGAAATAATATTCTCGTGAATAATATTTGGTTTCTTCAGGTAACAAAATTTGATCTTTTCACCATTCTGAATGAGGGAATACTTATTATCCAACTTATGCTTCTTCACATAATGGTTGTACAATAATGCACCCCGTATATGTATAGGAGTTCCTTTTGCATAGATTGTAGAATGTGCTTGATACTTAACAACATCAGATGCAGACCTTGGGAATGATATTTCTTCTGGAGGAAGAGTCTTAAATTTCTTCCTAGACTCCTCAATAAAATCAATTACTTCATCCTCAGTTCCATTCATCATCAACTTAAGAGCATCCTTAATCATTGCCCTACAAGGTGCTGGTGTAGAGGATTTAACTGCCTCAATACCCATCATCTTTAACTTAGGTTCCTCATACCTCACTCCCTCACTATCCCATACGTTAAGAATATATCTTTTCTTCGCAGTCCATATACCACGGTCAGCAATGTTCTCTCTTGCCATGACCATCTTCTGATCATATGCATTTACGTAGTCGGCCAATTCTTGGTAAGAACTTTCAATATAAGGCTCGAATTCCATTTCACAGACCTTATTAAGGAACGTGACAACGCCTTCATTAGTTTTCTCTCTCCCCGCGTATACAGTTTCGACCAAAGGACCCAAGTTAAGATAAATGGAATCGGTATCAGAAGCAATAACATAGTCAACATCCTCAGTTTTTAAAATTTTATTAATCTTCTGGTTCATCTTATTTTCTATCCAACGAATGGATACCTGACCAGATAAGGTAATCGCTTCAGCGTTTGCTAATTTATAATACCTGAAGTACTGATTGCCGATAGCACCATAAGCACTATTAAGAGAGATCTTCTTCGCCATTTGGATGTTGTTGCATCTTGCAATTTCCTTTTCCAATGCTTTACTGGGGGTCTTCTCATAATCCTTCTTTGCTTGAATCATTTTCTTTTTGAAGATCACACGATCTCCATACATCTTATCCATCAACTCTGGAAGAAATCCTCTCACATCCTTCCTGTACTGTGCTCCATTGGCACACGTTGCATACTCACCAGTAATCTCAACAGTCTGATTTAAAAGCCCCTCAACGCTCGCGCTGGAATGTCTAGTCTCCCTGAGGGTTTCCGGTGAGATGTTGTATTGCATGATAAGATGAGGGTACAAGCTATTAAGGTCAAAAGACACAACCCAATCATACTTCCCTGGTTTCGGTTCCTTAACATAAGCCCCCGCGTACTTTTCGTTCTTTTGTGATCTGTTCTTTGGTGGTATTACAATGTTTCTTTTCTTAAGGTAATTATATATGATAGTATCCCACATCCTCACCTGATAGAAGACATCATTGTAATTAACCTTAGCATCATATGCCATAGTTAATGCCAACTCAATCAACTTCATCTTGTCTTCCAGACGGTCAACAAGTTCCACGTCAATTATATTATACTCAATGAACTTCTGCCACCCCTTTGTGTAGAAATCCTTAAAGGTATCAAACTCAGAGTGATCTAATTTCTTCTGACCTAATTCTACCTGAGCAATATAATCTAATCGATATGACTCTTGTGCCTTATAAGTAAACTTCTTATACAGATCAATATAATCTAACTGCGTTACACCACCCACATCAAATACCGTATGGGTTCTTCCCATAATATGAATTTCACTCTCACTCACCAATCCCCAAGGCGAGAGTCTCTTCATCAACTTTTCACCAAGAATACGATTAATACGCTTGGCAATATATGGAATATCGTATAGTTGTATGTTCCATCCTGTAATAACATCTGGAACATCTTGCATCCAATAATTAATGAACGAAGTTAAAAGTTGATGTTCCGTTGGACAATGATAATATGTTACGTCCTTACGATTATGCGTAAAGGGCTTACTTCCCCAAGTAGTGATCTGCTTCGTTGTATAGTCCTGGATTGTAATAGCAAGTATCTCTTCCACGCACGATTCAACATCAGGGAACCCTTGCTCAGACGCAACCTCAATATCAAGAGTAACAAGTTTAATCTTGCTGATGTCAAACTTGACTTCATCCTCTGGGTATTTCTCTGAAATATACTGGTAGATGTAACGATCATTACCGTATATCTCGAATCCTTCCACATCCTCGTATCTTTTATAAAACTCTCTACAATCTCTAACTGAGCCTGGATTAATAGTTTCAACTGATTCTCCACTCAACGTTTTATATTTAGTATTCTTCTTAGACTTAACAAATAGTGTAGGGAAAAATTCATCTCTATGTTCATACCTCTTTCCATTCTCAACTCCTCTGACAAGGAATTGATTACCAATCAATTGTACATTAGTATAAAAGCGCATTACTTATAAAAATTGGTATTAAATGAAACCACGGTCTTTCTAGTGTCTGTAGAATTTTGTGGTGATCTATGCCATAGTGTAGCATCAAATGTCAAGATTTGTCCTTCTTTTACTGGAGGAGCTATTTCTTTCTTTGTTAAAGGATGAGTTACAATAGTTCTTAATGATTTATCTTCTAGTTCCACATAGTATATACTAGTTAAATTATTATGACACTCATCATCCCAATGACAATGAAATGGATGTTCAGAGTTTGAATTTGGGTTATATTGATTAAACCAATAATCAGGAACATGTACTTCTGATACTGTTTTAGAAACTCTTGGTGCTGGATCAAATTTTCTCCGAATATCTTTATAATATCTTTCTCTATCTCTCTCCGATAAAGAAAAAGTAAACCAATTAGTTATCATCCCTACTGTTCCTGATGAGAAGGAATTTCCATGTGCTAAAAATGAAGTCATTTCTGCACGAGTTTGCCTACTAGTGAAATCTGTTTTACTAATGGGATTACCAGTTCCAGTATCCCATTCACTACCATTATTCATTATCCTGTCTAGGATCTTCTTTTTATTTTTAAGATGATCCTTAACAGTTGTAATAAGATAGAACGTCATTCCTTAATAAGGTCTTGATACTTTTCAAGTAGGGTAGGTGTAGGTTCACATAAAGTAAGTATCTTATCCGAACTCACCATAAAATCATCATCTTTAGTTACCCCTAATAAAAAAGGTTCTAAAGTGAGTTTCCCCTCTAAGGGATTAACCCAAAAAGGATTTGATAATTTACAATCAGGTTCTCCTGGGACAGCTGCAGGAATCTCCTCAATCTGACTTATCAGAACTTGTTGAGTCGTCGTCAGTGCTATTACTTTGATTTCCATAATTTACAATGTCCTCAGTGTACATCTCTTTAAGTTTTTCTACTGGTTCTACAAGAGTAATCAACCAATCTGCAGGAATAGGAATTCTAGTGTCTTTAGAAAGAGGTAACCAAGGAAATAATGAAACTTCAAATCCTGCTTTTTTAAGAGCACCATCCTCATCTTGAAGATTTGGTTTCATCATCTTAATAACACAAGGTTTGTCAAGATAATATCCAACAACTCTTTTCTCAGACTCTTCTCCCACTACCATTTCAGAAACATCTGCAATCACGTCTTCTCCAGACTTGAGTAGCATCAATTTAATTGTCATAGTGTCTATTTACCTCCTAGTATTCTACCACAAAAAAAGAGGACCGTAAAGGTCCTCCTCCATCTCGAACTCAATATTATTTAGAGATACTCCTTACGAGCATGATGATCTGGGACTATTTTTCCCAGTTCCACGGTGAGGAGTCCGTCGGCAAAGCTGACCTGTCGTACTTCCGTATCGTCAGAGAGCGTCCAAGTTCTTGTGAAAGATCTTTGTGCCAACCCTTTGTGGACAATTTCTCCCACATTCTCTGATTCTTCTTTTTTGCCTTCCACAAATAGTTTTCCAAACTCCGTGTAGACTTTAACTTCTTTTTGTTTGAATCCCGCGAGTGCGATTTCCAATCTCGATTCGACATTATTTACTTGTACCAAATTATATGGTGGGTAATTGGATTGCGTATCCGCACCCCAAAAACGGTCAAAGTAATCATCCATCCCTATGCTGTTCTTTACGATCCTATCCATCAATTGTGATAGGTCGGCAGCATTGTACCTTGTGATGTTAGTAGTCATCTTAGTAGCTCCTTGTTAAGCGAGTTTGTGTTGTGTGAACCCTTTCGGCGTTCACTACTAATTATACACGATAACGCTTAAAAGTGGGTGATGGTTCCCGTAAGAATTTTTTCGGTTTACGCGACCTAATATGCGTAAAGTAAAAATTAGTGTAATTTATAATCACTAAAAGGATCAATAGTATAGTGTTAACCGCCATCAAATACCAAGAACTATTCTAAAACAATAGCACACAATTGTATAACTGTAAATCCCTGTAAAGTAATTAATCGGCATCAGGAGTCTTGGTTTTCTTACCAATATTATACTTCTGTTCTAATGCCCACAGTCCTTTATCTTTGTAAGAAAGTACTTTGATCTGATTAAGAGGAGCAATATCTGCAACTGCTTCATCTTTTACTACTGAAATAAGTCCCCAATCAGCAAGTAAACGAGTAATGCGGTTACGTCGCTGTACGTCATTAAAGGTAAGATTAGCATGTTTTCCATCAAGAGCAAATAGTTCCTTAAAATGAACTATGTAATATCTACCCTGCTTGTGTAGAATGTGGCAAGACTGGTAGAGTTTCTTTTCTTTTCTTGATGCTACACCAATGCGTGTTAAAGTCTCACGAACTTTTAGAAAGTCATCAGGTTCATTCAGAACTATCTCCACCATCTGATCTTGGGACCAGTTAACTTCCGGTTCCGTAGTAGTCATTGTCTTCCTCCAGTTTCAAGTCGTTGTTTAATGTAATCGAGTTGTTGATTTGATAAGATTTTCAGTGCTTGAGATGCTTTCTCATTACTATAACCATAGTATTGTTTGACACATTGGAGATCCGTGACTTTATCCTTACGGAGCCAGGGAGAGAATCTCTTCTTTTTCCTAAGTGTATTTAGATAAAAACTATATTGCATATCCTTATCTAAATTAGGATATTTATTCATCTCATTAGCAAACAAAACACAATCAAGATGCCCTGATAAACAACGATTGATAATGTAAGGAGGATAGTCTTTTATATCATAAGATAAATCTTCCTTAGTAAAATTAATAGAATTTAACCAATCTTTAAGTTCTGTCATGATATGGAAGTGGATTTTGTTCAGCAAATTTCTTATTTTTCTCGTCCAAATTTCTATTAAAATTCCAATACTCAAATTTCATATACATTAAGTATATCCCCATTAGAGATCTTTTGACAAATTCCTCAAGGAATAATAAGGAAATGACAATCCAATCAAACATCATAATACATGATAAGGATCAATGTCTTCACTCACTTCATCCACATCCCGAAGAAGGTTACTAAACCTTTCTTCATCTTGAGCAAGTCTTTGTTCACCCTTAGTAGTATAGTGTATCACAATTGGATTAAAAAACTCTTGATGCTTCTGCTCCACATATCCCTGAGTAACATCCTGCACACCAAACAGTCCCCCATGAACACCAATCCTACTCAAAATAACCCACATAGCATATTCATCTATAATACGTGGATTAGGAACTGGATAACTTATTTT
>VTLG01015631.1_pt1 | contig 12688 bp, 32 predicted proteins | sample 4694571 | NCBI WGS metagenome assembly VTLG01 (sample SAMN12604809, study PRJNA352737) | marine metagenome | biome: ENVO:00000447; feature: ENVO:00000209|ENVO:00000569|ENVO:01000036; material: ENVO:00002151; isolation source: viral sequences binned using virsorter ... | reverse complement strand
GTAAGGTATCACAATCGGACAATCGTACCAATCAAGCGATGGCAACGTTTGACTCTTTTATAGCCCACTTTCTAACAGAAGGATATAATTGATTTTCGATAGAGTGTGTCGCTTCAGAACCCCTATTCATGTGATGTGTGAGTACGTTAGTACCTACATTAAATAAATCCCAAAATGATTTAGGTCTATTTGCTATAAGAGACTGTGTAACCATTTCATTTGCTTGTAATGGGAACAACTTAATGAAATCAACTAAATGCTTATCTTTAAAGTTTGTACCCTGCAATATTGGGAACTCTTCTTTGAAGATAACTTTAGTATTATTCATTGTTTCTTCTATGACACTTTCTAAATCATCCAATGAAACATTTGATTTAATATGCTTGTTAGTGTATTTCTTTGCCACTATACCTATTATTGCTCCATTACTGCATATTAATCTAAATGCACCGGCTATTATGTTGACTCCAACTGTACCATCATAACTGTTTCTTATAACAATTTCAGGTGTGAGGTCATCATTCTTCCCAATGTTTACTACCTGCTTTGGGAAATGCCAACTCATATGTACTTTAGCTCCACCACTAAGAACATTGACTTCTTTAATCTCTCCGCCATTTTTCTTGATAATAGGCTGTGCATATTTTATTATTGTTTCATTCTTTACAAGCTTATAGTTGTCAGTCATACAGCTAAGTATTTTATCTGTATCCTCTCTAACAATAAACTTATGTCCAGATACTACAGCTTCTTCTTTTCCAACAACATCATACATTATTGGGACTTCTTTTACTGGAAACATCGCGTCTTGTAACATTATTCTCTCCTTATTTAAATGGTGATTGTAAAAAGTTTCTAACACCCTTTACTACTTTAGACCAGAATATATCTTCTTTTCCTCTAAAGTTATGTGGTATGTTTTTCTTTTTATTTTTTGAACCTTTTGGTCTTCCCATTACGTTCTCCTTTATTTGTTAGTTGTTCAATCCATTGACTGGCCATAGATACTAGCATGGCTACCATAAAAATAGCTACGGCCCATACTATGACACCAATACCTAATATTAATAGGTTAGCTACCCATTCAGCTATATCAAACATTATCATTCATCCTCTCCTTCGTACACAGGCGGGACTGTACCCAACCTCTGTCTCTCATTTTCTGTTAGTTTAGTTATATTCTTGCCTCTATTTTGTGCAATAGTTCTCAGATAAGCAAACCCTTTTCCATATTCAAAGTATTTGCCTTGATAATATTGCTCTATAGCCCACTCTAATACATTATCTTCTATCTCTTGGGTTCCATGTAAAAACTGATAATAGTTTAATCTAGTTTCTGACGGGATATTTTGCATTATCATTGCTGCTATTTTATTTAATGCCTTTATTGTTCTCTTATTTTTTCTCTTAAGTATGTTGTTCATAAACACACCAAAGTTTTTACTTCTTAGATTGTACCCGCACGCTGGACATTTTTCCATCGTTGTACTCCTTTATATTATTATGTATTTTGTTTAATACTTTATATGCGGGCTCTTTTTTTCTCTTTTTTATTTCTTTATGTGCTTCAATAAATCCATCAGCAATTTCTTCAGGTGACTTACCTGTTAAGGAAACCAAATCTGGCATATTTAATTCCTTAATTAACTCTTCTCTCATTTCATTTTCACATAAATAGCTTATCCATGACATCTTTCCCATTGTTGTTCTCCTTTACATTTATCACATAGTTGTTTTGTTTTCCCATATGTAGGGAAGTCTTCATAATAAATGATTTTTCTCTGTTTTTTTCTAAAGTTATTCATCACCGTTATCTCCCAACAGTGATTGCATTTAACACAATACTTTATTCTTGTATCTGCGTTCTTAGCATCTTTTTGTCCATGAGGCCATCGTTCTTTACCTATTTTCATCACCGGGGTCATGATATTGTATCATACAACTATGCTCGTCTTCATATACTGCTTTTTCATCTTCTTGCATTGTATTATACTCATCAGCAGTAGTAGGTTCTCCATCTAATAAAGCTCGAACAAATGTTCGCACTCTACCTCCAAGTTCTTTATCATTGGGGTATCTTTTAATTAATTGTTCTAATCCAGTCTCCATCCATTTTATTCTATCTAGAGCTTCGTCATAACACGATGTTATCATTCTTATTTTTCGTTCTGGTTGCATATTAATCTCCTATTACTTTTACTTCAGTCTTACAGCCCCATCTGTGCTTGCCAAGATAGAAGCTTCTCTCTTTTTGATGAAGATGGTCAGCCCTTAATACTATTATACTCGTAGATACGGGTGACTGCTCTATAACAACAGCTCTTAACCCACTACTAGTATCCACTAATTCACCAACAGGCACATCTTCAATGTATTTAAATCCATGTGCAGGTAACCACTCAGGCTTATCAATCAATGCAGTCATCGCAAGCTTGTGGGCCTGTCCTAGATTTCTCTTCAGTTTTGTTTTCGATTTCAAGTTTTTTCTCTCCTTGTATAATATCTTCTTTTATTTTAACAAAATCTTTTCTTATTCTTTCATACATCTTAGCGTCATCCCATTGTGTAAAATGTTCAGCTGCTTGTTGTGAATAAACTAGAGCGATTATAGCCCACTCTATTTCAGACTTAGTTAATTTTATAGTTGCTGTTGATTCTTGCATGTCTCTTCCTTAAAATTTTGAGGGTAGTCATTCTCGAGGAGAACGAAGGGAGAGACGAGAGAGAGATAAGTTACATACTATCGACTACCCTCGCCTCAAATTTACTTTCATTGTATATTACAATAAAAACCCTTTTTTCACTTAGAAAGGAACGTCGTCATCAAGCTCATCTTGAGTCAGAACATCCCCATCTTCCCATAGAGTGACTGTGTTTACTTTAAAAGTAGCACGTTTCTCTTGTTGGTCTGGTGGTAAATCACGAGTTTCTTTCGTGACATATTCTTGTCTCCGAGTAGTAACAAGAACTGGTTTACCAACTACATCTTCTTCTTCTATAAGAACAAGTTTCTTTATTCCTTTATCATCTTCACATTTAATGTCAAGATTCTCAAGTAATTGAAAGTATCTGCTATTCTTACTCGCTGAAGATGTATCTGTAAAGACAAAGAATCCATTATCATATAGAATCTTATCTTTTAGATGGCCACAATGAGTCTCTGCTTGAGTACCACTACCATTAAATACTGGGATTTTATCACCTGTTTGAGGGTCTCTTTTGTAGTTATACCCATCCATTTCCCATACTGGTTGCATTACTTCGCTAACTTCAGGTGCTACTTTGTATGTCATGTTAACAACAATCGCTTCACCGGCTCGTGTATTAACTTCTTTAGATGATAAAGATGTCACATGAGCTGGGTATGTTCCTTCTTGAGTAGGAACCCACTGTTGTGAAGGGTCAAATGTAGCGTCTAGTGCTTTTGCCATTATTACTCCTATTTATTGTTTGTCTTTGTTGTAGTGTATTTCTCTAAGAGCTTCTGATATTCAGTAGTGAACTCTGTCATCTTCTTTGATGGCTTCGTCCCCTTTGCGCCACGGAAATATAAACTTGGTTCTACGAACTTACCATCAGCAGTTTTCATAAACCTGCGGACAGAACTTTTGTTCTTAGCTACCAAGTTTTTATTCTCCATTTCAGTAAGAGCTCTCTTTGACAGAACACCGCTATTAACTAGTGCTTCTGTATCTTTTTGTGAGATTTTACCCATTGTAAGGTTCTCCTTGTATTGTTATCTCTCCCAAATCCTCTGGTTGAGGTAGTGGAAGTTCTTCTATTGTAAACGTGTGAAATGATGGGTTCACAGTAAGAGATGTGTTCTCCTCAGTCTTAAATACCATCATTGGTTTTCCATTCAGAAGCTTAGTACCTTTATATACTACTCTTCTAAATTCTTTACCATCATTAGTGCCTATAGTATAACACTCTTCTTCAGTTAATAGAGCGTCATCATAACTTCTATTCAGTTGTCTCATTTTGTTTCTCCATTTCTCTTTCAAGTTTAAGTTTAGATGAATTGTAATTTGCAGTGTTTATTGCTTGTTCTTTGATTAACTCATGAACTTGGTCATACCTTTTTTCGCTTACTTCATCAGCAAGGACAAGAAGGTCGTTCTTTTGCTCATCAGTTAATTCAAGGTCTTCTACTTGGTTGCGATAAACATCATCTGCAATATTGAGATACATATTAAATGCTTTTTTAATACAATCTGTATTAGAAGCTTTAACATCATTCCCTATATCAACAAACTCATTAGTACCACGTTTCTTCTGTATTCTGTGAGCCGCTACCATATCTGCCTTTCTCCATATACCTTCATCGTGCCATGTTAATCTACCTTGAACAACGAAAGCTTCGCTTCCTAAGACCTCAGTCTTCTCTATTGTCCAAGACCAACCGGGATATTCTTTATCTGCAATTTCTCTCATGTAAGAGAACTCCACATAATCTAATCCCATCTTCTTCTTAATGAATGGTTTAGGTGTTTTGATTCGTGATACTTTTTTATGTTTATTTGTTATTGCCAGTTTAATTGAATCTGAAACTGATATCATTTTGCTATCAGTCACGATTACTTCTTTATTGCTCATTGTCTCTATCTCTCCTTATTAGAATCTTGGTTTTTTATCAGCTAGTGTGCTAGGACAAATACTATAAAATTGACAGTATCTACACTCCCAGTCTTGGAATGGAACTCCATGAGTTACCTCAGGAACTAACTCATTTGTGAATTGCTTTCCTGTATCTTCTTTTATATCACTTAAATCTGTCCAGTAAAGAAAAGCTTCTTCCATCCATTCGTTACTTACTAACTGTTCTCTCATTTGAGATGTATTTTTATTGTACCATATAAGGTACATGTTAATCTTATCTGGATTATGCACTTTAGCAACTCCAAGAGCATATGTGCCTAACTGAAGTTTATAGTTCTTATCAGCAAGAGGTCTTCTATTCTCTCTTCTTCCAAACTTAGTTGTCCACTTATAAGCAGCTGCTGTTTTTAAATCATATAAATTAAATGTTACTTTGTCTCCATCTTCTATCTTTTCACCAGCATCATATGTACCTACAACATCTAATTCATCTAACTTAATTTTCTGTTCTGCATATATACTATGTTTAACATCTGTAACATTTATATGACTATCTTCATATTTTATTAATGCCTCTTCAATATCTTTATGTACTAATGTACCTAGTCTGAGTATTCTATATGATTTAGCATCTCTTTCATCAGATGGATAATCATAATAGGAATACATTTGTTTTCTATAACAGCTACCAGCAGCAGAAGCATGAAAGACATGTTCATCTCTCTCTCTTAATGAATCTTGCTGTGTTAGGTAGGCGCCATATATGGCTTCTATATCCATTTTTCTCTCCCTAAATGTATCGCAAATTTAATAATATCAAGGTTTACAGTCAATCAAAATAATAATAGAACAGAAGAGGTCTTACCTTTTTCACACCTCATTGCCATATGACTGAGTGATACTTCCGTTCTACTATTATATGAGGACATAACTTTTCGGTTATCACTGGGTTTTCGACCTCGGGAATTATTTTGTGAGTTAGCCTGTTGGTGTTGTTTCACTTATTATTTATGTCCTTAACAAAATATAAGCTGGTGTGGATAGTTACAACGCTAACCTAGTTAAACTAACATTAGCATGCACGTGCCACCACTACCAGCTTACATTTAGTTGCGGGTTAGCAAATTTCAAATCCGCCTGATTCTTCACAAAACTCTGCAAATTCTATTACTGGTTGAGATTCAAAAGGATAATGACATTGCCAATTATCCCTTACACCTTCACCTTGACATCCATTGCATTTAATATCGCCAGCTCCTGTTTTTGGAACTTTCTTTCTTTTACCTGTTCCATCACATATGTCACAATCTTCTTTAGGTAAAGATTTTATATATTGTTTGTGTTCTAATTCATATTCCATTATTTTGCCTTGTCTGTCTAGCATTCTTAGTCTAGATGCAATCTTCTTTGCTTTAGTTTTAGATATTCTATGGCCATCATTAAAATTACCACTTTCCATATCCTTCTCTGTTAATATATTATCACAGTTTTCACAAACATATTGCCATATTGGTCTCCACCACCATACATTAGCTCTATAATATGAGCCCGGTGTGTCTTGTTGATAATTAAAATAATCATCGACTTGCTTTGTATTTTCCCAATCTGTTACTACAGGTTTTGGAACATCTCCTTCTGGGTTTAACCCATATAAATCGAATCCCATGTTATTTCCCCTTCTTTTGTTGTCTCGTAGGAGGTAACCACCACCAACCATTTCCACTCTCACGAAATAGTTTATCTCTATCCTCCAAATATTGTTTATTTTCTAGTACATCGCCATCACCATATGGATATTCTTTTGGTTGCTGTCTCCATGGCTTATTAGTTATTTCTTTCACAGTTCTACTTCGTCAATTATATGATGTGATAACTCATTTAAAACATCTGCTTTTTTCTCTATCCTATGCATCCTCCACAACATACTTAGTTGAAGACACAACATCATTAACATTGTAAATTCCCAATAAGGAAAATATTCTGTACTAAATAGAACTTCCCAATAGTGTCTCATTCTTTTTCTCCTTTATTATAACTTCTCATCCAGTCTGTTAAATACATCACTGCTTTATCTTTAGGCAACTCAAAATGTTTTTGTAGATATACACCTGCACCAAACATATTTGTTTCACCAGTTTCTCTTAATTGTTCAAGATATAAATATACTTCATTGCGCATATGTTCATCTGATACCATCTTATCTGGCAAATCTAAATCTCCATATTCTTTTTCCATGCAGTCATCACACATTCTTTCATCAGTATCCATAAATTTCTCTTCTACTTGCTTTTCACAACTACAGCAAGTCCATGTTATATAATCCATGCTTACTCCTTTGTTTGCTCGCTAGTGAGGTAATGCTGTGACACTACCCCACATTGCGAGATTAACGGGGGTGATGGTATATCTACCACAGCCAACCGCATAACTTCCAGTGTTATCCTCGGTTAATATTTTTACACCCCAGTTTTTCTACCACCGTTTCGTAATGAATATCCAATCTTAGGTTTTCTATCCTTTGGCATAATCTTGAGTCTACCTGAAGGGAAAGTAACTACTGTCACTCTCCCCTCTGTATAGACATCAAGTACACGGTCAGGGATGCTTGACCTAAGTTCCTTGATAGTAACCATTAAACCTCCGTTTCGAAAAACTTCACTTTGTCACGGCTATTATAGTTATATACTCTTGACAACTCTTTTAAGAAACCTGCCCTGTCTGGACAATCTCTTATAGTTGTAGACATATACTCTACTTTAGCCATCATTCTGCTGTGGTCATACTTAGGATTCTTATAGAGTACCCAGAACGCGTTTAGAAAAGCTGCTTTCCGAGCAAATGTAAGGAACTCTGTAAGACCTTGCTTATCATCTGTCCCAATTACAGCATCTGCAAACTTTTCAGCTTTATTTGTGGAAGCTCCACATTCTAAAGCTCCTGTTTCGAACTTAGTCTTGAAATATTTCCCTCTACCGCCTTGCAGAATGTTCTGACATACGGAAGGTGGAAACTTTGTCCGACTCATATACCCTGCAAACTTCTTGTATTCAGTTAAACCTTGAACACAATAATAATGAAGGTAATCATTTAGAGTCCATTTCTTAGAGTAAGCTGAAGCAACAGCTACATCTCTCAATGATATTTCATCATTAATAGTGTAGTATATTGTCTTGCCTTCTGCTTTGGCTGCTAAGAACCTGTGTTGACCATCAATTATACCAATCGCATGTCCATCAGCACTGGCATATCTATCATTACTCATCTCTTTACTATTGCAGAGAATAGGGTCAGACTTCAGATAATTAGGATTATCTTGCATCTGCTTCTTCAAGTTCTCAACATGTTGATAATTGATTGGTCTATTTTCAACTATCAACTGAAATGCATTGTAGTTTTGTGTTTTTGCCATTTGTTTTAGTTTCTCCCCCTCAAGTGCTTCATGTATTCTGAAACACTGGCTTGTGTTGTTATTTTGTTGTTAGTGTCTTCAATCTTAAAGTTGCAATTAACTTCAAAATTTCTTTTAGCCTTCTTTTCAATAAACATTGCTTCTTCAACAGACTTGTATATGCCTATTAATCTTTCAACATCTATCTCTTGGTTATCACCGTTCTTATCTTTTTTGTTATAAGACCAGTAAGCTATTAATGCCTTGTTCATGTGTTGTTCTCCATGATTATAGTATGTGGAAGGGATACTACAGTATTGAATACCAATATTTCCTACCGCAGTCATCATCAAATATACTTATCTCATCTAACTTTATATTACTATGAGTCTGTACATAATCCAAATCCTTTGATAGTATTGGTTCCCAGTACCCCACTCTTAAGTGACGTGTTCCATCTAAACTCTCTCTGAATTGTACATCTTTCCTTTTATAGCCTTTCATAACAAGCAACAATAATGCCTTAGTCTCATCATGGTTCACTGGTTCTATATTTCTCATTATTCACCACCCTATTGTATCATGTTTTAGAACGTTCTCTCCTTTATTATTCCAAACATTATTATCGCTAGGTTTAAGAGAATACTTAGCAAACCTATTACCATACTTATTTGTAATCATTGTGGTATAGACATGTCTTTTCTCTCTTATCTGGTGTATAATAGCAGCTAACCTGAAACATCCAAACAATTCAAGTGCTTCTATTGGTGTAATAGAGTTACCAGCTAATAGATATATTTCTATCATCTGCTTTTGTGTTTTTCTTTTACTCATCATCTTCCTCTTCTTGTGTTGGTGGAAATGCTAACTGCATCACGCCATACACCATGATTGCAGATAGCAGTGCAAAGACAATAAAGTCTACTGCAAATTGTTGTACTAAATTCATGCTTCAGCCTCATTCTTAAAGTCAAGACCTAGTTCTTCGTTATTAGACAGTTTGCTTATTGCTTTAATGATGTCTCTTGGTATTTCATTAGAAAGGTCAGCTGCTAACCTTATATCAATAGAATCACACTCAAGCAAAGTACCTATCTTGCTCTGAGCTCCACAGATATTGGTTGTTATAGCATTATCCTCATCTTCATCTATTAAACCAGCATCAGACAGTCTTGCAGACATCTTTGCTATCATTGATGCAATATCAAATAATACTGTCATTATGAGCACTTTCTCAACATGCTCAAGTTTTACTCCCTTTGGTTTTGTCATTCTTTACTCCTCCTCTTCTTGGTTATTTATTCTTATTATATCCCTATCAGCATTTGTTATTCGTTCAAAATTAGCCTCTTGTGTATGCCACGGTGAGTTAGGGTCTTCTTCAGCTCGTATCCATATCATATCTCTAAAGAAATTACGAGTATTAGGCTCACCAACAAGTACGAATCCATGTTCCAGTCTTGGTTGATAGAAAGGTTTATAATGCCACATATCCCACACAAGTTCTATTATTTCATCTCTTCTATCAGCATATTCCATCCAGTAGCCGTAACCCCAGTTATCGCCATTAAGATATGATTCCATGCAGGTTAATACAGTTTCCCAATCTTTTAAACGGGTGTTAGTAATCATTCCAATTACATTTTTGTAATCAATTTCACCATCAAGTATGGATATGACACATTTTGATAGGCTAGTGCCTACATAATTATGATAATCTTTGTATTTGAACATTATTGCCTCTTTGAGTTGTACCAAGTATCATCGAAGTACCTGAACACATCAAGTACACGATTAAGAACTTCCTGCATATAGTTAATATGGTCTGTGAAACCACGATTATCTTTGTCAGGCAGCTTCTTGGCAGCATGGTTAATGAAATCTTGTATAGACTTAATGCCTATTGTTAATTCTTTAATCTTGAACATTTACTCCTCCCAAATTGAGTGAGAGTTTAACCTACGCCACTCTCAAAGGTCATCATTGGCTCCTTATCTCCAATTATACTCAAGAGGTTGTTTGCCAGACAACTTTGGGAAGCATTGCTATCCGCTTTAACTTCTCAGCGAAGTACCCTCCGTTGGGTACATTTTTTACACTTGAATTGGCACAAGTGCTAGATTATTCCTTCCCATATAATTGTTTAGGGACATTCCAGCCAAATAAACTGCCACTGAATATAGTCCTCGGGCTACCACTCAATTCATCCCACTGGGTTACAATATTCTCCGACACACTATACTCAATGAGAAATGATGGAGTGAATGATACTATTATATCAAAGCATCTACCAAACACCCAAAATGTTATTAAATGGTAGTTAAACCTTACACCGTTAACACTATCATAGTAAGAATGAAACAAAACACGGGAAGATTCAAACATATTTAACTCCAATTATATTTTTGTTGTGCAGACTGGACTAACTGAACAGTACAACCAACCTTGCGAAGCTTAGCAACGCCTTTATCGTCTAAATACCTGAAAGATACTGCAGGTAAACCAGCTTCAATGATATTATTCCAAGTGATTTTATAGTAATTCATGTTTGTTATTGCCTCTTATTGCTAATTATTAATGGTTGATGCCCAAGTTGATACAATACTACGATATAAATATCATAAACTATACCAACTCAGGCGTTATATCACACACACCCTAAGCTAATGGGTGCATAAAAGGGGAATTACTCCCCTTCTCCTTCTGACTTTGCGATTGTGCCAACTTGAACCGGCTTATCGTTCGGGTCAGTGTAAATCGGCTCGAACCCCTTGTTAACACACAGCTCATTGATGTAGTTCAGGCCATTGATAAGCTTACGCTTCAGGTCATTAGCACTTGGAATCTGCACACGAAACATACTATTCCAGCCGCGTCTATCAGGTGCCGCCAGTATCTTAGGAGTCATTTCATCTTCAAGGTTCTCTGCCATCTTGATGTAATCATCTCTAGTTTTAGCCATTATTAACCTCCTTATGGTATTATTATGACTTATTATTATTATAATTAATTAAATTAAAAATGAAAATTAACTAAAAGTCGTTATACGAAATCCCCCTTCTAGGGGGTACTATAGAGAAAAAGGCTTAACACCAAAATCCTACAATTTTTTCTCATATATAACTTGGGCATTTTTTACTTTGATATGACTTGACTAGTAGTTTAAATTTATAGGGTGGTAGGGCAGGGAAAAATAAATGTATAAGAAAATTATTATGGCTGATTTAATAGAAGAACTATCCGATTTACCAATTAAGACACAAGAAGATGTATTAAAGAATTTGTCTGAGCAGATGATTCCTTTAGAGATAGATGGAGATGTGTTTATGGTGCATGAAGAAGTAAGTAAGTTGATAGATAATCTTGTTATGCAGATTAAAGATTTAAAAATAGAGAGAGCTGATTGGCAGATAAAAGAGTAATAAAAGGTATTGCTCATTACGTCTATGAAGATTTAGACGAATTCCAAGAAACCCACCCAAATACAGTAGTTCATCCAGATTGGAGGATTGCAAATGAGGGGGATTGGGTGTATTCTGATGATGACAGGATAGTGCAGCTACTAAAAGTATCGAATAATGTAAAACATCACTCAGATAGGAAGAATTATAAGTTTGCAAAAGGGTGGGTAAGAACTGTAGTCGGGAGTTTTTTAAACCGGCCTAATGTTAAGATGGATACAGACTTTGATAATCATCCAAATAGATATACATTTTCGACTAATATAAAGAATACTGCAAATCGTGTGTACAAAAGAGAGCATGTTACTAATAAAGAGAAGCAGTTTGCTACTAATGTAGTAGTAGGTTTAGGGGCAGTAGAAGCATATAAGCAGGCATACTCTGAGATGTCTGACCAAAAAGCAAGAAAGAAAGCAACAATTTTATTAAAACAGGAAAGAGTAATGAAAGAAATAGAGAAATCTGTACTAGATGTAGCAAAAGAAATGGGTGTTGACCACAAGTATGTACTCAACAAATTGAAGAATCTTGCAGATTATAGTGAAGATGATAATATTGTTTTGCAGTCAACAAAAGAATTAGGTAAGATTGTCGGGACTTCAGGGAATACAGTAAAACAAAAAGAGATGGGTCTTTTAGGAGTGTTTCAAGGATTTTCACCAGAGCAACTAGAAGGAGCTTCAAGGTCAAAACAATTAACCGAGGTAGAGAATGGCAAAAAAGAAGAGGAAACAGAAATCAAACAAGAGACAAGTATCTGATTTTAGACAAGATGATGATGGGAATATAATAGGATGTCCAAGATGCGGAGCAAGGTCTTTAAGAAAAGATGGATTTTCATATTTTAAAGAGAGTAAAAAACAGCAGTGGCGTTGCACTGCGTGCTATAGAAAAACATTAAAGCCTAAAATACTAACACCTGCTCCATTTAAAGTAGATGCTAATTTAGTGGAGTCAATGCCAATAGAAGATATTATTGAGCATAGGAAAAAACAGTATGACCATAAAGTAGGAGCTAGGGACAGTAGGCGACTTATTAATATTCATATTAATATTGATGGGCCTATAGGAATTGCACATTTTGGAGACCCCCATGTTGACGATGATGGAACAGATTTATCACAAATTATTTATTACATGGATATTATCAATGGAACAGAAGGTATGTTTGCTGGGAACTTGGGAGATATTCAGAATAACTGGATTGGCAGGCTTGCTTCTCTATATGGCCAGCAGTCGA
>VTLG01010746.1_pt1 | contig 12688 bp, 8 predicted proteins | sample 4694571 | NCBI WGS metagenome assembly VTLG01 (sample SAMN12604809, study PRJNA352737) | marine metagenome | biome: ENVO:00000447; feature: ENVO:00000209|ENVO:00000569|ENVO:01000036; material: ENVO:00002151; isolation source: viral sequences binned using virsorter ... | reverse complement strand
AAGCATTTCCTTGGTTCAAGTTCTTTCTGGTCCGCAGAGCTGGGAAGTCATGGGACATTAAAGAGGTGCAAACGAGTGACTAAATTCTCTTATGGCCCGGATTGGAAAGAGCGAGAAGACACAAACCTGATTGTCATTCACAGCTCACTCACAAAACCTAATGATGATGACGGCGTGGAGTTTATGCGCTCCCTTCACATGCGACAGGGATGCGTGGATGTTGGCTACCATTATGTCATTCGTAGAAACGGAATCATTGAGCTAGGCCGTCCTTTGCATGCGATAGGAAACCATTGCAAGGGGCGGGATCATGACAGCATCGGCATCTGTTTGATCGGCGGCGGGAACGTCAAAGGCGAAGCTAAATCCCCTGATTATACGGCGGTGCAGATGTCCTCTCTAACGCATCTTTGTTGCTACCTAGTCCGAGTTTATCCTGAAGCTGATGTCTGCGGGCATAACCGCACCGACACCTCATCACTATGCCCTGTCTTTAACGTCGCAGATTGGTGGGCTGAAACCAGTTACAGCCTCAAGACTTTCAACTTAGAAAACCGTGCTAGCATGTTCCCACTATTAACAGACACCAAAAAGAATGTTTAAAACCAAGAAGCTTCTTCCCGGCTTAGATTGGGGGATACAAGATCATTTAGTTGAGGAACTTGATCGGCTTTACCCGAACAAGTGCCCTCAGATTGATGAAGATGACCGTGAAATCTGGTTTAAAGCGGGACAAGCTTCGGTGGTTTGGAAGCTTAAACAAATGCAAAAGGAATAACATGGGTGCGGCAACTTACACCGCTATTACGGCGGCGGCGGCTCTTTATACTGCTTACACAGCAGAAGAGACTCGCAAAGAAACCAAACAAGCGGCTAAAGAACAAAAAGCGGCTCAAGAAAAAAATTTAGCAGAACAAAAAGAACAAATGATTGCACAAGAGCAAGAAGAAGACCTTGCTATGGCTAACGAAATGAAGGATGAAAGTGGCGGTCCTTCTCTCAAGACTGCGGCTCAAACCAAACGCTCCACACGGATGCGGCGTGACACGCTGACTCCGAAAGGCCTATCCATTCCGACAGGCCCAGCCAAATCAGGACTCAATATCGGCTACGCTAGGACTTGATGGAAAAGAAAAGTCTCAGGGCACGTTATGAAAAGGGTGCCACAGCGCGGAACCCGTTTCTTGAACGGGCGAGGAAATGCTCGGAACTCACCATCCCGACCCTTTACCCACAAGAAGGAGCCACTTCTGCCACCAACTTCAAGACTCCCTATCAGAGCCTTGGAGCCCGCGGCGTAAATCATCTTGCGGCCAAGCTATTGCTAACCCTGATGCCACCGAATGCTCCGTTCTTTAAGCTCATCATGGATGACACCGTGAAGGCCGAGCTAGCACGGGAAGCATCCAAGGGCCAGATTGACGAAGCAATGAGCCGAGCTGAACGTGCAGTCATGCGTGAGATTGAGACTTCTGCTATACGCATCCAAACCTTTGAGGCAATTAAGCACCTGATCGTTTCCGGCAACGCTCTTGTCTGCTGGCCCGATCCGATCTATGGAAAGATGCGAGTCTACCCCTTAGACCGATATGTTTGCTACCGAGATTTTGAAGGGAACCTTACAGAGCTGATCATCCGTGAAACCGTTTCCCCGATGATGCTTCCAGAGCGGGCGAAAGGGTTAGTGGACAGTAACCAAAGTGGTGAGCATGACCCGGATAAGGAGTTCGACCTCTTTACATGTGTCATAAAAGATAACAAAGGTGCATGGCATGTTCATCAAGAGGTTGAGGATAAGGTAATACCCGGATCACAAGGACTGTATCCTGATGGGAAGACCTTGCCATGGTTACCCTTAAAATTTGAATCAGTAGACGGGGAGGATTATGGACGCGGCCATTGTGAAGCCTACTATGGCGATCTCAAAAGCTTAGAGACTCTTACCAAAGCCATTGTTGAGGGTTCTGCCGCGGCCGCAAAGGTTCTGTTTCTGGTAAATCCTAATGGCTTCACTAATGAGATGGATCTTGCTGAAACACCTAACGGCGGGATCATTGCGGGCTCTGCAAATGATGTCACGGTCCTGCAAATGGAGAAGTTCAATGATTTTAGGATTGCAGAACAAACCATCGGCAAACTAAGTGAACGCCTGAGTTATTCGTTTCTTCTTAACAGCGCGATCCGCAGAGATGCAGAGCGTGTCACGGCAGAAGAGATTCGATTCATGGCGCAGGAGCTTGAGTCTAGTTTGGGCGGCGTGTTCAGCCTCTTATCCACATCGTTTCAGCTTCCCATGGTCAAGATTATTCTTGAGAAATTAGAAACCAAGGGTGAGCTACCTGCAATGCCTGAAGAATCTGTCAGACCGCAGATCGTCACAGGCCTTGAGGGGCTAGGTCGGTCTGATGACTTGAACCGATTGACTGAGTTCCTGAATGACATACAGATGCTTGGTCAAGCCCAAGGCGTGCAGGCTGAAATGAACATGGGTGAGATCATTAAACGTGTCGGAGCGGCACGCGGTATTGAAATGAACGGGCTGATTAAGACTGACGAACAAAAACAACAAGAAGCCCAGCAAGCAGAACAGAGGATGAAGCAGGAGCGATTCCATGAGCTTCTGAAGTCTGCTAGCCCGGAGATTATTAAGCAATTCGGCCCGGACATGATGGGTGGAGGTGGTGAACAGATGCCAGCCCAGCCACAGATGCCAGCCCCGGAACAACTACCATCGTAATCCGCTAAGTTTTTCAGAAAAATTTTATGCCAGAAGTACAAACAACGGAAACCCCTGAGCCCCAATCTCAGGAATACATTGACGAAATGGTGGCAAAGGCTGAAGCGGAAGAAACCAAAGGAGAAGAACCAACGCTTGAAGCACCAGAGCCACAACGTCCTGAATGGTTGCCTGAGAAGTTTAATAGTGCTGAAGATATGGCGAAGGCCTATTCAGAACTTGAGTCAAAGATGGGCTCACAGAATCAAGAAACACAGTCAGACCCCCCAGAAACCCCCGTTGAAAACACTACTGAAGAACAGGCAAAGGGGATGCTCTCGGAACAAGGGCTTGACTATGCAAAATTTGAAAAGGAATTTACAGATAGTGGTGAGCTGTCACAGAATAGCTACCAAGAATTAGCTGACTCAGGACTCTCGCGGGAGTTTGTTGACAGCTACATCAAAGGTCAGCAATCGCTGGCCGAACAAAACCGTCAAAATGCTTACACAGAGGCCGGGGGTGAAGAACAGTTCCAACAAATGATTAAATGGGCTGGTGATAACCTCTCCCAAGGTGAGATTGATGCTTACAATAATTCCCTCAGCGGAGACGCAGAGAAGAATAAGTTTGCAATTCGATCCATGGTTGCTTTGTGGAAGCAGGAGACAGGTTTTGCCCCAAACTTAGTGCAAGGCAGACCGAACACAGCGGCCAATGGATTTAATTCATGGGCACAGGTTTCAGAAGCCATGCGCGATCCACGGTATCGGAATGATCCTGCATACCGCCAAAATATTGAACAACGGATGGCTCTTTCTGAGTTAGATTCGTAACCCCCGGTAACTTTTCTCTTCTTTCAAACAGAAGCGCGGGCTGACCCTCTGCGGAGGATAATCTTCGTCGTTGCCAAGTGAGAATAGAAGCGGTTAGAAACCGTTTTAAAATCACAAACCAAAGGATAATTTATGACAGCGGCAACAGTCTCTCGATTAGGTCAAGTTAATGCGTCAGGTGGCGCACTAGATTTATTTTTAAAGGTATTTAGTGGAGAAGTTCTGACTTCGTTTGATGAACTAAACATCATGAAGCCTCTTCACATGAACCGCACAATTTCTTCCGGGAAATCGGCACAATTTCCAGTAATGGGAACGTCTGCGGCCGAGTACCATACCCCCGGTGCTGAAATTCTTGGGGCGGCGATCAAGCACAATGAAAGAATTGTGCATATCGATGGCCTTCTCATCTCACACGTCTTCATTTCCAATCTGGATGAGGCGATTAATCATTACGATGTTCGCGGTGAATACGCGAAACAACTTGGTCAGGCACTTGCGAATAAGTTCGATAAGAATTGTCTGATTCAGGTTCATAATGGTGGTGGTCAGACGGCTAATATCACAGGCGGGAAACCCTCTGCGGCTAATCAGATCGCACTTGCGAATGATGCCGATGATATTGACGGCGACAAGCTCACCGGGCATATCATGACAATGGCGCGAATGATGGATCAGAATGATGTTCCTGAAAGTGACCGCTTTGTCGTGTTTGATCCGATCCAATACTACAAGATCGTTGAAGGCACTAAAGCCATCAATCGTGATTGGGGTGGGTCTGGTTCATTTGCAGAAGGTGAAGTTCTGAGGATTGCAGGAATCAATGTCCTGAAGTCCAATCATCTCCCACCTCTGTCCAATGTGACAAGCCATGACAGCAACATGATCCAAACCAATAATAGCTATATTGGTGATTTCAGGAAGTGTCTTGCAGTCGGATTTCATCGTTCAGCTATCGGAACAGTTCAGTTAATGGGCTTGAAGGTAGAATCTGAGTATGACATCCGCAGACAAGGGCATTTGATGGTTGCTAAGTTCGCTCTTGGAACGAACTGGCTCCGTCCTGAGTCGTGCTATCAGATCAATTATGGCGCAAATCAAACAGTAAGAACTTAATCTTACTTCTTCGGGGGTTTCGGCCCCCGTTTCCTTTCTTAATAGAATCTTATGGCTGTAATTATAGAAAACCCGAAGCTTGAAGCAGTAAATGTGATGTTGAGCGTGATCGGGGAAGCTCCTGTCAACTCTCTTCGATCAGGTTTGGCAGACGCAGAGGCGGCTGAGAAGATTTTGGATCGAGTAAACAAAGAGGTTCAGACGGAAGGCTGGCATTTCAATACAAGGCGCAAGTACACACTTACTCCCACTACTGACAAAGTTATAGTTCTTCCAAAAAATACTCTTAAAGTCGTGTGTGTGGACACGTCAAGAGACTACCCGTTGACGCAACGGGGGCTTCGTCTTTACAACTTTGAAAAACACACCTACGAAATCAAAGATGATTACGATGAAGTTATAGTCGATCTCGTTGAAGAACTTAATTTCAACAACGATGTCACGACAGAGCGTAATTCCATTCCTGAGTATGCCCGACGATATATTTCAATCAGGGCCGCTAGGGTCTTTGTGTCGCGTTATTTAGGAAGCGCCGAAATCTATGGTTTCTCCGAAAGGGATGAAGCGATGTCCCGATCTGAAATGAAACAGGCAGAATCATTAGTCAGCCGTCACAATATATTTAACCACTACAAACGTGGCGAAAACAATCTTTACGAATCGTACAATAGACTCATCTAATGGCATTTATTTCTGATTCGTTCCCTAATTTTGCAGATGGGGTGAGTCAGCAACCGATGGTCTTGCGGCTTCCGACGCAGGGAGATGAGCAAGTCAACGGAATTAGTGACCCCGCAGTAGGCCTAAGCAAGCGTCCCTGCACGGAGCATCTAGCGAAGATCGGTGACATTTCCACAGAAAAATCTTACGGGACCACCATTACCCGATCCGCAACTGAGGCATTCTTTCTCCTTGTGCCTCCAAGCACCGTGCCCATGTTACGCAATGCTAGCACGGGCGCGGCTGTTTCTGTCAACGTGACAGACCCGGATGATATTGCCTGCACCATTACCCGTTCAGGGGCCACGGCCACGCTAACCAAAGCAAGCCACGGGTTAAGCAACGGAGATAAAGTTCAGGTCAACTCCGCAGAAGTTTCGACAGGAAGTAACTATTTCAATGGCGAGTTCACCGTTGCAAATAAAACAACAAACACATTCGATTACGCCATGTCCGGCACTCCGGGCAGTAACGCCACAGGTTCTCCGACTTACACAAAAGTCCACGCTTCGGGCACCGACTACGACAACATTTGTGATTACGTCAAGATTGCAGATCCCGAGAGTAACCTAAGGACTGTCTCGATTGCAGATGAGACGTTTATTCTGAACAAATCACAGTCTGTCTCAAAAAGCTCCACAACGGTTACCAACCGCAATTACAAAGAAGCGATTGTTTACGTCAAGGTCGGCGGCTTTGGCTCTACCTATAAAATTAAGGTTAATAGCACAGAAAAGACTGTAACCGTTGCAGACAGCGGCTCTACTGTCTCAGAAAGCGTGACCAAAACTTCAACGATCACCACAAATCTTGTTGATCAATTAAATGGTGGAAGTTCGCCAACTTATACAAGCGGGGTAGCCGAGTTTACGATGAACGGCGAGTCTTCCATTACCGTTACCCATGAAGCCGATCAGTCTGTCATTCATTTCAAGACTGCAAATCTGAATACCGATTTCACGATTGAAGCAAAAGACAGCCGCGACTTCGGGCACATGGTCGCATTTAAGGACACCACACCAGACTTTTCTAAGCTCCCATCCAAAGGCCCAACGGCAATGAATGGCTTTGAGATCAAAGTCAGCGGAGATTTCAGCAAGAATCAGGATGATTATTATGTGCAGGCAGTCTTAAACAGTTCGACAAAGGAGGTGAGCTACAAAGAAGTACCGAAAGACAACGAAATCCACGGCTTCGATGCTAGCACTCTGCCAAGAAGATTGGTGCGGAACTCTGACGGTACTTACAGCTTAAAATTGACGAATTGGACTGCCCGCGCCGCCGGAGATGATGAAACAAATCCTTTCCCTCAGTTTGTTGGGAAGACGATCAGCGACCTTTTTTATCATCAGGGGCGCTTAGGAATGTTGAGCGGTGAAACGCTTCACATAAGCGAAACCAACCAATCTACTAATTTCTTTCTGCCGACAGTCCTTACTTCACTAGACACACAACCGATTGAAATCAGTAATGCAGGGACTGAGATTGCGCTTTTAGAATTTGCGATTCCTTATAGTGAATCCCTGCTTTTGTTTTCCAAGCTTCAGCAAAACGTCCTTAGAGCAGACAACATCCTTACATCTAAATCTGCCTCGATTAAGACGGCCACGACTTTTGAGGCCTCTTTAAAAGCCAAGCCTTCCAGCTCAGGAAAGTTTGTTTTCTTTGCAGAGAAACGCGGGGCTCACACAGGCATCAGAGAATACTTCGTTGATTCAAATACGAACACGATGGACGCCGCACAGATCACGATGCACGTCCCCAAGTATATCGATGGAGAAGCAACCCAACTGCTAGCATCGTCTAACGCCGATATGCTACTGGTTCGCACCGATGACAGCGATTCTGAGGATACGATATTTGTCTATCGCTACACATGGTTAGGAACCAGCAAAGCACAGGCGTCATGGTCTAAATGGACATTTGACGGGAAGATCCGCGGAATGGGTTTTATTGAAACGGATCTCATTCTGATCATAGAGCGCACGTTAGGCGGCGTAACCAGAAGTTATATTGAAAAGCTTAATCTTGGTAAAGACTCAGCCGCTTCTGAGACAAATATGCTGGCCGGAGTTCATTTAGATCGACGGGTTAAACTTACAACTGATTCAGCATTCGATAATTTCTCATCTACCTATTACACAGACGCGGGTTCCGCAAATGCAAACCTTGTTTATATTGACAAGGCCGGAGACTCCAAGACAGCCGCTGAAGTTGGCGCTCTGACCCTATCCAGCTCCAATCCTATCTGGGCAGGAATCGGTTACGAGTTTATCTACCGCTTCTCAGAGCCCGTGGTGCGAATGAAAGAAGGTCAGGCCGCAACAACGGCAGGACGGATACAGCTTCGTACCATGTCGGTAAATTATGCTGACACAGGCTATTTCAAGGTACTCATCAAACCAGAAGGTTACGACGTGACTGAGAACGGTGTAACGATGCGGGACCAAAGCACTCATGTCTTTAACGGCCGTCTAGTAGGTAATAAAGATTTAAAGACCGATAATACGCCGATTCTTTCCGGCACCTTTCGCTTCCCGGTTTATTCCATATCCACAGGGGTCATTGTTGAGATCCGCACAACCGATTGGATGCCATGCAGTTTTCAAGGCGGTGAGTGGGAAGCACAATTCTATAAGCGAACAGGGAATATCTAATGTGCGGATACGCAGGAGCGATAGCAGGGGCGGCCGATTACTACACCATCGGGGAAGAGGCAAAGCTACAAGGGCAATTAGCGCAAGACGAATTTGAAATAGCCCAAGATAAAATCAACCTTGAGCGCGAACAGGCAGGCCGAGCAACGGCAAGAAATCAAGCCAAGCTTCAGATCAGGAAAGAGCAGGAACGGCAAGTCGCATCAAAAAAGAAGCAAATTCTTCTCAAGAAACAGCTTCAGGAAGAAGCAACGGCTACGGTAATGGCAGAAGCCAAGGGCCTTGATGCCGGGAGTGCTAGCGTTGAAGCCTTCCAGAACCAGCTCACCAGAGAAAACCTGAACGCGATTCAGACGGTTGAGGATGATTTTAAGTCAGTCAGCGAACACATCGCCATGATGTCCGCAGATAATTGGAAAAACTTAACGCAAACCCGGAGTGCCCTTAATTTGTCTTATAGATCGGCAGAATTACGGAAGAAAGCCAAAACCCCGGATATGGGTTTGGTGCGTCTGGGTCAGTTCTCAGCAATATTGAAAGGCTACATTACCGACAAGCAACTTGGTGAAGGAAGCAAAGATGGTGTTGAGCAGGACACTTGGGGTTTGGGAAAAAAATGGGACGCAACAAAGAAATGGTATCAATCTTTACAAATTAAGAAGGTCTAATGGCAGAAGAAAGCATCCCACAGTTTAGAAGCCCACTACCCAACATTGGCGTCGGTTACAGCGGCGGCGGTGGCGGTGGCGGTATGCCACAGACCACGGTGGCAATGGAACAACTGAAAAAATACGTCAGCGAAATTGGTGCAAGTATTGTTGCCAACCGCAAACTCAACATTGAGAAAGAGATCGCAGACGCCGAGATGAATGTTGCTCTTGGTATGGTGAAACCGCCTACCGAAAGCATGCAGGAAAACCGCTTGGTCATGGACAAATACAATGCGGTCAGAGCCCGGAACTTTGGGATTGAGGACGCCAATCTGCTTCTGGATCAGGCTGATACTATGGTCGCAGAGTCCATGGAAGGATTTGTCTTTGGGAGTGAAGATCAGGAATCGCCTGCAAAGAAGCTTGTTGATAAATTAGAAGAATTTAATGCAGGGACCGCATTACGCGAAGATCGGCAGGAACCTACTCTGCTTCTCAATAAGAACTACACGGAACAGATCCTTATGGCCCGCCAGAAGGTTGAGGGGGCGCTCCGTGAACAGGTACAGAAAGAATCAATCCGACAGCGGACCATCGTTGCAAGATCAGCGATTAAGAACAAACTTCAGGAACTAAACGTCCTGCTTCAAACGCCACAATCTCCAACCTTTGAAGTCACGAAATCAATATCCCCGAATGATTTTAAAAGGATCTATAAGGAGCTAGCACCACAGTTCCCGCTTCTCGGCCCACAGGTAGAGGTCTTGGTTTACGATCAGGTAATTAGTGATTCCATAGAAATCATTGAAAACAAAGCCGCAAGTGACGCGGAAGCACTTATGGCATACAAGATGGCTATGGCACTAGATCAGCCCGGATATGCTAGGAACAACATGAGCCTTGCAGAGATTGTTCAAGGCCGTTCTAAGCTCACAGGGCCCTCTTCTGGTGTTACGAAAGCAAAGACCGCCTTAGTTAAGCGGATTGATGATGCACAAAAGAAACAATCCGATAAGGTTGCTCTTTTCCTCAGAACAACAAGCACGCCGGATCTTGCAAAACTCAGCCGAAGCGAATTGAAGGACTATGTAAATGAAGCACAGCTTGAACCGGGAGAAGGCGCCGCGATCATGAAGCGTTACGATGCCAATGCAAAAACGGCGGGAGAAAAGAACAGATACCGACAGGCGCTAAAGCATCTAATGACTAAGTATAGCGATGCAGAGATATTGGCTGGTGATGAAAATGCTTTGGCAACGGTTATAAAGAATAATTTTAATCTTACAAATGACCAACAATCCGATATTGCCTCTCTGATTAAAGGCAGGCAAGAGCTATTGCAGGCCGCGCAAGACAAGGATTTAGAGGATACCCAAAAAGCAAATTATTTTAATATCCTGCCTTTAATGGGTCATGCCGGGACTGAGGTACACATCGTTGACATGCACACAAAAGGTGAGTTGAGCGATGACCAGCGTGAAAATGCTCTTTTGAAACACAGGGCTTTTAAAGAAATATTCGACAAAATTACTGATGACAGACTCAGGGAGATGTTTGAGCAAGATATGGGTCGAATGGATCTTCCTGTCGGGGATAAACAGGGCAAGGAATGGGCCGCGTTGCTTAACAAATATAAAGGCAACAAGGAACTTGTCGGCCATTTAGAGAAACGCAAACAAGAAATTCGTGATTTTAGGAAAGATCAGAAGGAAAAAGCTGAAGAGAACTCTCTTAAAGTCGCACAGGATAAGAACTTTGCAGAAGGCAATTCAGCCTATCTTCTCAAGCTTTCAACCGACAAGAACCCATATTCCGGCGTTGACGCTCTCAAGGGCAGGCGTGACGGGAAAGGCCTTAATGACGAGCAAGTCGCGTTACTTAAATTCAAAGTTGATTTTCTGAGAGAACAGCAAGGCGAAACCAATTTTGAGCTTTTCAAGACCATCCTTGATGATCCCAACTTAGGAGAAAAAACTCCTAGTGCCATAGAGGGGATGATTAAAGAGTTATCCACCGATCAGCAAGCCCAAGTCCGTAAGATATGGGCGGCCCAAAAGTCCACTTCCATAGCAGGGCAGAAGGAACGCCGTGATTTGATCCGTGGAGAGCTGACAGAAGAAACTGATATTTCCAAGAAGATCCTCTCTGTAACCAAACTTAACGAAGCTTTTCAAAAGAAATACGGTTTTAGCAACACCGCAATGGAAGTGCTAAAGCGCCGTCAGGAACGTGTAAAAAATGAAATAAGCCTTACGGATAAGGAAAAAGGCGCGATGAAGGAATACCTTCGTCTCCGCAACAATCCAACTGAGTTAATAAAGCAGACGGATCTCAATATAAATAAAAAGCTAGCACCTTCCCCGGAGCTGGCTGAGAAGCTGATTATTGAGCGTCAGCGGTTACTGAATGAGACGCCAAAAGTTACAAAAGAAGAAAAGCTGAATAATGAAAAAGCTGAGAGGGCTTACGCGGGTCACACGTCGTATGAAAATCGACAATCGGTTATGGGTAAAGAGATTAATAAAGCTAATTATCCAGCGCTCTATGAACCCGGAGCTGACCCACAGTTTATAGTCCGATTACAAGAACACCGAAGCGGGCTTCTTCAAGCAAGAGATGAAAGACAAGTAAAAATCGCAAGAAGCCTCAAAGATTTCCTTTCAAATCAAGACGAGTCTTATCTGGCATCTATTGATTTAGAAAATTTCAGAGAACATTTTGTTGGTGTTGAGGCAGGCGAGTGGTTTAAGCAATTAAAGCTTGAACAAAGCACCATTCAAGACCGCCGCCAGAAAGCAAATCCACGACTAGGGCGAAGACTGTTTTGGATAACAGGTGATAATATTCTTGGTTTTGACGCCACAAAATTAGGGAAGTTGGATAAAGGCGTGCTTGAAAATAACGATATTCTGGAGCTTCAGGAAATTAAAAATAAAAAACTGGAAGCACAGGTTAAGGAAAAGCGTCTTTATAATTTTAGAATGTGGGAAAACAACCCCGATCTTATTAAACAATCAAATGGTCAGATTCAGGTATTAACAGGCGATAATACTGAAGAAACAGGAATCCTTATCGCAAAACGTGATGAGTTGATTTATGACAGGGATGCGTCTGACGAAGAAAAAGAATTTGTTTCAATAGCAGAGGATTTTTTCTTAAAGCCAAGCTTGTTTGAAGGGATGAGTCTGAATGATGTCAAAGAAACACTTGAATGGACCCGGAATGAGCCCCTGACTGCCCATGCTAATGCACAGCGCAATAAGGCGTTGGTTGCCTACCGTGACCATATTGAAACCAAAAAGAAGAATGGTTCAGATTACGCGAATAAAGAGGCAACGGTATTCATAAGCCAAATGTTGCTTGAACCAGATTTTGATAAAGATGTTTTGTTTAATTACATCACAGAACAGGCGTCTCTAGCAGAAGGCGAAGGTATTGGCACATCAACTTTCAGGAATTTAAGAGATGATATTGAGGAAGCTGTCAAAGCTAGGGAAACCGATTTTGCAAAGTGGGAAAACAGTACTACCGAATTGTTTAACAACTATATTCAGATCCCACATCCTGATAACCCAATCTGGCAATCAATTCTTGGTTCACCCACAGGCGCACAGCTCCAAGAACATAGGAGTGATCTTAGGATCAGGTTTAGGAAGTTTTTACAAGGCGTCTATGAAATTAACAAAGATAAGGATTTTGATACATTACAAATTCAGCAAATTGCAGAACCCGAACTTATCAAACTTGAGGAGGAACTTAAGAAAAAAATACCTGACTACAATAAAACCGTTTTAGATCGGATGAAAGATTATAGAAGTAATTCAAAAATACAATCTTCTGCTAAGAAGGTACGCAGTGTTTTATACAATATTGACCCAACCAAAGTGAATCTTGGTGATAATAAAACTGAAGAATCTGAAATTGAATAATGGTTGACATTACTAAAGATCAAGACGGCAACGATATTCCGATACCTGACCAACGAGCAGTCCT
>VTLG01009077.1_pt1 | contig 12689 bp, 23 predicted proteins | sample 4694571 | NCBI WGS metagenome assembly VTLG01 (sample SAMN12604809, study PRJNA352737) | marine metagenome | biome: ENVO:00000447; feature: ENVO:00000209|ENVO:00000569|ENVO:01000036; material: ENVO:00002151; isolation source: viral sequences binned using virsorter ... | reverse complement strand
TAAAAGAAATTTGGTTTTGTTACACTCATTGGATACATCACTTTTTGCACATTAGCATCAGTATCTCTAAGTGAAACAGCAGGATCTTGAGTGTTTACAAAAGATGAAGAAGAACCATTCCAAGAAGCTATTATATTTGCCTGTGTATATACATGATCTAATTCATTACTATAAGAATCATCATCATTTCTAAAAACATCCTTCAATGTGTTTTCGCCAATCGCAGAAAACAAATCTGCTGTGTTAGACATTAAAACCACCTCATATAATTCTGCTTTTTGATATACAGATTTTAGTTGTATATATCCTTCAAATTGTGGCATTGAACCCACAAATAGTGTGGCGTTGAATTTCTTTCTTGTGCTGAACACAAGGGTAGACATATTTACATCAAACCAATTTTGAAAAAACAAATTATTGTTATCAGTAAAAGGTAATTTAAAAGTTTGTGAAAAACTTGCTTTTCTTGTTTGTGGTTCTTTAATATCTGAAAATTGATAATTTAAAGAAATCACAGGATGTTCTTGCAAGTCTAATTCATAACCTGTTTCCGTTGTTGATGATGTTGTTGCACCTCTATATGCAATTAGTCTAACTTGATCCATTAAGAGTTAGTGTTTAGTGGGTTTGCGTATTCTATTGTGAACGTGTATTGTATTTGCAATTTATTCTTTGCTGTTGTCATTCTTTGAAAAGATTTGTTTGTTATAACAACAGACTGTGAAACAGGTGTTGCAAGGTTTTCAATAACCATAACAGCATTTGATGAAAACAGTGTTTCTAAAAAGTCTGCTTCTTCTTCTGAAATATACTGTGTTTGTAAGGTGCTTTTTAATTTTCTTTTTGTTGTTAATGTTTTAGTTCCTGCACCCCAAGTGTTGAAAGAATAAACTGCACCTGTGTCTAAAGAAGTAGAACCCAAGACAGATTCATAATTATTTTTTTCACTATTTACTGTTTCTGTTTGTCCACCGTTGAAATTGTAATAATCCCAAGAACCTAATTCATTTATCCAACCCAATCTAATTATTTGTTGATCCTTGCAATTTACAGCACTCTCAAAATCTCTGACAAAATAATAATATGTTGATCTAATATCTGACACTCCATCTTTGTCATCACACATATAAACCCTGTAATACGCAAAATCCCTAGCAACACTACCAGAAGGTTGTCCGTCAAACGTAGCAAGTGCACCTGCATCGTTTTTGTATGCCTGTCCAACATAGTTTTCAAAATTCCCTGTTCCGACTCCTGCATATAATAGATACTCTTTGTCTGCATTTGATGATGCAGGTGGCTCACCACCCCTTGTTGCGTCATTTGGAAAAGTGTAAGTCGCAATCAATGCACCTGCACTAGTATAATACTGCAACCCTAAAAAGCCACCGTCTGAACCCCATCCACTTTTATTTTGTATTCCAATAGTGTGAAAGTCAGTGGTGTTTGTTATGTAGTTTATATATCCTGTTAGCTTTGTTGCACCACCACCAACAGCAGGATTCAATTTTCTAAAGTCAATCATGCTTGGTGCATTTGACATTAATTGCTTGGATGCACTTGCTGTTGTGTAATCACCTAAAGGGTTTGAATCTGGCAAGTTCGCATAGGTCATGAGTGGAAAAGTTGCTTGTGTAAAATACATTGTCATTCTAACCTCATCACTTGTTTGCTCAACAGGTGCAGAAGTTGCAGAAGTTGCACGTTCCCAAGTTGCTTTTAAAACAATTGTTTTTACACTTAATTCGTTTTCTGAGAAAATGGTTGATGTTAAATTTTTACCAATCTTGTGAATCTCTGTGTCTACTGCGTTTGCATCCTCGTAAGTATGCTTTAGAACTGAATTTACAACCCTTTTTATGTCAAAGATAGCAACTTGATTTGTGGTGGTTGATTTATTGTTTGTTCTTTGCTTTATTGTTGCAAGTAAATTTGCATCAGATATTGAACTGTCATAAACTCTTAAAATATATTTAACCTTAAAAACTGTTGAAAGGTCATCTGTTATATTTACCGTAACAGGTAGCATCTGCCAATAGTTTGTCGGAACTAACTCCTCATAAGTGTTTGATGTTCCTTCATAAGGACTGCCTGGTGTTTCTGTTGGTATTTGTGTTATTTGAATTGTTGCCATTTATACAAAATATTGATATGTTGTTTCTATTTGATCTTCTATGTCTTTTGCTAGTGCTGTTTCTAATTTCTTTCTTGAGAGTTCCATGTTTTTATACCAAGTTTGAGAAAAGAAACCTGTTCCTTGTAAACCCTGTTTATATATAGCTGTTGCAACAGCTATCTTAACTGCTGACCTTTTTATAAACCTACCTTTAGCATCTCTTGTTCCTCTAAGTCCTTTTTTTATAACCCACTTGTCAATTGCACTTGTGTTTACCATTTTTTTAAGACCACTAAATGCAGGTTGTTTTTCAAACCCAAAAAGTTTGTTTGCTCTTGGATCATATAATTGCGTTTTTATTTCTAACGACTTTCCACTTTTAAAAGGTTCTCTTGTTCCAACAACACCTGTATCAACAAAACCACCATAATCATTCATGGTAAAGATGATTTGTGGCTTTTTCTTAAAACTACCTTGAACTGTGTATTTAATTGATGACGCAAGTGCAGAACTACCAACAGAACTCTGTAACGCACCCTGTGCATCTAAGACTTGTTTTTTTCCAAGTTTCTGCAATTCTTGTATGAACTTCTTAAAAGCCATTATGAGTTATTTGTTTGTGGAACAGCACAAAGGTTGTTCTCATTATTTACAACTATGTTAAAAGTGCCACCCCACCCCGTCAATAAGTTCGCAAACCTACTTGTAAACGGTGTTAAGTTAAGTGGTAAATCTATATCTGTTCTTTGATCTGCCCATGATTCTGTTTGTGTTGCTTGTCTGAAATTAGATATTACATCCTTTATTATTAATAATGTTTCAGAATAGGCATCATCTATGTCTGCCATATCTTCTTGTATTCTGTCTGCAATAATAACATCAAAAGAATAAGTCAATGTTTGTGCATCTACTGACACAGGTAATGGTGTTATATACATCAATGGAAATTTGTCTGCATCTAGTTTTTCAATATCTACATCATCAAGACTACCAGAATTAAACGACTGTATTTGCAAATGATTTGTTGCTATATCGCTAAACGTGTTAATCATCTGCTTGTATGTTATGTTATTTGGTGTGTTATTGTTATCCTGTGCCATGTTTGTCTTTTTCTAAAATAAATAAATCCTGTTGGTAAGACAGGAATGTTAAACTTTCATATATTTTTACTTTTGTCACCTTTTCCATTTTCAAAATATCACCCCCTGCTAAGTTGTAAATAATTGGATAAAACCCCCATTTACTTTTATATTTCTTTTCAGTTGTCACCCTTCTTTCATATGGTGAACCCTCATTTTGTTTTACTTCTACGTTTTCAAATAATTGTGAGAACCTTCTATAAGTATCTCGCCTAAATGAAAAAAAAAATTAAGAACCCCAAGTGCATAATTCATGGGCAATTCTAGCATGATGTTTTTCTTTTCCTCTGTTGGTTTATATTTTTCAACACTATATCTGTCATTTCTATCAACATCACTTGTCTGTTTTCTATATAGTATAGACATTATTTTATGAAGGTTTTCTGTTGAATCCTCACAAAATGTTTCTAAGTCTACAAACTCACCTGTTGTCATTTCTGCCATGTTTGGAATAACACCATACTTCTGGTTGTTAAACTCAATGTTCCTCTGCATCTTGATGTCACTTGGATCATCTTTTGTCATAGAAATTATTATGTCTGAAACCTTGTTTAAATCTTTTATTTTAAACTTTTTTAAGGTTTTTACATCTATGTCACAAAATGCAGAAACAATCTCAAGGTTTTTTTGTCTTTCTGTTTTGTCACTACCTAGCACCCTCATAAACTGTTGATACTGTTTGACTGTTATATCATTCCAATTTTCAGGAACTCTAAGTTTTATTTCTTTCATTTTTTATAAATATAAAATTGTTGTTTTTGTCTAAGATATATAATACTTACCAGAATATGAAACCATTAACTTGTTTAAACATACATATCTAACTGCATCAATACTATGATTAAAAGCATCAACAGGTCTGTTTGTTATTTCATTATTCTTGTCTTTTATCCACTTGTAATTTCTAAATTCTTTTATTGTATTAACACTTCTTTTTGTTATGTTTAGTTTATGCCTTTTCATTACATCAATTCCAATCCTTATTGAGTCAGCACCCTTTTTAGCAGGTTTTATGTTAGCAACCTGCATCCTGTAAATTTCCTCAATACTCTTTGGCTCACTAGAATCAGCAAAACATTCTAATCTTCTATCAATGTTTAGGTCTTTCATTTTGTTTGCAATGTCTTGGTTGGTCAAACCTTTTTCATAAATCAGTTCATCAATATACAAATCAAGGTCATGTTTATATACTTTCACTAATGTTGTGGGATCAGCACTATAACCAAAGTCTAAACCAAAAGCAATTTCCTTTGCGTTTTCTGGTATACTATCAATAATGTTAAATTGTGGGAATATGTTTTCAGTTGAAATTCCACGCAACCCCTCACCAAAAACACGCCATAAATTTTCATCTACTTCTTTTAGACGTTCTATTTCTGATATTGTAGATTCTTCTAAAAATGGATTGTCTTTATATGTTGAAACATAGAAGTCCACATCATCCCTGTCAGCATCAATAACTTGTGTATATAACCAATGATATTCGTCAGATGGGTTAAAATCAATAATTATCTTATATGTTGTTCTCAATGACAACTGAACGAAAGTGTCCATTGAAAATTCATTACATTCGTTCATAAATAGAATTGATCTTTGCCTTCCTCGAATCTTAATTTCAGAATCACAACTTATAAACTCAAAATAATTTCCATATAATGAATATAAATGATTTGATTTATTATGTAGTCGTTCATCATAAAGATTTTCTTTTTTAAGAATATCAAAAAAATCACGCATTGCTGTTGCTCTTAAACTTGGGAAAGTCTGTCTAGCTATTGTAATATAAAGCCCTTTGCTTTGGTTTTTATAAGCAAACTCTATTAGTGCCAAAAGTATTGAATATGTTTTCCCACTTCTTGTTCCACCCTGCAATACACAAATTCTTTTGTTTGATTGTTTTACATCATAATATGGTTTAGCTTGTTTCTTCATCATCATTTATCCAAGATGGTGGTGTTGCACTAACATTTAAGTTCTGGTCTGGTAAACCTTCAATCCGATCTAAAATTTCTTTTATTGCTTTTAACTTTTCATTGTTGTTGCTATCCTTATGGAACGCTATTTGTATTAACATCTTTGCTATTGGCGAACCAAAATCACCCACACCACCCATATTTGTATCTTGTGTTGCAAGTAATTCTTTTAATACTGTGGCTACATTTCTTCTACCTTTTGGTCGTCCTCTTTTTTCTGGTTGATTCTCAGAAGTGAACTGTGTTGCTTTGTTTGGGAATTTATTCATTGTTTCCGTTTTTAAACCGTTTTATAGTTTTGCTTTCACTTTTAACCCCCTACCCTCTAACTCTTTATATAATGCCTTAGCTGTGTTAATATCCTGCTCTGTGATAGTTATAACATAATTATCGTTTCTTGTTTCTTCTTCAATGTCTATTTTGTCTATGTTTAAGCCAAGTTCTATTTCTTTAAAACCCCACTCTTTTAATTCTTCTATTTCAAAATTACTTAATAAATCAAAATCCCATTCACCACCACTTTTGTTTAGTCTTATGTTTAATTCCCTTTCTTCTTCTTTTGATATTTCTAGTATAACGCAGGGCATTTTTGGTTCATCTTCCCAATCTACTCTTTTTGACGCTTCGTTTAATATCATATATCTTTGATGACCACCAATGATTGTATAAGTGTTTTTGTTTTTATTCACAATAATTGGATCAACAAAGCCAAATTTCTCAATTGATTCCTTTAAATCTTTTACCTGCTTTTTAGTTATCTGTCTAGGATTATACGTTGCAGGTTTTAATTTACTTATTTCTATGTTTCTTATTTTCATATTCTTTAAATCGTTTATTTATTTCTACTAGGTCATAAATTTGTTGGCATACAAGTTCTAAATGTTTTATTCTGCAATACGAATTAAAAATTGAATCTGATTCTGCTTTAATGTGACAACTACGACACAACCCCATTAAGTTCTCTATGTAATCATTCGTTACTTTGTTTCTTGTTCTTTTTTGTAAATGGTGAACATCCACGCAGGGTGCATGACACATTTCACATGGGATATAGTCACCTTCTTCAAAATTAAAAAAATCTAAATAAACTCTAGTGTGCTTCTGCATTTTTACATTCGTTTATTTCCCTATAATCTCTGGGTGACAACACAAGAAAACTGCCGTCACACATTGAACATTTGCCATTTTTTTTTATTAAACTCATTGAGTTGCAGTCGCAACAAAATCTAAACATTTGATTCATTTTCCTTGTCCTTTATATTTTTTCTTATAGAATTTACTGCCCTTTGTATTTGATGTTTTACTTTTTGCATGAACACCTTTGCGTTTTTTTCTTTTCTTTTCTCTATATACCCAGATTGCTTTTCTCATTTCTCACAACTTTTTTCATAAACCTTCCTTAAATTATCTAATGTTTTTTTATTACAAGAGCCACAGTTTGACCACTTTGCATCTGCTTCAAAAACTGCTTTATACAATCTGCCAATGATCATTTTTTGTTCTGCATTTATAGTATTTGTTTTATCTATATGTGGCATTATATTCTCATAAATTTGTTTTTCATCTTTTGTGAATGATCTTATGTTTTTATAATTAGGGAATAATTTGTTCAATTTCTCTTGACGTTCCTTGCAACCACAGTCGTCACCAAAAATTAATTTTACTGCCTTTGAAAGTCCTGTTTTTTCTGTGAACTTCGCAATGTCATCACCTATGCCCTTTGATTTTTTTACCATTTTTAAATATGTTTTTTACTTTCACTATTGACTTGTATAGTGTATTTCTGTTTATTCCTGTTTCTTTTTCCATTTGATTAAGTGAAAAACCCATTTGGTGATAGATACGGAACACCTCACTATCAAACCAATGAATCTCTTTTAGTTTTATATTAACCCTTTTAATGTCTTTTTCTAGTTGCTTTTTTAACTTGACACCATTATCATCTAAAATTCTATGTATTCTATCGGGGGTGTTGTTTATATACTGATCTTGCCAACCACCTAAAACAAAATTCTCATTTATAATTGTATAATACTTTCTATACTTTTTATAGAATGGTGATGTTTTTGAATGGTATTGGTTAATCATTATTCTAGCAATCCAAAATATCAATTCATCTTTGTCAATTAAATTGTTTATTTTTTCCTTGTCACTTTCATACAGAGCAAGAACAGTATCATGTAGCAGATCATCACTATCATACTTTTTGCGACTCGTTATTTTGTCTGCAACCTGTTTTAGTTTTAGATAGTTTTTTTCTAAATAATGGTTCAGTTTTGACACAATTATATATTGTTGGTGTATTAATGTTTATTAACATATCATATTCTGTTTTTGATAACTTTCCAACTGCAATTTCAACAACTTCAAATCTTTCATATATTTTTTTATAAATATAACCTATTATAGATTTGTCTTGTTTTACGTCACGCAATATATAGTTTTGCTCTTTGAGTTTCAACCCATGTCGGTAGATTATTGTAAACAACCAATTGTTAGTATCGTTAAAACCCCAATGAAATCTTTCGTTTCTAGTATTAAAAAATGTCGGTTGTATTTTCATTTAATTGCTCTAAGTGAACACCTTTAACCATTAGTGTGTTATAATATCTACCATTGTATTCTCTACTCTTAATGTAAAATTCTACTGTCACCCACCTGTTTTCAATTATATTTTTATCATGAATTACAATTGATTCTGTTCCAAAAATTTCAAATTGATACGAATGATCAAATCCCGTATCTGATTCTGTTATTGTAAATAAAAGTTTTTCAAAATCACCTTTTTTGGTGTTTATAGTTTCTTTCATTTTTCCTGTTACTTGTCCTCTTAATTTATACATAAAATTCTTTTTGATTTAAATACTCGTCTAATTCCTTTTTTGCTTGATCAAAGCCATAGACGACAACAGCTTTGTAATTTCTTTCATTGAGAGATTCAACCCAATGTAATTGTTTTTTTGAAGGTCTACCCTTTTCTGTTTTTATTTCTAAAAATAAACCATAATAATATCCAAGTGGTTCAAAAATTGCCAAGTCTGGAAATCCTGCAATGTAACCTGTTGCCTTCATTCTCTTTGCCTGTGTTATTGATGTTCTCAAACCACCTGCACTTGCACAATATAACGCTTTTGGGTATTGCAATTTAATGTATTCTATTATTGATTTCTGTAATTGGTGTTCTTTCATTGATCATATTTTACACACATGGAATCTAGTTTTGATCCTAAATCCATTATTTCTAATTGCAAAGAATCTATCAATAGTGTTTGCGATGTGTCTTGCATATTTTTAATTGAACAATTAATTTCGTTTATTGTTTTGTTAGATTTTATTAACGCTTTTATTGTTATTATCCAAAATATAAATATTATTAAGTTTCTCATAGTTTTATTTTTTTATCCATTTAGTTCCTGCGTTTGGTGAATATGTTGTTATATAACCAAGTGTTTTTAAATGTTGATGATATTCTTTCCTTGTGCTATCATCTATTTTTCTATTAAACATTTCATCAAAATAGTCTGGGAATTTATTTTTCTCTTTATTAAAGTTATTAGAACACCACCTTTTCAATCTTAGGTTCACATCAAAAGTGCGTTCAAGTTCTGCACGATACTTTGTGCCAGATTTATTTTTTTCTGTCCAATAAGCAAAGAAATCTTTTTTATCTTCTTCACTAACACCATTGATTGTGTGAATTGATTTTTCAAAATCAATAATTCTTTCTTCTATACTTTTACTTTTATTTACTTTACTAATACTCTTATTTACTTTACTAGCATTACGGTCGCTATGCGTTTGCATTGCGTTTGCATTTTTCCACCTCTTTGTTGCGTTTTCTTTAGCTTTGTTTGACTTATTGTTAATGTCCTCTATTTGTTTATTAAGTCTTTTAGAATAAAAACAATTATCTTCAACCACAAACAAATCAAAATCTTCAATTACTTGTTTCAAAACCTTAGCATTACACTGCAAACCAAATGCCAAAGTGTTATAATCTTTAACACATAATTTATTTTCTTCACTAAATAACAATTCTAACACTGCCCAGAACGTGCCATATCCTTCCATTCCAAGAACTGATCTGAGTTTTATTACCCTAATATCATTTCTAGCATTAGAATCGTGATTAAAATATGTTTTTTTCATAATCTGTTTTTAAAAAGAACCCCCCTACCTGTTGTTAAAATAGAGAAAAATATGGGTTTAAGCAAGGGGGTTCTGGAATTAATTTTGTTTGAAGTCGTCTGACTCAACTTCCGAGTAAACCCCTAAGCTATAAAAATTCGTGATTTGCAAAACGGCTCTTGCTTTCGCCCTCTTTTCTGCCATTTCTAAATAATAGGTGGATTGACAATTTTTAGGTTGTGCCGTTCCAAAGGTAGGTATTGAAACCTTCTTATCACCATTAAGGCGTGTTGCAGTGCATTTAACAGCACAAAAGTCCCTCTCGCATCTAACCACCTCATAGTCTAATGTTATGTCGTCCTTAGCCATTATTTTTTCTACACCTGTTCGTGTGATAATTATAAACCCAAACTGTTGGTGTTTAAATACATCTTCTTTGTTTAAATTATAATAAACATATAATTCTTTTAATCTTTCATTGTTTGTTTTACTTTCCATATTCTGTTTTTTTTAATCAATATACATACTATTCTCCATTTCTTCAATTGAAGGCATTAATTTTGGCATACTGTCTGCATCAACAATTTCTTTGCCATTAAAAAATTTCATTCTAAGATTCGCAATATAATCACCTCTTTCTGCATTGTTAATTATATGTGTCCAATTACTGAAGTTTCTCATGTTGTCAAAAAGTGCTGTTCTGTAACTGCCACCCTCATCTTTGAAATAAATGTGAAACCATTTACCACCATGTCTTGATCTATATTCTTTACCTATTTTTACAAATTCTAGTGTTCTCATATTCTATTTTTTAAGTTAGTAAATTTTTATAATACTGTTCTTCTTCTTCATTATATTCATGCACACCGATCACTTTAAAATTGGTGTCATTTTCATAAAGTGGTTCTAAAAACAATGTCAATTGCTCATCTGTTCCTGTAAATTCAATACTGCCATATTTGAAATTGACATCTGAATATTCCAATCCGTTTAACATTTGATCTTGTTCCATTGTGTGACAATAACCCTTGCCACTAATTATATATTTTTTCATATCTCAATAGGTTTACAGTGTTCCAAGCAATCAGAACACGTGTCGGTTAATAATATATTAGCTGAACAACAGTTTGAAACTATTTCTTTTTTCTCAAAAATCCAAGTAAAATCTAAACGACTGTTTATCATTTTATATTCTGGATTGTGTGATTCAAACATAATAGCTTTTTTCATGCCTTCTGGCGTTGTAGTATTTATGTATTTAATATCCATTATAATTTTTTTAATAAGTTATTAATTGATTTTAATTTTTGTTTTTGAATTTTAACACATTCATCAAACCACCTAATTTCCGAAATACTATCCGATCCATTAAGTTTGTCAGTGAAAAATTTAAGTTTTTCTTGAATTTGTGTTTTGGATTGAGTCAAAGACTTTTTAACTATTTCTTGCTCAATAGAATTATCTATTTTCATTTTCTCTATATTTTTTGGTTATTAACACCACAAAGATATATAAAAAAAGCAATATGTGTCAAGTGTGAATTTTATGTATTATTAACAACTTTATTAACAAAAAAGGGCAATAGAATAGCACCTGCAAAAGAACTCATTGCAGATTGGTGATGAATAAAACCTGCTTACAGGTGCTATCTATTTTTTTAATTTTTTTACTAAGTCTTTAAAATCTTCTCTCATTGCTTTTATGTCATAAACTTTTTTATTGTTTTTGTCATAAGTATAATAAGCACCAAGTTTTAAATTCTCACTGTAAATATGTTTTGCCATATATTATAGTTTCGTTAATACTCTTTTGACAATGTTGTTAATGGTAAAATTAACGGAATCTTGCCATTATTCAAAACCACACCACAAGAAATCTTATAGGGTTTTGGAAAAAACTTACTGTAATTCATCGCGTATTGTGTTCTATCCACACCCACCCCTGTTTGCATCCCCCAAACAGTTCCTGCATAAATAACAGACGCTTCTGTATGTATATGACCTTGAACGGTTGGATCACCAAATTGTAGGGCTTTATTTACTGCGGCGTTTCTACCAGAACTACCTGTTCCGTGTGTGTATATTACTCCGTCAATTTTATGAACCTCTTTAAAATCCCAATCAGGAACGTGCAACACTTCATTGTAATCTCTAACCCATTTTTTGCTCACGCCTGAATCAAAACATTTTCTTCTAACAATGGCGTCATGGTTGCCAATGCAAACTGATATACCACGCGGAACAGTTTTATTATTAAACACCTTATACCATTCTTGTATTCTGTCAATAGCCCTGTCAAGTTCTTCACCCGCACCATAACCGTCAGGATCTGCCGTCCAAAATGAACTAAAATGGTTGTCTATTAAATCACCCAAAAAAACCACTCTATTACAATCGTAAGCGTTATAAACATTTATACAATGTTCTAAATATCCAATTTGGTCTTTTGTTGATTGCAGACAGAATGGTTCGTGTAAATCTCCTACGCACAATGTGTTATTAATAGAAGTGCTTTTTGTTTCGCGTAGTTCTTTTATTAAGTCATGCTCTGACTTTGTAAGTCTAAGTCTATATTCTTTTAATTGTTTTATTTCTTTTTAATTTTTTCAATACTCCGACCTGCAAAATATGCAGAATAAACAACCATCATTAATGTTTGATAGACAGGCACATAAATTGGATTTAATTTAAAACTGCCTACGTTTCCATCGCTAAATGATATTAATACAAATATCAGTGTTAAAAATGCTAAAGTCAAAGGGCGTATGTTAGCAGGTAACCATCCTGCTTTTGCATCTGCTTCCCAACGCCTAGTAACTTGTTCTTGTGCGTTGCTTTCTGCTTTAGCTAAAACTTCTTTAAATTTAATCTTTAATTCCTTCTTCTCTGCGTCAGTCGTTACAACATTATCAACAATGTTACTAACATTCTTTAAAACATCCCCACCTAGTATTTTTCCTATAATGCTCATAATGACCTGTATTGAATTAAATTTCTATATTTAGTTTTGTTATTATCGTCTTTATATGCCACCAATGTTTGCCTTCTGTTGTCGGTTATTTTCCAACTAAGATGAATCCATGCAGGATAATTTGGATCGTTGGTGGCAGTGCTATCACCAAATTCTAATATACATTGGTCGTAATCTAAATCTAAATCTATAAGAGTATTATATATTTTAAGATTGTCCATTTTTCCACGCTTAACATATTGCATATCACACGCTTCATAACGACAATGCTGTGAATTAGAAGATGAACCAATTGCTTCTGAAAGCTGTGGCGACCTGTAGCCACTAGTTATTCTTATCGCCCCAAGAACTTCACGGAGAGGT
>VTLG01008375.1_pt1 | contig 12690 bp, 11 predicted proteins | sample 4694571 | NCBI WGS metagenome assembly VTLG01 (sample SAMN12604809, study PRJNA352737) | marine metagenome | biome: ENVO:00000447; feature: ENVO:00000209|ENVO:00000569|ENVO:01000036; material: ENVO:00002151; isolation source: viral sequences binned using virsorter ... | reverse complement strand
TGGCTACGTAAACGTCAGATATACCTACTACTGCATTAAATAAGCCTAGTTGCGCTACTTTACCGTGTAAAAAATTACCAGCTAAAGTATTTTGCCCTATCATAGAGTTAGCAAACGTACCAGTAAAAGTACCACTAAACGTATTAACCGCTTGTGATATACCGTCTATAAATAGTTCTATTCTTGTAGGCGTCCAAGTTGCTAAAATATGGTGAAATTTACCGTCATTTTCAAAATCTACAGTATGTGTGGCTAATTTTGTAGAACCGCCTAACCTATAAGCTATTCTTAATTCTGTACTCCCGTTATGATAAAATACATTTACGTAATTATTGCTATCAACTCTAGATTGCCATATAGTAGAACTTGTACTTGTAGTATCTATTTTAACCCACGCACTACAACTACCAGCTTGACCGCTAATTAAGGTTTTGCTTTCGCCAATATCTATAAAAGCGTCTACACCGTCTAAGTCTACTGAGTAAATATTATAGCCAGTTTTTGTTGTATTTAAAGTTTGTGTTAATTTTAGTGACTGCATATTATTCTTTTAAACCCTCGTCATAACCAACACCAATACCTGATGTTAAAGTTATTGCGGTTATATTCATAAATAAAGTAGTACCAGCTGGTAGTGTCGTTTGTAACGCACTTTCACCCGTTGCGTCTGCTACAGTTATTGAACTAACTACGCTTGTTACTGGAAAGTAAACCGCATAGTAGTTTTTACTTGTTTGCGCAACTGTAGTAAATATTTCTACAGTACCCTTACCTAGTTGTTCTCTTAATAAATCGTTGTTGTTGTCTAAACCCATTTTTAATTTTTTTTATTGTCCGTAATATATATAATTTGTACTAGTTGCCTCTTCATATTCTTTATAAGTCACCTCTTTTAAATTGTCGTCACCCTGACTTATATACATTTTACCCTCTGTTACTTGTCCTTGTAGTGTATAATAACCTTTTGTTGTACTTGTAGATGTTGCACCATATACAGCAGTTAGAAAAATACTACCTTTTTCTCTAACTGTACTTGTTCCGTGTTCTAGTAATACATCATTACTAGCTAAAATAATAGATATACCAAAATAACTACTTGGATTGCTTACTGGCCTTATATTAACAGTAGAACCAACTATAGCACCACCACCAACTGCACCTCCAGTTTGGTTATATTGTTTTAATTCAACTAAATTTGCTGCTAATGTAGGATTGCCTACCTGACTAAAACTATGTGTAGTAGTTTGTGGATTAGTTGTTATGTCAGTTATTTGCGTTTCACTTGCACCACCTTGACTAAAAGCGTAAGAGTGACCAATAGGCATTTTAGAAACTACAGTAAAATTAATACCAGTAGACGTTTGCGTAACACTTGTTATTTCTACAAACCTTGTATTGTCGCTTTGTGAGTTTATAGAGTTTATTACTAATCCACCAGAAAATATAAGGTCACCGCATTGATTGTCTATGTCTAAATCATAAGAACCAGCGTCTAAATTTGTCACTTGTTTATCGTAAACGTCGTTTTTACCATTAAAAGTTTGAGTAAACGCAATTGTAGAACCTAAACTTAAATTTACTACACCAATAGTTCCCGTAGTATCTTTAGGCGCAGTATAACAAGTTTTAATTATAAAAGCCGAACTCTCTTTAGTCAATTCGTAAAGCTCATAACCATAGTAACCTACTGGTAAGCCATTAAAAAAACCATTAAATAAATTTTGGTTTGTAACGTCTGTAGGTGCTAAATTTAACAAAGTATATCTATCTAATACACTAACACTTGCACTATAAACATATATAATATCACCAGTCATATCGTTAGTTAATTTAAACATAAAGTCTAACTGGTCTTTAGCTACTGTAGTATCTATTCTCTCATCTTCAGTACAAATATATATATTTTGTGGCTTTGCAACTGTAAAGTGGGTTAGTTGTATCATACTATTATATAGAAATATTAAGTATTTATTTGTATTATAAAAAAAGAGGTAGCAAAAACTACCTCTAATTATTTAAAAACATCAATGTTAAAGTTTATAACTATTAATTTATATCTACTTGCACGTTAGCAAAGTCGCTATTATCAAACGGACTTGTAGTATAGTCTGCTACTGTAGACATAGGTACTTTTTCCATACCGTCAAAAGTCCAAGAGTAACCGTTGTGGTCGCCAAAACCAGCTCCACTTAAATTAGTACCACTGTTTAGTCTCATACCATTTTCAACACCCATACAAACTATTACGTTTTTACCACTTGCGTTTAACTGGTTAAGTTCAGCAAAAACTACTAATTTACTTAACGCTAATAATCTTAACTCGTTTTGGTCTGCCGTAGTTAAATGATTTAGTTTTATAGTTACTTGCGGTGTGTAGTGTATAGTTCCGTTTTCTGTAGACCCCACTATAGTTTCTGTTAAACTGCTTTCACCTCTTGGTAGTGCGTATCTTCTTAAAAAAGTACCGCTACCCATATTAATATCAGTTACAGACCCACTAGAAATTACAATACCAGTACCTAAAATTTCGCCAGTTGTAGCGTTTGCTTCAAAATCGTCATAAACTCCAAAATAAATATTCTTTATACCTCCAGCTACTCTATCACATTGTAACTCCCTACCTTTTGTTAAATTTGTACAAGCCATATTATTTATTTTAAGTTAAGGTAGAGGTTTTTACACCCCTACCGTATTCTAGTTTATTATGATTGTCTAACTACGTTAGCACCAATTCCTTGAATAACACCCGCAGTATACCTAGCTACTAAATTAATGTTATCTGACCCCGTTACTACTGATTGGTCAAGTAAGCTAATTCTTGTATGGTCACTTAATAAGTCAGTACCAAAGAATAAGTTAGAACTCTCGGCAAACACTAGCTGATTATCTATCATTCCGTCTACCACAGCAATTTTTATGCCCTCAAAGAATGGTTGGTAGTCAGCGTTCATTTGTGACATATTCATATAGTTTAACGTACTCATAGCTTGAATATAAAACTGGTAAGTTTTTCTATTCATAAATATATAAGCGTCGTCTTTATGTAATACGTCAGCCGCAGTACCGCCTAAAATGTCAGCCGTTAAAGTTTGTAAGTTAGCTACAATGTTAGCAGCCGTATAAGCTGCGGACGCAGACGACTGTACTACTGTATTGTCATTTGCTGGTAATAAAGTAAAACCGTTAAAACCGTTAAACTCACCGTTGTTTGTAGCAACTCCACGCCATATAGATTTTTCTGTAGCGTCTGCTATAATCTCACCAATGTAAGAAATTACGTAGTCTTCAAATGATACAGACGGCATAGCGTCACGTCCAGCTCTCATTTGTAGCGCCTCGTAGCTAGTTAGCAAAGTAGCCTTACAAATCGCAAGGTTAATTTGTAAACTTTTTGGTTCTAAAGTCGCCTCAGTTAAACTAAGGTCACCAGCACTTGTAAAAGCGTTACAGTCGCTATCTTTTACTAGACCTGAACCGTCCATTTTTTGTATATTTTCTTTGTACTTTATATTTTCTAAGACAGTCAAAAACTCTAATGATTTTGCCTCCTTAAGAGCCGCAGATATATAACCCGCCGCTGCTTTCCCCGTAAAGTTCGGTTGTGTTACACTAAAAGCCATATTTATTTATTTTAATTATTATTATTTTTATTTACCTAAATTCATTAAGAATTTTTCTCTCTTTGACAACCTATTATATTCTGCTTTTGTCATAGCTGGTTTTTCTGCGCTAAATTTGTTTGCATTTATAGGGTTGTCTGCTGGTGTTTCACTTAATTTAGTTTTAAGTTCCTCGTTCTCAGCCTTTAACTTTTTAATTTCGTCCTCTGCGCTAAACTCTACAACTTCCGTAGTTTTTATAGTCTTAGGTTTGTCAGATACTTCGTTTGTATCTTCGTTTGTATCTTCGCTTAACTCTTCCGACATCTCTTCTTTGTCTTTACCAAACTCTTTTACTAACTCTTCTACTGCCTCTTCTAGCTTAGTCATTCTATCCTCAATGTCTTTGTATTTGTGTTCGTCTGTATGCTTTAAATTTTGCTCTGACGCCTCTACTTCTTCTGCTACTTCCTCTTCGTCCTCTTCTTCAGTTTCACTTTCCATAACTTCAGCTACTATTCCCTCTTCTTCTACTCTAAAAGTTACGCCAGTATCCAATTTATACGTTCCCGCTGGTAATTTTATAGTCGTACCGTCCTCTGTTAATACAGAAACGTCTACACCAGCCTCTAACTCCTCTGCGGTAGATACTATAATAGTACCGTCCTCGGTTTTTGCTTGAAATTGTAACTTTATCTCTTCCTCAAGCCCTAAAGCTACTCTAATTTTTGATTTTAAGTCCATAATTATTTATTAAAGGTTATTATATAATAGAAAAATTTTTATTTTATTTGATTTTCGCTTATTATCTCGTTTAAAGCGCTTAATATTTCGTGGTCTGTAGGTTGTTTTTCACTCATCTTTTGCATTTTATCCACAAAATACCCCTCTATGCTCAAACCTCTTAATTCACCAGCCTTTATACGTTCCCATAAGTCGTCGTTATCAACACGCATTTTAACAAACCAAGTACCGTTAGGTAAATCAAAACCATACATTTTTGACTTATCCATATCTCCCTCTTTTATCCAACTCTCTACAGTTAGCACTCCGCTTACTCTATCTTGGTGTTGATAAGTTGCTTTATGATGATTATTATGCTTTAAATACAACTCACTAGCTTGTCTAACAGTTTCAGGGCTAAAATATACGTAATATTCGCTATTAGTATCGGCGTTATATCTATAAATTGACTTATTAGGTATAAGAGCTGGACTAACTAACATTCTTTTGTCCTCATCTATTTTTGCAAGTGTTAAATTGTTCTTTTTTTTATTAAAAAACACAAAGTCCTCTTGTATTGCTGGTTCACTAACAAGGCTAATAGCGTCTATAGTCAAACTTTCGTTATTTTCTTCTATCACTAACTCAACTACTTTAGTTGGTGGTTTAGTTTCTTCGTATTTGTCTTTATTTGCACGTTCACACTCCGCTTTAGTGTCATATTTACACTGACCGTTATTACCGTACTTATATTTTCCGTTATCACATTTTATACAAGGCATATTTATATATATATTTAGTTATTAATTATTTGATTTTTTAAATTGTTGCTCTACGTCTTATTGTAGCTAGTTTATCTTGGCTATCTGTCATATCATCAGTTACTACAAAGGCTTGTACTGGCTCGGGTTTTTCTACTCCGCTTAAATCAAAAGCACCACTAACCATTTGAGGGGCTGGTGTACCACCACCACTTGCTACTGCACCACCAGACGCACCACCACCACTACCTCTTTTTGTGCTTAATATAGTACGTATAGAGTTAGCCCCCATAACACCAACTAATAAGGCATTAGCTAACCTAACTGGAAACGGTAAAAGTTTGTCAGCTACAGAAGTAGCTCCCATAGCAGCCATAATACCTTGTTGTGTGTTAAAAATAGTTTCAGCTACTGCAATACCTTTAGATAAATTTTCATTTTCTCCCGCTAATTGACCAAGTACGCCAAACGCTTGTTTTGTAAGATTTACTTTAGCGTCTTCTACTGCCTTAGCTATTTCTATTTCTTCTTGCGCTGCTTTTTCGTTAGCTATTCTTTTTTTCTCTCTTGCCTCTGCCTCTTCTTTTTCTTTTTTCTCTCTTTCTTCTTTTTCTTTTTTTTCTTTTTCAGCACGTGCCTCTTCCTCTGCCTTTTTTTCATCTTCTATCTCTTGTTGTCTTTTAGTCTCAGCCTCTTTTCTTATTGCATTTATTTTATTATTTAGTTCTATTTGTTTTGTTATACTTTCTTGTTTAATGTTAAATAAATCTATTTCAGCTTGTGCCTCTCTGTCTAAATCTTCAGCGCTACTTTCACCTAAAGCGTTCTCTTCTTTTGTTATACGTAGATTTTCTTCAGCGTTTGCAACTCTTTTATTTAACAAATCGTTTTCAATTTTAAAGGCTTTTTCAGCTGCTTCTAACCTTTCTGCTTCTGACTTTGTTACATCTTCTGCAATTAACTTTAAACGTTCTATTTCTGACCGTTGCCTTGCAGTTTCTACGTTTAATTCTCTTTGACTATCTCTTAAATTTACTGTAGCTTGTTTTAGTGCTATAGCGTCTTTAGTATCTTGTCTTATTTCATCACCTATACCAGTAAAAGCGCCTTTAACGTCTTTTAAAGCACCTTTAGTATCACCTTGAAATAGTTTTACTATTGCACCACCAAACTTACTAACTCTATCAACTATAACGTTAAACGTTGCACTTAAACCAGCAAAAGCAACTTCTAAAATCTCTGCGCCTCGTTTTGTTTTAGTTAAAAATGTCACTAAACTACCAAAAGCAATAACAAGTAAACCTATACCAGTAGATTTTATACCCATAGTAATAGTTTTAAATGAACCTTTAGCTATTGTACCAACAGATTTTAAACTACTTTTTATAGTGTTTAAACTTACACCCATTACTTTAAATTCACTCGCTAAACCTTGTACGTCTTTTGTTGTAGCGCTAATATCTGATTTGACGCTTAATGTTATTTCTTCTTTAGCCATATTATACTATATTTGTTTCACTTATTACCTCGTGTAATGTTACTGATGCATTCCAAAGATTTTGCACGTTATTTCTATCTTGTACGTTTACACTTATTGACGGTACGCCACCAGTTGTACTATCAGCCATTATACACGTACCATTTACTCCTACTTTTGCTATATTCCTACTAAAACCTACAACAAAACTCATAACTCCAACTTGGTTAATTTTGACTGCACCTCTAATATTTCTATATGAGTAATTACCAGCCGTACCACTACTACCGCCTAGTTCTAATCTTGTTATATAAATGTCATAGCCTATAATAGAGTTATTTTCTACGTTTATAAAACTAGAACCGTCACCTTGTATTGTCATATTAGTAGCGGTGTTGTCTATTGTAACACAAGCTAACTCTAAAGTAGAGGTTTTACGTTTACTGTTAAATGTAACTGCATTTGTACTGTCTGATATTGCTCTTTTACCACCACCTATTGCTACTTCGCTTTCTCTTGTTATTGTACCACGTGTACCACCTAAAATACTTGCATTGTTAAAGTTTCTACCTACTTCGTGTTCGTTACCTAAAATATTTATATTGTTATTGTAACCTACTAAAGTATTTTTGTTACCAATTATATTACTGTTTTGTACGTTTTGTCTAATTGTATTTTGTACTCCATTTTCACTTACTGTAGCCTTACTAAAATCTGTAAAAATTTTATTTTCATTTAAAAAAGCTCTACAATAACCAGTAGATTTATCGTAAGTATAACCGTAAGCCTCGCAACTTTCTTGGTTACCTAACAAGCCGTTATTTGTATCGTCTGTAAATGTTACAATTCCCTCATTACTTATTTCGTGTGGTCTTATAGTTTGATTGTTTAAAAATTTATTTTTTGTTGTCATTAGTTTAGTAATATAAATTCTACAGTAGATAAAGCGTTTGGTTTATAATCTATTTTATTAACTCTATATTTTCTATTTTTTAAAGTAACTATGTCATAAAATTTAAAAGTATTAATATCAGTAGGTGTTAAATTTACTTTAGCTTTTAATATTCTAGTATTAGGGTCATATAAATGATTGTAATACTCTAAATAATACGTGTTAAATAAATTGTCAGTAGGTGACGTACCTAAAAATAATTGACACTCACCAAAATTTATATCAATATCGCCACTATTACACGGTATTGTATCTACGTGTGCAAAAGCTAAATACTGCGTAAATGAACTGCCGTCTACTTCGTAATTTTCATTTATTGTACCGCAGTCAATAAGTATTCTAGCGTTATTGTCAAAAGCCTCCATACCCTCTTCTAAACTACCACTGTAAATAACTGGTATAAAAAAGTTTGGAAAAATATCTTCTATAGGTTTACATACAGTTGCACTAAATACTGTAGGTTCTATTTCTTCTTCGCCCTCAACTAAACTATAAGAGGTTTGGTTAATCTCCTTACTTCCGTATAAATAACCGCTAGTAGCTTTTTTATATACATTAAAAGCATAGTCGTCCTCGTCCTCTGCATATCTAAATGTTATTTTTTGTTTTAGTTCTATAGGTTTTATATTTATATCAGATGTATCTAATTTATAAGTCCAGTCTAACTGTTTAGGTGTAACTGCGGTTGGGTCGTTACCAAACACATCAACATAAGGCTCTATCAATATGTTATTAGGGTTTGACGGGTCAGGTAAAGTAATTAAATTAAACATAGTCATTATAGACTTTATAAATTCCCATTGTTCAATGTCACCCCTTAAAGCATTAAAAGTAAATGTATTAGATATGACACCGTTTATAGCTTGACTTTCGTAAACTACTCTAGTGTCAGAGTTTGAAAATGTTTGATTAAATTTTACTCTTACTTTATTAGTAACGTCAGCTTTAATTTGTATTTCTACTACATCACCAACATTTAAAGTGTCTTGCATCACATCAGTAAATATAGTTTGTTGTAAATTAGCTAAAACAGTAGCCGAGCCATTAGAAATTACAACACCTTTACTTAACACTTGATATTCTACTACTCTGTCGCTTGTATCTGTGTTTAATAAAATTATCATCATACCAATATCTAAAACATTATTATTTATAGTTGATACATAACGGTGGTTTATTGTATCGTAAGCGTTAGGTAAACCAACACCCGCTATTGGTAGTAAAATTAAATTAGCAAAAGAGGTAGTACAAAACTGTGTCTCATCTCCGTGACCCATACCGTCAGTTTCTTTGTCTACTAATGTTGTTGGTACACCGTCTGAACCCCAGTTAAAGTCCATATATAGTTTATCAAAAAACGTACTATCTATAAATTGTGACGTAAAGCTAAAACCAGCTAATTTAAAAATATTTTGTATTAAATACTTTACCTTAATAAATGGTCTAAACACATCTTCTAATTTATCTACCTCAGGTTCACTACCAGTACAGTCAATATTACCAGTCCAATTTACAAAAGGGTACTTTAACACGTCTGTAGTAGTATCACCTACATTACCAGCAAAACTACCACTAGATAAGGGTGCGATTAACTGCAGAGCTCCAGTAAAACTATTAATTATATTTGCCTCAGTATATTCGTGTTCTAGTTCTAGTATTGCACTTGATAAGTCGCTGAAAGTTTTACCTTGTAACACCTCAGCTAGTGCTATACTTTCAGAAAACAAATTTACATTGTAGCTTATCTCTCCCTTTTTTTCTACTATCTCTATAAGCCTTAAACAACCCTCAAATAGTAATACACCGTTTTGTTTTAAACTTGCTTTAGTTTGTTTATACGGGTTAAAGTCAAAAATATTATTAATAGTTTTTGTTATTTCGAATATATGAGTAAATATTTGGTTGTTACGTTTAGTTGCTGGTAAGTCAAAATCTTTACTATAACTTTGTTGTTTTTCTATAATATTTGTGAACTCATCTACGCTTAAAGTAAGCGGTATGTCTTGTTCTTGGTATAAGTCACAAATTACTTGTCCGTCATTTATATCTTCAAAAACTAACTGTGGTACTGCGTTACTTTCTTTTACACTTATTTTAGTAATTTCTACAGTACCAGTAAAATAGCTACTTAACCAACTAAATAGTAAATTCATATCTGTATTTGTCGCAGTAAAAGTAAAAGTAGTAGACGTGCCTACATTACTTGTAACAGTTGGGCTAGACCCTACTGGCTGGTTTGGTACTTGACCAATAAAGTCATTTTGGTGAAATGTATGCGTACCAAAACCACCTATAGCAAAAATACCTTGATTTAAACCCGTACCACTTGGGTGGTCTACAACTAATTCATAACTTTGACCTATAACTAAACCACTTATTTTTTGATAAACACCGCATATAGAACCTACAGAACTAGGACCGTTAGTACCGTGTAAAGTTAAAACGCCACCACTTATTGTAGGAGCTGACGTGTTATTATACCAACCAGTACCGCTATTAGAGTGGAAACCTTGCCAACCACTTATAGGTGGTGCGGTAGCCATAAAATTGTTAAAACCAGCCGAGTTATATACTGCATTTTGTATAGTACCAAAAAAAGAGCCGTTAAACTCAGGGTCATTTACAAACTCTTGTATATATGTGCTAGTGCTATAAGAATAGCCAGTATAGTTTTGTGGATATAATATAAGTTGCGTACTCATTACGTAGTTTGTGTTCTAAGTTGTCTATTACGTTCTACTTCAAAAGTATATTGTATTAGCTTATCGTTAGCTTTAGTTTTTCGTGTAAATGAAGTAGTAGTTAGTGTTACTGGTTGTACATATTTATTTATTATACCCGCATTATCTGTTGGCGTTTCACCAGTTAATATATAAACCTCAGGACTGTTAAATAAACTCTCTATCCATTCACTCTCTAAGTCTGTTAAGTAATCTGTATTTAGTGTAATTTTTTCTGTAGCGTTTACCCTAAAGTTTTTCATACCGCCCTTAAAACCGTTAGGCTGGTAAGTTGCCTCATTCCAAGTACCGCCAAGTTGTGTATATTGCGTTTTACTTGTAGATAAAGACCGTATAGATTTTTGATTAAATGTATAATAATCCCAAGTACCAAACTTATTAAGCCAAGTTAGTCGTATGCCCTCATAACCAAAACTACTATCACATATAATATTTATTCTATATTCATCAGTTATTAGACCTGACGGGTGACCAACACCTTTTACAGTATAGTAGCTAGTGTTTGCTATATGTGTTTGAAAATCAGACGACCAGTTATTTAAGTTAGCTGGGTACAAACCTAAAAATATAATCATAGCTCTAGCGTTAGTAGTAGCTTGGTCAAACCCACCAACCGCAGTATTGTTATCTATATTAAAAGTTACTAATAGTGTATTGTTTGCGTCATACATTGTAACTTGTGTAAAGTTGTATCTTCTATTTGTTGTGTCATTTGGCGCACCAGTAAAAAACGTTGCATTAGTAAGTACGTTAAAAGTAGGTAAAGTACCATAATCTGTAACTCTAGCGTGTAACTCTTTAGGGCAAGGTGTTAAATAGTTTGACGTATTAGAGTTTTGTACAAAGCTAATATCTGAGCCGTCTAAGTTATAACCAGCTTTCTCTAAATTCCAGCCAAAGTCACTATTAGTAGTAGACCCCGTTAAATTATCTGTATGACTTAAATAACCGTTGTAAAATAAATAATCTTGCGTAAATATAAAGTCGCCGTCTGTTTCTACTGCATTTGGGTTACCGCCACCGTTAAGATATTCTATTTGAAATTTTACAGACAACCATTTTATAGTGTTTTCGCTAAGTGCGTATTTGTCTATCACGTGTATAGGAAACTGGTTACCTTGTGCGTAGCTACTGCCCTTATATGTTGGCGCTAAAGCACCTATAGGCGCACCAGTAGATGTATTACCACTAGCTAAACTATCTGACTTAACAAAACTTTCAAGTATTGGTCGTAAATCAAACATACCAACACCAGCGTTGTTAGGTGTAGTTTTTAATGTTGCTTGTAAAGTAGGTGACGTACCTAAAAGAGCTTTATCTGTAGATATATATACATTAGCTATAAATTTAACTCTTGTTTCGCTTGTAACTACTGTATTGTCGCTAACTGTAAATATAACGTCTTGCGTTGCTGGAAACGGGTCGTATTTTGGTTGTTGTTCTAAATTTAGATTTGCCATTATTGTACGCTTGTTTTAATTTGTTTACTAAATACTGTTAATACATCTTCTTTCAAAGCTCTTAATATATTCACGCCAAACTTTCGTGAGGCTAAACCTAATGGTCTTTGAAAAAAGCTAGTGCTTTTTATACCCTCTCTTAATATTTTTCTACTTATTAAATATGCAAAACCACTAATAAATTGACCAGTTTTTGTAGAACGCCCACGTTTAAAACCAGTTGGCTTTATACCCCTTGCTTTAATCCATTTAGAAAGTATATCAACTGGTGGTCCTTTAGTAGTAAATTTATAAGGGCTTTCAACTTTTTTATTATTATAATTTACAAACTCTTGTATATTGCTTTTGCCACTAACACCTTTATCTACAAAAGTACCATAATCACGCATATAAAAATCTACACTAAACTGACCGTTACTAAATTCAATTTTGTATTTAATAGAGTTGTATAAATCTTTGCTTACGTTCTTTTTAGCTTTGGTTAAATTGCTTTTACTTTGTTGTACAACATATTTACCAAAACTTTCTAAGTACCTTTCTAAATTAGTTAGTTCCATTATACTAAGGCTACAAATATTTCTACTTGTACGTCTGTACTTGCTGACGGTCTAACTTGTATGCTAGTAATATCTTCTAAAGTACCAAAAGCTGGGCTAGTGTCAGTTTCACCTATAGCGCCCTCTTCTGCTTGAAATAATATGTGTGAACTACCAGCTCTTACTGTTACTTGGTAGTTAGTGTTTGTTGTAACAAGCGCTAACTTTATATCTTGGTCTGCACTTAGGTTTGTTACTCTCACATACTTACAGTTTTCTACATCTAAAGCATTAGCGCTAGAATGTGGTGTACTTCCAAAAGTTGCAATAGTAGTAGTGTTAGAGTGTGCGCAAGTTAAGATACGTTCAAAAACATCTGTTATACCAGTTGTTACTATATTATTTGTAGTACCTCTATTAGCACCGTTAAGTACTAAACTT
>VTLG01003099.1_pt1 | contig 12691 bp, 14 predicted proteins | sample 4694571 | NCBI WGS metagenome assembly VTLG01 (sample SAMN12604809, study PRJNA352737) | marine metagenome | biome: ENVO:00000447; feature: ENVO:00000209|ENVO:00000569|ENVO:01000036; material: ENVO:00002151; isolation source: viral sequences binned using virsorter ... | reverse complement strand
GTAAAGGCCAGACAGAAATTCTATGAGAAGAAAGCTAATGATATGATGGATGCAGTTAATGCACAACTAATGAAAAGCTCTGATTCTCGTATGCCAATTTCTAACACAAGTAGATCAGTAACAACAAGAGGACGACAGCCGTCTTTTCAAGACTAGTCTACCTCTTTAACTTAAGGAGATGAAACATGTCTAGTACAAAAGCATTTCGTGGTTTTGTCCCTGCTCGCATGAAAGGTGGTGCTTATAATAATGAGGCTGTGACCGATATGATCACACTTACCTCAACAGGACAAGCACAAACCCCTAGTAATAGTATCTTTACTGGTGATCCGTTTATTTTACCGGGAACCAATTTAGCTACGATTACACCATTTATTAATGTAACTCTAAAACCTTCAGGGGTTTTTATGGGTTGTCAATATGTTGAAAATGGGGAGCAAAAGTTTTCCCGGTATTGGCCGGGTGGAACAAGTGCCACAGACGTTAAATTTTTTGTAATAACTAACCCTGATCAGACTTATCACATCCAATGTTCTCTCACTTTGTCGGCTGCTGAAGCTGCAATTTGTTTGAACTATCCTGTTACTGTTAGTTCTACTGCCTCTTCAGGCAATACTGTTACCGGACAGTCAAGCTATTACTTGCTTGCTGCTGGTGGTGCAGAAACTGAACTAACATGTCGGGTAATTGGACGTTCTAAAGACCCTGATGAGGGTAGTAATGATGCATACCCAATCGTAGAGGTCTGGTTAAATACACACCGTGACCGTTACGTGACGGCTACCGCATCTACGGCTTAATAGGAGGAATGAATAATGGCTATAAATAGAGCTAGTATTGCTAAAGAACTCCTTCCGGGCCTAAATGCTGTATTCGGAATGGAGTATGGAGAGGTGAATAATGAGTTAGAACCTCTTTATGAAATTGAAAACTCAGATCGTGCATTTGAAGAAGAAGTTCTCTTCACCAGTTTTGGCTCTGCGCCAACAAAGGGTGAGGGTGCTGCTGTTACGTATGATGATGCTCAGGAAAGCTATACAGCACGTTACACTGCTGAGACTGTAGCTTTGGCTTTTGCAGTTACGGAAGAAGCAATGGAGGATAATCTTTATGATACCTTTGCTAAACTTCGGGCTAAAGGTCTTGCCAGAGCAATGGCTAATACGAAACAGGTAAAAGCTGCAAACGTATTCAACAATGGTTTCACTGATACTATTGGTGATGGTGCTGCATTCTTCTCAACTTCACATCCAACAGTAGCTGATGGTAATCAGAGTAACTTAATTGCTGCTTCTGATTTAGCTGAATCTACACTTGAAACTGCATTAACCAATGTACAGAAGATCAAAGATGATCGAGGTATTTTAATTGGTGCAAGTGCTGTTTCTCTACATATCCCTGTTGACTCATGGGCAATTGCAGATAGGATTTTATCAAGTCCCGGCAACACATCAGCAAGTGGTGGTCAGGCTGCGAATCCTAACATTAATGCAATTAATGCTGTTCGTCATTTGGGTATGTTACCTGAAGGCTATCATATCAACCGAAGGTTTACTGATACGACTTCTTGGTTTGTTAAGACTGACGTACCAAACGGAACTAAAATGTTTGTACGTTCACCTCTTCAGACTAAGATGGAACCTGACTTTGATACTGGCAATCTTCGATTTAAGGCAAGGGAACGATATAGTTTCGGTGTCTCAGATTGGCGAGGCTGGGCAGGTAGTCTAGGAACGTAAGTCTAATTGTGGGAGGGTAGTTAAAGCTACTCTCTCACTACCTTAAGGAGAAACTATGACTACAAATATTAAAGTCGCACAAAATGTAAGTAGTGATGGAGCAATTATAACAGGCTTTCGTTATGTTGATACTAATACTAGTTTAGGAGATGAAGGAACAGGTTCGAGTCCTACTCCATCAACAACCAGAGTTCTTGCCATGCATACTTATTCAACTCTTGCAGGTGAAATTGTTATTTCAGGATCAAAGCAGATTACAAATAGGACAGCTAAAGGAACAGCTATTCGGTATCGTGTAGCAGCCTTAGATTCTAACGATCAATATATAGGAGATATGGGAGTAGGTGTTCACGGAATTGTAAGTGTTGCAACATCTGGAACAGGGACAATGCTTCCTACGATTACATTGTATTTGGGCTAGTATGGTTGCATACTCATATCTTAAAACAGATGTTATTCAAACGTCTGAGAATGAGTCTACCGAATTTGCCAGTGCAATATCTTTCTTTGTGGATCGTACAGAACTAAGACTTCTGAAGGATCTGGATGATGTTGGCCTAGATGAGTTTGGCAGTATAACTCTTAGTGTTAGTAATCCTGTTGTCAGTTTAAATGACAGAGTTCATATTATTCGTAATGTGAATTACACTACCAGTGTGTCTAGTCTCAAGACAAGTCTTTTGCAAAGAACATATGAGTATGCTATTGATTTCTGGCCTTATGCCAGTGCTTCTGTAGGCACTCCCAGATACTATTCCAGAAAAACTAATTCATCAATTTATATAGTACCGACTCCTGCGTCTACTCTGACAGGAGAAATACAAACAGTTTCCAGACCGTTACCTCTGTCTTCCGCTACAGGAACAAGTGTAACTACTGAGAATTATTTTAGTAATTATTGTTATGATGCTCTCTTTGCAGGATGTATGGTGGAAGCTACCATGTTCATGAAGGATTGGAATACACTTCCAGTATGGCAGACACAGTATCAAACAGCTATAGAAGCGTTACGTAATCAGGCTAGAAGGACCAGACAGGATGATATGGAAGTTGCGGCTTCTCCTGCTGGCGGTCCCGATACCATAACCCAAGGTGCATCATAGGAGGATAAAATGTCAAACGGAGTTAAAATAGGACCATCAATTCCAGCTACAATTGGTAAACCTGTAAAACTATATAAGGAAAAGAAAAAGAAAAAGAAGGTAAAGAAAGCAGGTGGTGGAATGACAGGAGTTGGTTTATATCCAGCAGAGATGGCAAGAGCAGGTACAATGTCTCAGGCCAAACGTAAGAGGTATATGAAGAAAGGTGGAGGTATTACCTATAAGATGACAGGCGGTCAGGTAGTGTCTCACGGTTATGATAAATAGATCCAGCATAAAGCAGGAGATTATGAAACCGGGACTGAAAAGAGGCGGCAGGATTAAGAAGAAAAAGAAATTAGATATTAAGAAGGCGATTAAGAAACCGGGATCATTACGTAAATCCCTTGGTATCAAGAAGGGAAAGACTATCCCTAAGTCAGTTTTAAAAAAGGCAGCGAAAGCTTCCGGTAAAAAAGGACAAAGAGCCAGATTTGCTTTGACATTGGAAAAATTACGGAAGAAGAAAAGGAGAGGTTAAAATGGGATTAGGACCACATACATTATTGGAACGTCCAGCAAAGCTGAATGAAATACTTGGTAAGCCTACTGGACAGGGATACGGTGCGGCTAGAAAAGGACCAGATATTTTTGGGAAACCACAGGATGTCGTTGTTGATGAAGCTTACCCACAAGGTAAGTCTTTTGAGATAGCTCCTACTGGTAAAGTTGATACTTATGGGGAGGCATAGTCATGGCTGAATCAATATCAGACAAACTAAAAAAAGCTTGGAAATATGTAACTACAGATAGTAATGAATTAGCTAAAGAATTAAGGAGACTAAATCCTAACTATATGTATCAAAGTGGTTCTAAAAAAACAGCTTTAATAAAAAAAGCTAGAAGTAATATAAAGAACAAGAACAAAGGAATAAGGGCTTCTAAGGAATTAAAAGATATTCCTCCGGGGAAGAAGCCGGGAATGGTTATAGGAAAACCTAAAAAAGAATATACTCCTAAAACAAAAGTAAAGGGAAGGGGAGTAGACAGCACTTCACGTGGACCTAAACCTCCTAAACCAAAACCTTATGCAACCCAAAAAGATAAAAGACCTGCTACAGGAATAGAAATTCCTACATCAAAACCTGTTGTTAAAAAGAAACCTGTTGTTAAAAAGAAGGTTAAGAAATTATCTGATGTTGGTAGATACGTAGAAAAATTTGGAGATAAACGTATTCCTATTGCAAAGGTAGACAGAGGTAAACCCGGAAGAACTATAGGAAGTCAAGTAGGAAAAAGTAAATCAGCAGTAAAAGGAATAGCTGATCCACTAGCTGTTAAAGATAAGTCTATGCCTAAAAAGAAAGTACCTTATCAAAAGATGACACCTCCCGGTAAAGCTATGCCTAAAAAGAAAGTAGTAGCTGCTAAAAAGAAAGTATCTTCTTATCAAAAGATGACACCTCCCGGTAAAGCTATGCCTAAAAAGAAAGTATCTTCTTATCAAAAGATGACACCTCCCGGTAAAGCTATGCCTAAAAGAGCTAGAAGTATAAAAGAAGCTAAAGAAATGGGAGTGCCTCATTTCTATAATAAAGCTGGTAAAAAATTAGCCGCTGTTACAAAGGAAGAACTAGCTGCCTCTGGAGCAAAAGATCTTACAGCTTATTTAAATAGACCAAAAAGTGGTAAGGCGGCAAGTGGTAAAAGTCGTATTCAAAGTACTACAAAAAGGCAACCAGCAGCAGCAACATCTGCAAAGATGACAGCTAAAGCACCAGCTAAAACACCTCCAAAAGGATTGCTACCTCCTTCAGTTAGGGAAAAATCAAAACCTCCAAAAGGACTTGTACCTCCCTCAGTTAGGGAAAAATCAAGAGTTAAAACACCTAAGAAGTCTAAAAAAACTTTAGGCTTTAGAAAGATAAGCGGTCCTGATGATTGGAGTGGTGGTATACGAGAATATGAAACGCCATTTGGAAACATAACACTTGATTCTAGTCAGGAAAACTTAACTCCTGAACAAAAGGAAAGAAAGAAAATAGGTTTATCTTATAAAAAAGGTGGTCAAATAAAAGTTCCTAAGAAAAAGAAGGTAGGCAAGAAGAAACAAGGCTACAAAGCTCGTAAGGATGAATCAATTGCGATGAGAGTCAAGAAGAAAAGGACCAAGAAACAACTCAAGGCAAGTCGAAACGAATCCTACGGTAAGTGGGGTAAGGGTAAAGGTAAAGGAAAGATAAATCGTTCTGGGGCTGCTTTAGTTGCTTCCTCCTACGATTAATAAAGAACTTTACGAGAAGTCTGTTAGAGAAGGTCTTGATGATTATTCATTAATAGATTATAGTATTTCTAAACCAAAAGAAGAAGATTACAAAACTTTTAATGAATATTTTCAAGATCTTTCTAATTATATATGTTTAAAATTTAGGTATACTTATGGCAGTAAAGCAGAATAGGAGATACTATGATTGATTATAAACATTTAAAAGATGTTAAATTAAATTATATTAAACATCTTAGGTTTACATGGTTTGAAAGTATCAGAGGAATGTTGGTAATGATAGGATTAATAATACATGGAGTATTTCCTTTTATTCTTACCAATATGTTTTCCTCTTATATAAAACATGCTACAATAAGAATTAAAGAAATTGGTACATAGGGAAAGTGGAAACTATAAGTCATGTTTGCATACATTGCGAACACGCCTGTCATTGCGATATGATGTGTTCTTTCTATGATGGTAATAAAATATGTAAGTGTGATGAATGTAATTGTAGGCCGTCTGATTGGGGCGCACCTACAGAGTATATGGAATAGGAAGGGATAGAATGGCAGTATCAGGTACATATAACTTTAATCTGGATATAGATCAGGTCATTCAAGAAGCTACCGAAATGATTGGTGGTGAGGATACACTGGGACATACACCAGAATCTGCCAGACGTTCTATTAACCTGATGTTAAGGGATTGGCAGAATAGGGGTATTCTTCTCTGGACGACAAGTACAACGGCTGTTACAGTAGCTGCTTCCGTAGCTGACTATTCTTTAAGTAGTTCTACAATTAATGTTTTAGAAGCTACAACTCGTAGAGATAATACGGATATTAAAATTACCAGAATTACTCCTGAAGAATATTTACTTATCCCGGCAAAAACTCAAACAGGAAGAGCTTCCCAGTATAGTATCAGGAGAGGAAGAGATAATCCTGTTATGTCTATATGGCCTATACCAGAAAATTCTACCGATATTCTCAGGATGGAAATTGTAAGTGAAGTTGAGGATGTGGATAAGTCTGCTATACAGAATGCAGATACTCCTAAAAGATTTCTACCTGCGCTTACTTGTGGTCTGTCTTATTACTTGTCTATGAAAAGACCGCTTGTACCAGATACTAAAATTGCAATGTTAAAGGCAAACTATGAGGAGATATTAGGAAGGGCAATGGAAGAAGACAGAGAAAGAGCTAGTATCTATCTTCTGCCCAGACTGACATTTTATAATTAGATATGGCAACACAACGAAGAGCATTAGCGATGTGCGATACATGTGGATTTGTTTATCCACATAGAGTCATGAGAATGAATAGTTATGGAATGCTGGTATGCCCTCAAGACTTTGAAGGACAATTTGATTTAAAGAATAATCCTCAGAATAAAATACCAAGAGTAAAAGATAATCCTGCTATTAGAAATCCTAGACCTGATGCAGGTGGTAGAGGAATTACATGGGATGAAACTGCTACATGGCTGACAGTAGATCCTACATCTCTGGCAGAAATAAAACATACAACACAGTATGATGATGCTAACAAAAATTGGGAAGCAATATGACAGACTTAACAGGAAAATTAATATCCGATACCTATAAGCAGTTATTACAAATTAATTCTAGTACAACTAATACTGGAGTAAAAACTTCACTAACAAATGTTCAATCAGGAGATGGAACAGCTAGTGCTTTAAATATTGGAACAGCAGCAGTACAAGTTTCAGGTACTTTTGGAGTACATGGTAATGCTAGTGTAAGTGGAACTTTACTTGTAAGTGATAAAGTTTGTGCAAGTTCTTTTTTTGGAGATGGTTCTAATCTTACTGGTATTACAGCTTCTGTTGGTGGAAATATATCAGTCAGTAATGCTATAATAGGTGGAACCTTATCTGTAGTAGGAAATGCAGTATTTGAATCTAATGTAACTGTAAGTGGTACATTTGATGTAGCAGGTAATACAAGTATAGGTGGTACATTAACAGCTACTGGTGCTACTCAATTAGGATCTACAGTTACTGTAGTAGGTAAAGGAATATTTGAAGGAGATGTTTCTGTCAGTGGAGATCTGAATGTAGCTACTAATGCTTCGGTAGGTGGAACACTGGCAATAACAGGAGCTAGTACATTTACAGCTAAGTCAGAATTTAAAAATGATGTATCAGTCAGTGGAAGACTTGATGTAGCTACTTCTGCTTGTATTGGAGGTATTGCCAAGTTTAGAGATGATGTATCTGTAAGTGGCAATCTTAATGTAGTTGGAAATGTAACAGCTAATAAGTTTTATGGAGATGGTTCTGAACTAACAAATGTTGAAGCAGAACTAGGTATAGCTACTAATGTCTCAGTATCAGGATTTATTCATGCAGGAGGAAGCGTATCTGTATCTGGACCTTTTAATGTTGTAGGAGCAGCTACATTTCAAAGTGGAGCTTCTGTAAGTAGTTTTGTAAATGTAAATGGAACTTTAACTGTAGCAGGAGCCACTTCTCTAGCATCTACTCTTAGTGTTGGAAGTGCAGCTAACTTTCTAAGCACAGTTACAATAGCAAGTCATGCCAGTATTGGAGGTAATTTAAGTGTAGGAGGAGCTACTAATCTAGGATCTACTGTTACTGTAGCTGGTGCAGCTATCTTTGAAGATAGTGTATCAGTTAGTGGAAATGTAGATATGGCAGGGAATGTTTCTGTAGGAGGAACTGCACAGATAACTGGTAATGCAAACTTCGATGGAGATGTATCTGTATCTGGTGATGTATCTATAGGTACTAATCTTTATGTAGGTGGTACTGTAACGATTGTAGGCAATACAACCATGACAGGAGATCTGGGTGTAGGAGGAGCTATAAGAGTTAGCACAAATGCTTCAGTAGGTGGTACATTAGATGTAGGTGGAAATGTTTCTCTAGGTGGAAATGTAAGTATTAAAGGTGATGTACATGTAAGTAGTAAGGTATGTGCTTCTGCATTTTATGGTGATGGTTCTAATATTACAAATGTTCCTACCAATATAACAGGAAACATATCTGTTAACAATGCTACAATCGGTGGAAATTTATTTGTAGGAGGAACAGTAACTGTAGCAGGAGTTGGTATATTTGAAAGTGATGTATCTGTTTCTGGAGATTTAGATGTAGCTACTAATGCTTCCATAGGTGGTACTTTTACAGCTACTGGTGCTACACAACTAGGTTCTACCGTAACAGTAGTAGGTAAAGCTATCTTTGAAGGCGATGTATCAGTAAGTGGAGATATAGATGTAGCTACAAATGCGTCTATAGGAGGTACACTTGTAGCTACAGGAGCAAGTCAATTTGGATCTACTGTTACTGTTGCAGGTGCTGCTATATTTGAAGATAGTGTCTCTGTATCAGGTAATATAGATATGGCTGGTAATGTATCAGTTGGTGGTACAGCAACAATTACAGGAGCTACACAATTAGGTTCTACAGTAACTGTAGTAGGTAAAGCCGTATTTGAGGGAGATGTATCTGTAAGTGGAGATATAGATGTAGCTACTAATGTATCTGTAGGAGGTACTTTCCAAGTTACAGGTAATGCTAATTTTGATGGTGATGTTTCTGTAAGTGGAGATGTATCTATAGGTACTAATCTTTATGTGGGTGGTACTGTAACTATTGTGGGTAATACTACAATAACAGGTAATCTGGGTGTAGGAGGCACAGTCAGAGTATCAGGAGATACTTCTCTAGAAGGATTACTACAACTTAGTAAGTCTGGTGCAGCAGCAGTGCATACAACAGCTATTAATGGAGTTGCTTCTGTATCCTTAAACTTTAGTACAGCACAAAATTTCTTAACAACTGTTACAGCAGCACATACAATGGCTAGACCTACCAATGCTAGAGTAGGTCAAGTAGGCAGTGTATTCTTTGTACAATCAGGTGGTAGTGGTACATTATCATGGAATGCTGCTTGGAAATTTCCAGCAGGTACTGATCCTACGTTTTCTACATCTAGTGGTGCAGTAGATAGATTGGATTATATTGTAGCTTCTATTTCAAGTGACAATACTGGTGAAAATATACAGGCAATTTTATCACAGGAATATAGTTAATGGTTTTTCAAAATAATTTATTAATGGCAGCAGCAAGTGCAGGTGATGCAACTTTTGAGATCGACTACAGTTGTCTCTTTAACGATGACGATAGTGCCAAATTATCGCATACAACTGGCGGCACTCCTACTGATGCTTCAAAGGGTATATATGGCACTTGGTTCAAACGAGGCAATCTTGCAGGAGATACCGTTGGAGCAGGTGCAAGTTTCGTTGCAGGTCAATCCGAAAGGCAATGGCTTTATATGGATGCAACTAACAAAATTGAACTCGTTGACGATGCTTATGCTACTGTAGAATCTACTCAAGTACTTAGAGATACTACTGCTTGGTATCATATTGTAATGTCCTATGACAGCGATGAATCAGAAGGAAAAGACAGACTTAGGATCTGGCTTAATGGTGTTGAGATAACAGCATGGGACACTGATGCTAGAGCTACTAGGATAACTTCTGGTGAGGCTTGGGGGTTAACCGTAGATGCTGAAACTAAAGTAATTGGCGCACTCAGCACTTCTCATTTCTGGGATGGTTATTTTGCACAGACTTTTCTCATAGACGGGACAAGCATACAAAACGGAGATCATGCAATAACTGCTTTTGGAGAGTTTTCCGATAACGGTGTTTGGAAACCAATTGATGTGTCTGGTCTTACATTTGGAACGAATGGATGGTTGCTAGATTATGCAGATTCATCTGATCTGGGTAAAGATGTTAGTGGTAATAGTAATGATTTTACCAGTTCTGGTTTAACAGCTTCAGACCAAGTAACTGATACTCCCACGAATAACTTTGCAACATTCATAAAGGTTGGGTCAGGCATGACCCTTTCGGAAGGTAATTTGAAAATCACCACAACAAGTACAGGATGGAAGGTATTTCCAGCTTCATTAAGAATACCAGATACTGGAAAGTGGGTGTACAAAGTATCAGTTATTGGAGACGTTGCTACTACTCCGGGCTATGCAGGAGAGGCTGGTACGAGTACAGGTGGTGCTGAATATCCCATGTTCAAACCGTGGGGTGTAAATGCCGTAGCTATTGGAGCTATGACGGGAAATTTTACAGGTCTGTATCTGGGTTATGGGGAAATTTCTGCTGAGAATAATGAGACTACTGATCCTCAAGATGGTTTGGCTACGCTTACAACCAGTGATACATGTGAAGTCTATCTGGATAACGATGCTAACACAGTAAAATATTATAAAAATGGAACACAAGTAGGGGATACTATAACTGGTTTAAATACGCTTAACTATGCGTTTCATATGATTTATTATAGTGGTGGTTCGATAACATGGGATTTCGGACAACATGGTTTCACTCGCACTGACGATAGTTACAATTATATAAGTACAGCTAACTTCCCTGCACCAGATGTCACTGATAGTCCAGCATATTTTCGGAACACACTTTATCTGGGGACAGGAGCGACCCAGACTATTGGTCAGGATTCAAATAGTTACTACAATAAATACGGAAGCGGTGATCGAACATCTATAATAACGTCAGGTGCTTCGGGTGGTTCATATAATCCAGCAGCTGGTGAAAATATGGTTGATGGTAGTAGAGCAGACGCCAATGGTCCGGGAATTACAAGCTATGCTACTGATCAGAATTTCTTTTTTGAATTTAATGAAGCTGTAAATATTACGGAAGTTACAATTTTCATGCAAAATAACGGATATAATTTGGGAGATAATTGGGTATGGGAAGGAAGTAACAATGATTTTACTGATACAACAGCACTAAGTTCAGCTATAGATATAAGTGACAACGATGCAGTAGAAATACACACTCTTAATTTAATAGGAGCTTCTGACACCTACAGTTACTATAGAATTAGAAATACGAATGGTAATGGTGTTAATTCAGTCTGCTGGGATGAATTTGAGTTTAAAGTAAAAGCCTTAACCGATACTTTGAGTACATTCCAGCCTGATATAGTTTGGATAAAAAATAGATCAGCAGCAGATCCTCATATGCTTATCGATGCAGCAAGAGGGGCAACTAAAGAGCTTAATCCAGAAGATGTTCGTGTTGAAAGCACAGATTCTAATGGGTTAACAGCATTTACCAGTTCAGGATTTACTCTGGGTACTGGGGCTGGGGGTTATAATGATGTTGGTGAAAATTTCGTAGCATGGCAATGGTTAGCTGGTGGAGGTTCTGGTTCATCGAATGAAGCTGGATCACTTAATACAACTACAACAACGGTCAACACGACAAGTGGAATTTCTTGCTCAACCTACACAGGGGGAGGAGGTACAGCAACGATAGGACATGGATTAGGAGTTAAACCTAAATTTATAATCCAGAAGGAACGAACTGATGATATAGCTAGTTGGCATGTTTATCATGCAGGGATAGCTTCTGATGCTCAAACAGATTACATAACACTGGATGCATCATCGGTTGCATATGATGAATCTACCATCTGGAACGATACAGCACCTACATCTACTGTGCTGAGTTTGGGTGCAAACGATGATATGACAGGATCTGGCGATACCTTTGTTTGTTATGCTTTTGCAGAAGTGGAAGGGTTTAGCCGCTTCTCTAGCTATGTCGGGAATGGGGCTGCTCTAGGCACACCAGTTTTTTGTGGATTTAAACCAGCATGGGTAATGATAAAAAGAGCACACGGTTCTAACGGAAATTGGGTTATTTATGATAATACCAGAAGTACTTATAATGAAGTAGACGACCAACTTGTGGCTAATGATGCGACTGCTGAGACAACTGGCTCTGAAGAAATTGATTTTCTTGCCACTGGCTTTAGACCTCGAACATCAGATGGTGATGTAAATGCTTCTGATGGAAAGTATATCTACGCTGCTTTTGCTGAATATCCATTTGGTGGTGGTTCAGATGTAACTCCTGCTACAGCATTTTAATTAAGGAGAGACTAAATGTGGAAATATGGTGATAGAGTAATTAAACCGGGAAAAGGTTGGATTGATTCCAGTGGAGTCAGACATCCTTCTAACTGGCATATTTGGAGTAAAGAAGAAAAAGCAAAGTATAATATTACAGAAGTTATAGAAGAGAGTCCTCCTGATTCCAGAGTATATTTTTGGTCAAAGGACAGTGATGGAAAGATGACGTCTACTCCTAAACCTCTTGATGATAGTGGATCTGGTATAGATAAAGTTCTTGGTCTTAAATCTACTTTAAAAAATAATATTAAGGATCAACAAGGATCTCTACTAAGCCAAACTGATTGGGCTTATATACGGCACTATGATGCTGGAATAGATGTTCCTGCTAAGATTGAAACATGGCGTAATGCTATTCGTGCTAAAGCTACAGAGATGGAAAAGGCTATTGATGATTGTTCTAATGTAGAAGATGTAGTTAAACTCTGGTTAGTACATGACAAAGATGGAAAGAAATCAGGAATACTTTATGATTGGCCTGAATTGGAGGAGTAATGTTAAAAAAAATATTAATTTCTAGTGTCTTACTTTTTTTTATTTCTGGAGTTGCATATTCTCAAAAACAAGAATCTGAATTAGT
>VTLG01015333.1_pt1 | contig 12692 bp, 22 predicted proteins | sample 4694571 | NCBI WGS metagenome assembly VTLG01 (sample SAMN12604809, study PRJNA352737) | marine metagenome | biome: ENVO:00000447; feature: ENVO:00000209|ENVO:00000569|ENVO:01000036; material: ENVO:00002151; isolation source: viral sequences binned using virsorter ... | reverse complement strand
ATGACACTTCAAGACGAAATAAAAAAGATGGAAGATAGATTAAAAGAGTTACAAGCTCAAGAAAGAAATTTATCTCAAGAAGTGATTCCTAATTTATTGCATCAAGTTGGTGTTACAGAAATTAAAACTACTGACGGTGCTACAGTTCAAGTGAAACCTTTTATCAAAGCATCTATTACAAAAGCAAATCAAGAAAGAGCTTTTGAGTGGTTACGAGATAATGGGTTTGAAGACATTATTAAGAATCAATTAGCAATTAACTTTAAAAAAAGTGAAGACAATATGGCTTCAGATATTTATGAGGATTTGAAGTCAAAAGGGTTAAATGTTAATCGAGAAGAGAAAGTTAACACAAATACTTTAACTGCAACTTTTAAAGAATTAATTCTAGAAAAAGGTGAAGCAGTTCCTAGTGATGTGTTTTCTATATTTCAATCAAACAAAACTAAAATAATAAGGAGTTAATATGAATACAGTTATGAAGAAAAAAGAAAGTTTACCTACTAAAACTAAAATAAGTTTAAGGGAACATGCTGGACAAGGTATGGAAAAAATATCTGCTAAAGATATGAAATTACCAATATTAAAATTATTACATTCATCTAGTCCAGTGTTAGATGATGGTAATCCTATGTATAATGAAAGAGCAAAAATAGGTGATATATATAATGAAGTTACAAATACTTTATACGGAAAAAGTATTACGGTTGTACCTTGTTTTTATATCAACACTTACAATGAATGGGAAGACAGAGGTAAAGGAGTAGGTAGACCAACTATTCATTTAAAGTATGATATGAAAAAAAATACAACAAGAGATGATGAAGGTAAAGACAGAACAAGTAGTGGCACTTATGTTGAAGATACTGGTAATCATTTTTGTTACATAGTTGATCCTAAAACTTTTGAGCCAATTGAATCTGTATTGATTACTATGAAGTCATCACAGAAGAAAAAATCTACTGCTTGGAATACTACAACTACAACAAAGTCAAGAACAGATGATTTAGGAAGTTATGTTCCACCTTTATGGAGTAGTGTATATAAACTATCTACAGTAAAAGAAGAGAATGTACAAAAAGGTCACAAGTGGCATGGATGGGCAATTGAATTTGTTAAATGGTTGGATGAAGGTAAAGATGATACAATTATGCAAGTTTATAAATCTTTTTTTGAGACAGTTTCTAAAAATGATATTTTTGGAAAAGTAGATTATGAATCTGAAATAGAAGATACTGAAAAAAAACCAGAACCTAAACAGGAACAGGTTACTTCACAATCTGAAGACGATCCTTTTTAAAGTATCATGCAGAAACTCTTTGATCTTTTCAAAGGGAACTCTGACTCTTACATCAAGTCCTCTGTAACAGGAGAGCTTGATGATAGGGGTAAGAGGATCACCTCTTATACTACGGTTAACGAACCAGTAACCACGAAACAATGGAAAGAACACTTGAGTGGTAAAATAAGGATTGGTTTTAAACCAGAACAAAACGGTAAATGTATGTGGGGTTGCATTGATGTAGATCCTAATAGCTACAAAAATTATTCACAAAAAAAATATGTAGACATAATTAAAAATTACAAGCTACCACTTGTTGCAGTAAAATCAAAATCTGGTGGGTTACACATATTTGTATTTTTCTCAGAGTGGGCAGAAGTTGATAGGGTGGCAGATAAACTTAAAAGAATAAATGATAAATACTTTTTAGCACAAGAAATATTTCCTTGTAACAAAGCATTGAATATGCCTTATCAAAATATGGATAGTAGTATGGAGTTTGCTTATGACGATAATAACAATCCTGTATTAATTCAAAAATTTATTGAGATTGCCGAAACGAAAAAAATAGCACCAGAGGATTTTTATAAACTAAGAATAAAAGAATATGAACCAGAAAGTATGTGGAATACTTATGCACCTTGTGTACAAAAGTTAATACAAGAGAGATGGGAAGGTAACAACAGAAATAATTATTTATTTAATGTGTTGGTGTTAGAGATGAAAAAAAATAATGCTAATACGGTTGCTGAGTTAGAGGAGATTGCTCATAGTAGAAACAGTCAAATATTTCATAATCCTTTACCACGCAATGAGGTTACACAATTATCTAAAAGTGTACACAAAAGTAATTACGATTTTCAATGTCCACCTAAACATCCAGAGTATGCACCGATATGTAATAAAGAATTATGTAAACAAAGAAGATTAGGTATTGGTGAAGCTACACCAGAAATCATTGATGATTTTACGGAAATTACTTTTATTAGAGATACAAAAACTATTTGGTATGAGTTCAACTATCAAGGACAACGCATAACGGTTCAACCAGAAGATATGAAAGATGAGAAAACATTTAGAACTAGATTATTACGCTATAGAGTTTTTTGGATGACATTACCTAAAAGTAAAAAAGGTCCTAATCCTTTTGAGTTATTAATGAAGGGTGTAGTAGAAAGATCTATAGAAGACTCCCAACATAAGTTTGAAGATACTTTAGAGGAAGAAAAATATAATACACTTAAAAAGTTTTTTGAAAGTCATATTGAACAAGATAATTACGATAAATTAAAAGATGGATATGTGGTATTAGATACCTCTAGCAACATATGTTATTTTAAAAAGATAACACTAGACAAATTCATTAAAAAAAATGCAGCACGAATATTCAATACTACAACTGATGCTTTGCGTTTATTAGGTTGTAGAAGAAAAGATTATCACGAAGGAGAGAAAAATATTTGGCATGTAACTTTGCCAGAGTTTATATCTCACGAAAGTATTAAACCAAAAACAAAAGATAAAATAACGGAGTTAGATGAAGCGTATCATGACAAGTTTAAAACATAAAAATTTAAGACATTTACAAAAAATTAATTCTAATAGTCATCACCATCCTTTAGAAAAAGTAAATCAACTAAAAGAATTTAAAAATTTTATCTACGGAGATATATTAGAGGTTTTTGCTGGTCAAGGTAATTTAACTAATTTTTATAAAAAGTTAGGTAATGTTACTCCTTTAACAAAAGAGATAACTGGAGACAGTTTTGAATACATTTATAAATTAAGAAGTCAGAAAAAAGTATATGATGTAATTGATATAGATGGTTATGGTTATCCTTCTAAATTTTTTCCAATGATAATTGAAATGATTAAAGATGACGGATTATTAATTTTTACATTTCCTGTACTAGGAGTACAAAATATTAATGGAATAACTGAGCAACATTTTATAAATTTTTGGGGTAGTTATAGACCTACAGTAGGAGATGTAACTGGTAGAGTTACAGATTATGCACTAAGGGATTGGAAATTAGCAAGTTTATTATCTTGTAGAAAAATTAAACCGATATGGAGATTTATTTTTAAAATTAAACAAGAAAAAGCTACTTTATTTTGTAATGTGAGAAATAGAAAATGAGTTTAGGCTTAGAGAAACAGAAAGCGATACACAAAAAAACTATTAAAATATATGGACCACCTGGTACAGGTAAAACATATACTTTAATTGAACGCATACTAAAAAGGTATTTAGCAAAAGGGGTATCACCTAATGATATTGCTTACATAAGTTTTACTAACAAAGCAGTTAATGAAGCAATAGATAGAGCAATAAATACTTTTCCTAATTTTAACATTAAAGACTTTGAAAGATTTAAAACACTGCATAAATATGCAAGAAGATATTTTGAAGAGGAAGTATTTGATCCTAAAAATTGTATGATAGATTTTGCATTACAAAATAAAATAATTAAAACTTCAGATAATCGTTTAGCAGATGATGGGTTTATATATAAAGACTGGTCTTTAGGTATTTATGATAAAGCAAGAAACACAATGCAAGATCCTGTACTCACTTACAAAAAAGAAAGTTATAAAAAAGATTCATTAGATGTTTACTTAAGAAAAATCTCTACTTATGAACATTACAAAAAAGATAGTTTTATAGATTTTACTGACATGATAGAAAGAGCTATTAATGAAGTAGACTTTCCTAATTTAAAATTGTTAATACTAGATGAAGCTCAAGATTTTACTCCTTTACAGTGGTCGCTAATATATAAAATGGTTAGCAATGTAGATAGAATAATTATAGCAGGAGATGATGACCAAAGTATATATGGTTGGAATGGTAGTGATCATAAATATTTTACAACTTACTTTCCTGGTCGCAAAGTTATATTAAGAGAAACAAAACGATTTGGAGAAGCTATCTATCAGTTCTCACAGATAATAAGAAGAGGTATTATAGATAGTTTAGAGAAAGAATACTATCCATCTAATAAAGATAGTTATGTAAAAAGATATTTAAGTTTTCGAGAGGTGCCTCTTAACTTAGAAGGTACTTGGTTTATTTTAGGTAGAGTAAACTCAGTGGTTAATGAATTACGAATGATGGCAAAAGATGCTGGTTTATATTTTTCTGATAATCGTGGTAATAAATCTTTTGATCAAAAACAATGGGATGCAATAAAAAGTTGGACTAAAATTGCTAACGGTAAGAGTATCACGAAACAAGAAGCAGAAAACATGTTTAAGTATATTAGAGAAGTAAAAGATAGTTCTTACAGATCCATAAAGTTTTGGTTGAGTTTACCAGACACACAAGAATATGATTTTGATGGTTTGATAGATTGGTGTGGATTAGAATTAAATGATGAAGCTCATAACAAACCTTGGTATAAAATTTTAAAAAGAAATTTTCACATACCACAAGTTACTTACTTTGTTAGATTGTTACAAAGATATGGTCAAAAGACTTTAGATAAAGATCCACAAATAATATTAGACACTATACATTCTTGCAAAGGATCAGAGGCTGATAATGTTTTACTTTTTTCAAAAACTAATTGGATTAGTTCTTTTCATAATAAAAACTTACAAGAAAAGTCCGAAGAAAGAAAAGTATATTATGTAGGAGTTACTAGAGCTAAAAAAAGATTACATTTACTTGGAACAGACCATAGGTATAATTATCCTATGGGTGTTGATTACTTAACATTTATAAAGGAAAAAAAATGAATTTATTTGAAAAAGATAATTATCTGATTATTAGAGAAGTTGTTGATAGTAAAATATGTGAATTTGTTTACAGTTATTTTAAAAAAAAGTCACAAATTGCAAAATGGATATGGGAACATAAAAAGACAGACAAGGAGTATTGGGGTCATTTTTTTGATCCTCAAGTACCTAATTCATATTCTCATTATGGAGATATAGCTATGGAAACTTTACTAGAGTCTTGTGCAACAGTCATAGAAAAAGCAATAAATAAAAAAATATTACCTACTTACTCTTATGCTAGATTATATGTAAAAGGAAATGTTTTAGAACGACATAAAGATAGGTTTAGTTGTGAAATATCAACCACTATGAATTTAGGTGGAGATGAATGGGCTATATACATAGAGCCAGATCCTAGTGTTGGTTATTACAAAGAAGAAGAAAATGTAAGAGTTTATAATGAAGGTAAATTAGAGCAAATGATGGTTTATCAAGAGGGTAAAACAAAAGGAGTAAAAGTAATCCTTAGACCTGGTGATATGATGATTTACAAAGGACATATGTGTGAGCATTGGAGAGAAAAATTTACTGGTAACATTTGTGGTCAAGTTTTTTTTCATTATAATAATGCAAATACAAAAGGTGCAGATAAAAATAAGTTTGATGGAAGACCTTTTTTAGGTTTACCTAGATCAATGTGTGGTTTACAACCTTTTTAACTTAACAAGAGATAAATATGAATTGTTGGCATTGTAATACAAAATTAATATGGGGTGGAGATCATGATGTAGAAGAGCATGATGAATTTGTGATGGTGACTAATTTAAGTTGCCCTAATTGTGGTAGTTATGTAGAGGTTTACTATCCAAAACAAAACGAAAAAAGAAAGGATAATATATATGAATTTAAAAAAAATAGCACAAGAAAGAAACCTTGATGCTCACAAGTTATCAAGAGATTTAGATATATCTTACACTTACGCAGATTTAATATTAAGTTCTAAAAGAAAACCCAGTGTTAAACTTATGGTAAAAGCAAGAAAAGTTTATAACTTACCTTTAGGAGATATTTAGTTATGGAAATAATATGGATTTATACAATTATTAGCACTTTAATTGGTTTACAAAATGCAGGTATATTATGAGTTATAAAATAAATATATGTTTAGAATTTAGAACTAGACCTACTAAGTCAGAGGTAGAAAATAAGTTATTTAATTTAATTAGAGATGGTTTTGTATTAAAAACTAAGGAGGAACATGAAAAAGAAAAAAGACTTGTGGCAAAAAGGAGGAAAGCATTACCAATATTTTAAGATACAACCTTCACAATTTATTAATGAAGTATTAAAAACTAAGGAGGAACATGAAAAAGAAAAAAGACTTGTGGCAAAAAGGAGGAAAGCATTACCAATATTTTAAGATACAACCTTCACAATTTATTAATGAAAATAAATTACAATTTGCTGAGGGTAATGTAATTAAATATGTATGTAGACATCAACATAAAGGTAAAGCTGAAGATATTAAGAAAGCAATACATTACTTAGAAATGATTATGGAGAGAGATTATGAATAAAGATGATAATAAATTAGTTTATTTATTTAACAATAAAAAAAATGAAGAAAACAAAAAAGAACTAGATGAAATGTTTATTGTACGAAAAGCAATAATTAAAGCAATGAAGGAAATAGAATCGCAGGTATCCCCACATAACATAATAAAAGTTTTAGGGTTTTATCTTTGTGAGAAAACTTTTAAAATTTGTCCAGACCCTTTTGTAGCTACTAATTTATTATTACAAATATTAGTAAATAAAACAGAAGAAGAGTCTTTAAAAATAATAAAGAGAGATACTTAGTGCAATTAGTTTTTCCATTACAGAAAAAAACTATGTGGTCGCCACCGATAGAATACAAAGATTTATCGGAAGCAACAGAAATAGCTATTGATTTAGAAACAAGAGATGATGGTATCAACAACGGTTTAGGAGCTGGTTGGGCATTTAATAAAGGTGAGATCATAGGTATTGCTGTAGCAACAGAAGGGTTCAGTGCTTACTATCCTTTTGGACATATGGGTGGTGGTAATTTAATTAAAGAACAAGTTTTAAAATATATGCATGATATATGTGCTTTGCCTTGCAGAAAAATATTTCATAATGCTGCCTATGATGTTGGGTGGTTGCAATCTTATGGTATTAAGGTCAATGGAGAAATAGTCGATACTATGATAGCAGGTGCTTTGTTAGATGAGAACAGATATTCCTATTCTCTTAATGCTTTAGCTAAAGATTATCTTGGTGAGATCAAAGCAGAAACAGATTTAAATGAAGCTGCTAAAATGTTTGGCGTTAATCCAAAGGGTGAAATGTGGAAACTACCATCAGAGTCTGTTGGATTATATGCTCAAGAAGATGCACGACTAACCTATGACTTGTGGAAAAGATTTAAACATGAAATTAATAAACAAAACTTAGATACCATATGGCAGTTAGAAAGAGATCTTTTGCCTTATCTAATAGAAATGAGAAAGCGTGGTATTCGTGTTGATATAGAACAGGCAGAAAAATTAAAAGTAAATTTTAAACAAAAAGAAAAAGACATGCTACATAAGATCAATAAAATGGTAGGCAAAGAGATAGACATATGGGCAGCCAGAAGTATCGCAACTGCTTACGATAAACTAGGTATTGAATATCCTAGAACTTCAAAAACAAGTGAGCCTAGTTTTACTCAAGGGTGGTTAAATGAAAACGACAACGACATATCAAAGCTAATCGTAAATGCTAGAGAGTTAAATAAGTTTCATAATACTTTTATTAATAGTATTTTGAAATATACACATAAGGGTAGAATACACGCTGAGATAAATCAATTACGCAGTGATAGTGGTGGAACGGTTAGTGGTAGGCTATCTATGAACAATCCTAACTTACAACAGCTCCCAGCTCGTAATAAAGAATACGGTAACTTAATACGAGGTTTGTTTCTACCAGAAGAGGGTGAGAAGTTTATAGCATTAGATTACTCGCAACAGGAACCACGAATAGCGACCAGTTATAGTTTGTCCTTACAGTTTGATGGTGCTAAAGAAATAGCAAAAGCGTATGAAGAGGGTGAGGGTGATTTTCATCAGTCTGTAGCTGAACTATGTGGCATAGACAGAAAAAGTGCTAAAAGTATATCTCTAGGTTTGATGTATGGTATGGGTAAGAATAAGTTAGCTAATATGTTAGGGTTAACTTTTGATGAGGCTAGTAATTTAATTAATACATATAATCGCAAAGCACCGTTCTTAAAACAGTTAGCAGATAAGTGTGCTGATAAAGCAAATAGTGAAGGTGTTATTAGAACTAAGTTAGGGAGAAAGTGTCGTTTTGATTTATGGGAGCCTAAAGATTGGGGTATACATACTCCAGAAAGATTTGAAAATGCTTCAGCAAAATATGGTCAAAAAAATATTAAAAGAGCATACACATATAAAAGTTTGAACAGGTTGATACAAGGTAGTGCTGCTGATGTTACAAAAAAAGCAATGTTAGAATGTTCTAAGATTAATCACTTACCACTGCTACAGATCCATGATGAATTATGTTTTAGCATTGCAGATACAAAACAAATAGAGCAAATAAAAACTGTTATGGAAAATTGTGTTGATTTTTTAATTCCAATGAAGGTTGATGTAGCGATTGGCGACAATTTTGGTGAAACTATCTAATCCTTTTATATCTTTTTATATTATTGTTGACTTTACTTATCATATCACTAAAATCATAATATGAGTAAAACAATACTTACATTTATATTGTCTGTAAACTTAGTGGTATGGGCGTATATTTGGTTATTAACTTTATAGGAGCAAAAATGGATACAACTAAATGGAGAACAGTCGCAATAAGAATAGAAAGTTTTAAATTATTAAAAGGGTTATGTGATATAACGCACCGTAATCCCTCTAATATGATAGCTAAAATTATTGAGGCTTACTTAATTAATATGAGTAAAAAAGAACAGACTAAGTTAGGTGATTTAAAAGAACAACTTTTAAGTAATCAAGAATAGAGTGTAATATGGGAATATTTGATGATGCCTGGAAAGAAAGTGTGTCATCAAATAACGAAAAATGTTCCTTGTGTGATGTAAACTTAATTCCTCAAAAAAAGTTTATGCTTGTATTAGATCACATAAGTGGTATATCTGAAGATAATAGGTTAGAAAATTTACGATTGGTATGTTCTAACTGTAAGGTGTCTTACCAGATTAAAAAATCGTAAAAACTAATCTAGATAGTATGATGAATGACAAACAGAAAGAAATATATGTCATTTTATGACTTAATGTATGAAATGGTTCAAGGAGAATTGGACAGGATTATCGACCCACGAAACATGGATCCAGAAGATAGAGTTTTATTTATTGAGTCAGTTTATGAAGATTACATTGAGTATAAAAAAAAGGGTAGTCCATATAGTGAGAGGTACAAGGAGTTGTTAGTTTATCTTGTAAAAACTTATGGGCATTAATGTATTTACCAAACAATGAAGTCTTAAAAATTTTAGGTTACCGTATAGCAAGAGAAATAGTGTTTGTTGAAAGAAGACCAGAAGAAAAATTATATGTTTATGTTTTAGTCAATGCCTTTGAAGATGTTATGATACATCAGTCGGATAGAAAATCTTCTCTTATAAAATTTGCTGCACATAATTGGTTGATAGGTATGAGCCATGATTTTTGCAAAGTATGTGAGTGGGGTTTATTAGATCCAGAAGAAGTTAAAAACCGTTATGTTTTATCATTAATTAGAAAAAAAAAAAAATTAAATTTACACAAAGACAAGTGTTATGGAAACATTACCAAAATGTACATACTAAAATAAAAAGATTATCGGATAAAGAAAAACGAAGACAAAAAGGTACATTAAGACATTTAAGAACTGAAGCTCTATCTAGTCCAACTAATTTTGTAACTACTTTATTCTTATCAACTATTTAAAATACTCAAAATTGTAACTGCTATCATTATCAGCTATTAGTTTAGCACCGTTTCTTATATGAAACTTTTTAGCCATTTCTGTTTTAGGAGATAAAGTTACATATCTTGTTGTCTGTAACAATTGTAATAATTCGTTAAGTATTAATCGACCATAACCTTTTTCGTAAGACCAAACAGTATAAAATATAGTAAACTCTTTTGCATTTGGCTCAGAATATATTTCTAATTCTTGCATGGTTATTGGAAGTTTAATTGTGTTTGCAATACACACCACTGCCTTTCCTGGTATCGTGTATATTTTTCTACCATGTGTTGTTCTAAATTTGTAACTAACATTTCTTACAGGGTCATCTTTAATATTAACATCTGTAGGGTTTGTTACTTTATTTAGTTTTAATTTTTTTTGGTGTGACATCTATAATGTTTTTTGCCTCGCCAATTTTAGACTCCAGTTCTTCTAATCTTTTTTCTAATTGATCTCTACTCATGCCTTCTAATGTAGAGTGTGTTATTTGTTTATGATCAACATATAATCCTGCTAACTGACCAGAACGATATTCAGCATTTATTGATGCAGTAAATTGACCTTTAGCTGAGGATTGGTCTCTTAAATCATCTAGTATTTTATATCTTCTAAGTTTGTCCTTCTCGTATATTTCTTTTTCTTCAGCTAATCTCTTTTCTAAGTATCGACAAACATGAGGATTAATATCTGGGTTCGTGAGCTTCGAAGCAAGGACCATGGCACTTTCTCTAGTTTTAGTATTATAACCACTTTCGATTAACGCATCAGTTTTAGTTATCTTTCCCCAACTATCGACTAGAATATCAATAAACTTTTTTTGTTTATCAGTTAGGTCTTGTATTGATCTCAATTCTCTTCTTTTTTGTGCCATGACGAATCACTTTCCTATTTTATTTTACTATAATGCTTCTACTTAGAAAATAAAAAATAAAACAAAAATGCAGAAAAAACAATCCTAGAAATAATATTTTTCCCAAAATCTAGGAATTTTTCCCAAAACTTTCCCAAAACTATTTCTCTGTAGGGGTATGTTTTCTGGGTTTTTTTCCATTTTCCCAAAATATTTGCTGATTCTACACTTTGAATATTTTTTTTTTTGTAAGCAAGTGCTTTATAAGAAACTGGAAAAATAGGAATAATTAACTTGTAGCACATCCATTTTGTGCTATAATTTAAACATAACAAAGGAGAAAAATTAAAATGACAAACTACAAAACACAAATCGAAACAATCGAAAGAGTCGCTAAAGAACTTGGAAAAGCTCTTGCTCCTACTGACACTATGTATGTTGATAGAATGGTAGAATATTATGAGGCTAGGCACAAAGCTATTAGAGACTTTAAATATAGTGATGAGGCAACTAAAATAAGAAATCAAGGACACGATAGTTCTTATCACTATTACAAAAGACTTTTTGAAGTAGCAGGTGGTAAAACTCTTTATACTAAACTTGAGTATGAACCAGCTCCATATTATCCACATTGTGATAAAAACTCACCAGAGTATGATCCAAGTAGACCTCATTATGGTTATGATGATAATGGTTATAATTCTAGTGTAAAAGAACTTGCTATTAAAGATGCTAAAAGAACTCTTAAATCTAGAGATAAAAAACTTAGTATAAAACTTGAAAAGATCGGAGTTACCGAGATTGTAGATTCAAAAGTTAATTATACTACAGACGGTTTTCATGGTTCATATAAAGTTGGTACAAATAATGGCGATAAAAAGATTGTACTTCAAACTATCGTAGCTGGTGGTTATAATATTCAATGTGCCCACTATAGAACTTTGATTAATATTGTTAAATAGATAGCATTTCTTGTAGCCCTCTTCGGAGGGTTACTACAAGTGCTAGACACTTGGTAAGAGTACATTTTTTTATAACAAAGGAGAAATAAATGAATAGATATGAAGATTATGTAAGACAACAATTTAAAAAATTAGATAATACGATTTATGGTTTTGGTATAGTGATTTCAGATGGCAACGGAAACAGAACTAACAGAATGGAATTAACACCACAAAAAGCAGAATTGATAATTAAAATTTTAAAAGAAATAAAGGAGAAATAAATGAGCAGGTTTAAAGATCACTTAATGCAAAAAGAACAACAGTTAGATGAACAAATTATCTTTATGAATAAAATGATTAATAACACACAATCTGTTATTGATAAATCTAATGACACTTGGGTCATAAGATATTGGACTAATGTTCGTAATACATTAGAAGAACAACAACAAGATCTACAAAAACAGAAGACAGGAATTAGTTATTGATATTCCTTAAGCAATCGTTTAAGGTAGTGATGCCACACACTAAATGTGGCTATCCTTTGTTGCACCTGGTAGCGTCATTTCTGCTAGGTGCATACTTAACTAAAAAGGTCTTATGGAAAAGAACTTATGGAAATCACTTAACAAGATTGCTAAAACAAGATCTTTATTTATGATGAGATTAGAAACTACCACAATTAACGGTGTTCCAGATGTTTTTTGCTGCATAAAAGGTAAGTCTTTTTTTGTAGAATTAAAAGCAAATGATGATAAGAAATTAAACTTATCTAAATATCAAATACTTTGGCAGATAGATTATCTCAAGGCAGGTGGTAATGTATTTAACTTAGTTTTAGCCCTCTCGCAAAGAGAGCTAAAACTTGTGAAAAT
>VTLG01011869.1_pt1 | contig 12693 bp, 20 predicted proteins | sample 4694571 | NCBI WGS metagenome assembly VTLG01 (sample SAMN12604809, study PRJNA352737) | marine metagenome | biome: ENVO:00000447; feature: ENVO:00000209|ENVO:00000569|ENVO:01000036; material: ENVO:00002151; isolation source: viral sequences binned using virsorter ... | reverse complement strand
ACGCCCTGTTTCAGAGTTTGTGCCTATTGACCAGTTTTACGTGTCTTATTTCGCTAGTGATTTGCGTAGGGCTGATAGGTATACTCATGTCATCTACCGTAGTCCTAATGATCTTAAAAGGGATATCTCTGCTGGAATCTATGCTGATATAGATTTACCTCAAGCAGGTACGCCAGAGCAATCGGCTATGGAAGAGAAGATGAATACTATTCTTGGCTTCTCTCCATCCAGTGATAATGATCCCCAATATGTATTATTAGAACAACATTGTTATCTTGATTTACCTGCACCATTTAATGACCCTGATGGTGTAGCATTACCTTATATCGTAACGATAGAGGAAAAGTCTAAAAGGGTTTTAAGTATTCGTAGAAACTTCAACCAAGACGATCCAAATAGAGAAAAGAAAATACACTTTACACATTATAGATTCGTTCCAGGGTTCGGTTTCTATGGATTTGGCCTAATGCATTTCTTGGGTAATCTCACTATGACTGCTACGGCAGCTATGAGAGCTTTGGTTGATGCAGGTCAATTTGCGAACTTACCAGGAGGTTTTAAAGCAAAGGGTGTACGGGTAGTTGGTGACAACGATCCCATTGCTCCTGGTGAATTTAAGGAAGTCGAGTCAACTGGTATGGACCTCTCAAAGGCTATTGTTCCCTTGCCATACAAGGAGCCTTCCTCAACTCTTTACCAGATGCTCACGTTTGTATCAGCAGCAGGGCAGAAGTTTGCCGATAGTTCTGAACAGATCATTTCGGACAATGCTTCATATGGTCCTGTTGGAACGACAATGGCTCTACTGGAAGCATCAAGTAAGTTCTTTAGTGCAGTTCATAAGAGACTCCACAAATCTCAGAAAGATGAGTTTAGATTGTTAGCTACGATTGATTATGAGTATCTACCTTCTAAGTATCCTTATGAGATTCCTAATGCTAATCAGCATGTGTTTAGGAAAGACTTTGATGGTCGTGTAGATATCCTACCTGTTAGTGATCCAAACATTCCTTCAAATGCACACAGGATGATGATGGCTCAGATGGCACTTCAACTTGCCCAAAACTCGCCTCCTGGTATGTTCAACTTAGAAGCCCTTAATAGAACAATCCTTAATTCAGCTAATATGCCTAACATTGAGGAAATACTTCCTCCCAAACAACAGGCTAAGAAACTTGATCCTGTATCGGATATTATGGCTGCAACTAAAGGATTACCTATTGCTGCATTTCCAGGGCAGGATCACGATGCTCATATACAGGTAAAGATGGCTTATCTTCAAGACCCTGCTAATGGAGCTAATCCTATTATGCAACGTATCGCTCCTGTTATACAGGCGAATATACAGGAACATTCTGTAATGAAGTATCAGGAACAGATGAGTGGTGTAACCCAACAGTTAGCACAGGGATCACAAGACCCTGCTGTTATCGAACAGGCTATGGCTCAAGCTGCTCAACAGGTTATGCAAGCTAATCAAATGGCTGCACAGGGAATGGGTCAGTCTATCGAACAACAAACTATTCAACTACAAAAAGATCAGCTTATGTTGGATAAAGAGAAACTTGATTTAGAAGCTCTAAAGGATACGGCTGAAATGCAGTTAAAGAATAGAGAACTAAATCTTAAAGAAGATACTCTAAAGGTACAGACAATTAAAGAAGGTTCTAATGCTTTAATGAAAGCAGAAGAAAAAGAAAAAGATCGTATTGCTAAAGAAACTGAAAACGCTCTTAACACTTTAATGAAGGTTGCCACAGTAACAGTAGAAGATGATACTAAGAAGAAGTTAAAGTTAGCGGATATTAAAGCTGACTTTGCTAAAGAAGAAGAGCGTACTGCTCGTGATATAGAACTAGAAAATATTAAAACCCATAGAGATGAAAGACTAGGAGGAGAGGAGTAAACAATGAGTAAGTATATGAACCAAGGAAGTATTGGTAATAATGATTCCAATCGCTCAGTAGGTGATTGGGATGATGTCGATTATTCTAGCTGGAGTGTTAGGGCTAAGAAGGGTATTACAGAAGAATTCCCACCTGATACTTATAAAGTTCCTAATCCCAAACGGAGCACTCGTGAAACTAAGGGACCAGGATTATAAGAGGAGATTCCCATGAAGGAATGGTTAAACGAGAAAATTAAAAAAATTACTTGTAAGTGTGGACTATCCTGTAAGGGGATGTGGATAGCTTTAGCATTATTAATAATTTTAATAATGATGGTATCCGCAATATAATGGATATTTGGGATGATGTTATTCAATCCTATAATAAAGAAATAGAGAATTTAAAAAATTCTCTTGCATCTGGAGGTATAGAAGACTATGCACATTATAGACAACTCGTTGGGTCTATTAATGGTATAGAATGGTCACGCCAACAACTAACTGACATTCTTAAACGTAGACAACATCTAGATGAAGAGGATTTTTAAATGAGACACGTTGACTTATCTAATGCTATCAAGAACGATGAATGGATTGATGCAGTAGATGGAGAAGTAAGTTTGGATGAACTTCCAGAAATTCCTGGGTATCATGTATTGGTACGCCCTTTCTCAGTAAAGGAGAAAACTAAGAGTGGTATATTTATTCCAGATTCCATTAAAGATGATATTGCCTATCTTACAACAGTAGGGCAGGTTATTGTAGTTGGAGACTTAGCTTATGAAGATGTAAATAAGTTTCCTAAAGGTGCGTGGTGTGAAGAGGGTGATTTTGTATGTTATGGTAAACATACAGGGACTAAACTCTTTTATCAGGGACAAAGATTTATACTATTGTTTGATGACCAGATTATTATGAAGGTGAAGTCTCCTAGTCATTTAGACCCTACCTTTAATTTAAGTCATTAAAAAAGTTGCGTACCACGTATATAATAGTGTATAATATTGTTATTGGACGTTAATACGTTTGACTCGTCAACAACGGAGATAATTATGGCAGAAGAAAAAGAAATTGAAGTAGAAGAACAGGATGATGGTGGATGGAATAAAATTACTGTTCCTTCCGACTCTGAAATGGAAGTTGAAGTAGTAGATGAAAAAGTAGAGGCAGTACAAGAAAAAGAAAAACCTGACCCTGCTCCTCCTCCCGTTAAACCTGATGAACCTGAGTTAGAAGGAATTGAAACCCAGGGAGCAGAGAAAAGAATTCGTAAATTAATTCGTCAACGTAAAGAACGTGATGAAGAAATTAATAAGTTGATGGAGCAAAATAATCAACTTCAATCTAAATTAAGTGTTAAAGAAACAGAAGTTACTACGAATGTTAAACAGAATATTGAACTTAGTTCAAAACAGGTTGATGATAAAATTGAATTAGCTAGGGCTGCATATCTTAATGCCTTTGATGGTGGAGATAAGGAACAGCTTCTCTCAGCACAGGAAATTTTAAATCAGGCTCAGTTTGAAAAACAACGGATTGAAGATGCTAAAACTGCTCTAGATCAATATGAAACAGCACAACAGAACCAACAGACGGTTCAACAACAACAAGAGGAATATACACCTGATCCTAAAGCAATGAGATGGGCATCTGAAAATGACTGGTTTGGTCAGGATCAGATTATGACTTATGGAGCTTTAGAGATTGATAAACAATTAAAAGCAGAAGGTTATGATCCTTCTGATGACGAGTTCTATGTAGAAGTGAATAAAAGACTGAAGGATACTTTTCCTAATAAATTTCCAGGAGAACCTGAAGTACAGAATTCACAACCCCGTCAGCAGGAAACGTCACCTGCTCAAGTGGTCGCTGGTACATCACGCTCACCTAGCACTGCCAGTAACCGTAAGGTTAAGCTAAGTCCAGAAGACATTCGACTAGCTAATAAATGGCAGATACCACTTGAAGTATATGCGGCAGAGAAGCTCAAAGTTGATAAAGCTGAAGGCGAATATACAAATGTTGTAACTAATAAGCGTGGAGGACAATAATCATGGCACGGACAGAATCACGTAGTTCACAAGAAAGGGAAAGTCAAACCAGAGAAGAAGTATATACATTTGAGGAAGAAGATGCTTTAGCAATACCTGAAGAGGTAAAGGAAAGATTTCTAAATCAAGGTATGGTTCTTCGTTGGATACGAATCCAAATTAGAGGTGCAGACGATTATCAAAATGTCGGGAAGCGTCAACGAGATGGATGGGTGTTCGTAACACCAGATGAAGTACCCGAATTGTCAACAAGCTCCATCGTGAAGGAGAATGGTCGCTATGCAGGTACAGTGGTTAGAGGGGATGTAGCTCTAGCAAAAATGCCTGAAGGTCGTGCAATAGCGAGAAGGGAGCATTATGAGAATAAGGCTAACGAATTAATGAACGCTGTAAATAGCCAATTAATGAGTAATAGTGATTCTCGTATGCCCATTTATAATAATAGTAAGTCAACCGTGACTAGGGGAAAAAGTCCTAAATTTCAAGACTGATTTCCTAGTGTGATTATGGAAGGAGAAAACTAAAATGGATACTAAAGTTTCCGTCTTAGGTGGATTCCGTCCTGCACGTAATTATGGCTCTACGGCTAATAGTACGGGTATGAAGATACTACCTATTGCTTCAGGAGATTCTCGTGATATTTTTAAGGGTGATCTCGTTAAAGTAAGTCTTGGTAATATCGAACCAGTTAGTGCCGCTGCGGATTATGCAGTTGGTGTATTCCAGGGTGTATACTATGAAGCAGATGGTGTACCGACTTGGAAAAAATACTGGCCAGCTAATACATCGGCTACGAATATTCAAGCCAATGTAATTGCTGACCCTGATATGACGTACAACATTATGGCTGATGCCTCGTGTAGTTCGGGAGATATCTACTTAAACTTTGAACTGACTCTTGGTGCTGGTAATACTGCTACAGGTATTTCAGGCTTTGGGTTGAAAGCGTCAACACGGACTGCTGCTACGGCTCCTGTAAAGGCTGTGGGAGTAGAAGACATCCCTGGTAATGACATTGATGTGGCTACGGAACGTGCGTTCCCCATTATGGCAGTTAAGATACTCCGTAATGAAGTAGCTATGTATGATGTAGCATCCAGTGTTGTTGGTCCGATTTAATAGGGGAGGATAGAAAATGGCTATTTCAAGAGCTAGTATCGCCAAAGAACTTCTCCCTGGTCTTAATGCCGTATTCGGTCTTGAGTACGGGGAAGTCAACAACGAACATGAGGCACTCTTTGAAGTCGAGAATTCTGATCGTGCTTTTGAAGAGGAAGTAATGTTCACTGGCTTTGCAACTGCACCTGTAAAAGGGGAAGGTTCAGCAGTCAGTTATGATACGGCACAAGAAACGTATGTTTCTCGTTACACCAATGAAACGATTGCCCTCGCATTTGCAATCACAGAAGAAGCTATGGAAGACAATCTTTATGATACGTTCTCCAAACTTCGTGCTCGTGGTCTTGCTCGTGCAATGGCAAACACCAAGCAAGTGAAGGCTGCTGACGTTTTCAATAACGGCTTCAGTACTGCTGCTGCTTACATTGGTGGTGATGGAGCAGCTTTCTTTAGTGCTTCTCACCCAACCGTATCAGACGGTGTACAGTCTAACCTAGCTGCCGCTTCAGACCTTTCTGAGGCTGCACTAGAAACTGTCATTACGAGTATCCAGAAGATCAAAGATGATCGGGGTATTCTTATCGGTGCTAATGCGGTATCATTGCATATCCCACCTGATCTCTGGTCAACTGCTGATCAGATTCTCCACTCGCCAGGAACTACGGTTGCTGGTGGAAGTGGTGATGGAACCTATGCTCAGAACAACATCAATGCTGTTCGTCACATGGGCATGATTCCAGAAGGTTTCATGGTGAATCGCAGGTTTACGGATACCAATGCGTACTTCATTAAAACTGATGTACCGAATGGTGCTAAAATGTTTGTGCGTGTTCCGCTACAAACTAAGATGGAACCTGACTTCGACACAGGTAATCTCCGCTTCAAAGCTCGTGAGCGTTATAGCTTCGGGTTCTCTGATTGGCGTAGTTACTTTGGGTCGGCTGGCTCCAGCTAAGACCTGTAAGAGAGGAGGGGGTGTAATAACCCTCTCCACTCTATTTTGATGAAGGGAACAACATGGCTACAAATATTAAAACAGCAACAGTTACAGGAAGTGGACAGCTTATAGATTATTCTACTTCAACTGTTCCAACTACAGCTACAGGTGGAATGGGAGATGTTATTGCAGTTGGTACTCGTATACTGGGTATTACGGCTGCTGTTACAGGAACCTGCGATATTACTGATACTTTTACTTCTGTTAATACAAGCAAAACTTTGACTCGTATTAAATTTGCTGGTAATAGAGATACGTACTTTGGTGAACAGGGTGTAAAATTTAAAGGTAAGATTATGGTATCTGCACCAACTTCTGCTTCTGTTGTTATGGTATTCTATGGTTAATTATGCCTGATTATGATTATTTAATCACGGATGTAAAAAATACGGCAGAAAATGATGGGACAGAATTTGCAGCACAATTACCCAAGATTGTGAATAAAGCAGAAAATAAACTTACAACTGATCTAGATGATCATGGTTTAACCGTATATACATCTATAGCGATTACATCAGGAAAGGCTGTTGTTACAATTCCTAGTGGTACTCGTATCGTTAGGAATTTTTCCATGACTCAAAACGGGTCACGGAAGAATATGCTATTGCGTACAATGGAATTTGTTAATGACTTCTGGCCTGTTAGTGCCAGTACCAGTGCTCCAATCTATTATGCTTATAGAGGTAATACAGAGATAAGAGTTGCTCCCACTCCAGCATCTACCCATAATGGTGAGATTATGACAGTGGTTAGACCAACCACTCTTACCTCTACAGGTACAACTTCAAATTACTTTACAGATTTTTGTTACGATGCCCTATTTACTGCATGTATGGTAGAGGCATCTTTATTTATGAAAGACTCTACAGCTACTCAATTATGGGAAGCTCAATATCAATATCATATTAATGCACTACGTAATCAGGCACGTAGAACTAGACAGGATGATATGGCTGTTAATGCCAGCCCTGCTGGTGGACCTGATACTCTTATTAAAGGTTCAAGTTAATGTCTATTAGTAGAGCTAATATAGGAAAGGAAATTAAAATGGCCCCATCAAAAAAGAAACTTAATATTAAGAAAGCGATTAAAAAACCTGGAGCTTTACGGGCAGCGTTAGGAGTTAAAAAAGGTCAAAAGATTCCTGCTTCTAAATTAAATGCTGCTGCTAAACAAAAAGGTAAGATGGGACAAAGAGCAAGGTTTGCTAAAACACTTAGAAAGTTAAATCGGAGGAAAGCATAATGGCTACCAAGGAAGCATTATATAAAGATTCAGACCGTCCTGTAGCAAAGCCCACAGGTCAGGGATTTGGCGCAGCCCATACAGGTCCAGCAGTTCATGGTCCTATTCATGCTATATGTGATTATGATTATCCACAGGGGGAAAGTTTTCCTATTGATAGGCATACAGCTTATAAGAGAGAGGGTAGTTAGATGGTTGTTCAAACTCTAGCTTCTAAAGCAGCCCAAGCTGCTTTAAAACTTTTAAAGAAGCCATCTGTTATGGTAGATGATACTGCTAAGTTTGCAGGTAAGTATGGTAAGAAAAATGCTATTAAACATTTAGGGGAAGCAAGAGTTAAAAAAGCAGAAAAAGCTATAGAAAAAAAAGGAGAGAAGAAAAAGAAAAAGAAAAAATCTCCATCTAAAAAGAAGTTTACTAAAAAAGATTTAAAGCATATGAGTAAAGAAGAACGTAAAGAATTTAGTAAGCTAAGAAAACAACAAGAAGCAGATGCAAGAGGAACAGCTAGTAGTGGTTCAACTTCTGGTGGATCACGTATTCAAACTTTAGTAAGACCCTCAAGAGTTACTCAAACTACTCCTGGTCAACCTCCTAAAAGATTAAAACGACAGAAAAGAATAGCTGTAGAAGACCCACGAGGAGAACTCAAGTCTAAATCTAAAATGTTTACGGATGACGAAATGAAGAATTTAGAACCACATGAGTTACGTGAACAACAGTTACGTCCTATGCCTACGGGTACAGCTTCTCAGACTTTTGATATGATGACAGGTAAAGGAATGAGTAAATCTCAAATGGATGAGATAGAAGATATGATTAAGGGAGGAGCTATAAGCCTTGATCGTAAACATGGGGGTAAAGTTAAAAAATATAAACGTGGTGGTAAAATTAGTTCCCCTCGTGGAGTAGGTAAAGCTCTACGTGGTTGGGGTAAAGTTAGTAATTCATAAAGGAGAGAGAAAATGGCTATAGCAAAAGGTTTAAGTAAATTAGCTAGAAAAGGAGCTAAATGGTTAGAAGGAGCAGGGGATATGTCTGAACCTGGAGGGGCTGGAAAATTTCGTGCAGGACAAAAATCTAGACGATCTAGTTCATCAACTACTGCTAATCAAGGTATGTCAAAAGCCGAAAAAAATGCTCTAGCTAGAAGGAAAGCTGCACAAGGTTCTAAAGCATTTTATGATCAAGCAGTAAAAGATAAAAAAGCAGGTAAAAAATTAAATGCTGCACAAAAAGATATTTTAAAAACTTACCATAAAGAAATGCGTCCTCCTTCTCCTAAAAGGAAAATTTCTAAAAAGAGAGCTGAAGAGGCTGCTAAATTAAAAAAATATGCTAAAGGAGGTCAAGTCGTGAAAAAAGCTGGTGGTGGTAAGATGAGCCATGTAGGGTTGTACCCTGCTGAAGAAGCTCGTTCAGGTACGATGTCTGAAAAGAAACGTGCCAAACATATGAAGCATGGTGGGAAAGTTCACCGTAATACTAGCCGTGAGAATAGGCTTGAAGAACTTGGTAGAGTTGATGCAGAAAAAGCTCATACTAAAAAAGGTAAGCGTAATCTACGTGCTGAAAAGAAACGTATTGTACGTGAACTGAATGGCAATGAATTTGTTGCCCAACATTATGATTCGTAAAGGAGAAATAAAATGGCATTAGCAAAAGCTTTAGTTAAAGGAGTTAAAAAACTTATAGGACCAACTAGTAGTAAGAAAAAGAAAAAAGCGGCTACTCCTAAACGTAGACGTACTAAGATGGAGGAACAAAAATATCAACTGGGTTATCCTAAAGCAGAACAAGCTAAAAGAAAGGCATATAAAAAGAAACATGGTATGTGGCCTGAAGATGATCCAAGAAACTATCCTAAAGAAGATAAGAAGGCTCAAAAGGCTATACGAAAAATGGGACTTAAACCACACAAAAAAGCTAAAGGTGGAATGGTTGTAAGTGGTGCTGATTTTGTAGCAGAGCAATATGATTGACCTTATCGTTAGTGCATATCTTGTAAAGTATATGGATATTGTAACTATGGGATTTATTTGTTAGATGCCTTTTAAATCTAAAAAGCAACAAGACTTCTTAAAAATAAACCATCCTGAAATTTACAGGAAGTGGAAAAAGAAGTATGGTACTAAGATTAAAAAGGTAACGAAAAAAAAGAAGACTACTAAGAAGAAGAAGTAATGGCAGAGATTAGTGATCAAACTTCTGTGGCTATGCCTATACGTAATCTTTTAGCTATTATTTCTAGTGTGGTTATAGGAGCATGGGCGTATTTTGGGGTAGTAGAAAGACTAAATAAAATGGAAACTAAGATGCAGCTTATGGAAGCTGATCTTACAAAGAACAATGAGTTTAGGATTAAAACTCCTCAAAGCCCTACGGATAAAGAACAGTATATGTTAATAGAGCATATAGCAGGACAGGTAGAGAAAGTTCAAAAACAAATAGAGTCAATGGCTCATAACAAAGTTAATATTAGTAGACTACAAAAAGATGTTGAAAAAACTATAGATAATATAGAAAAGTTAAAAGATGGACAAAGAAATTTAAAGTATAATGGAAAATAATAATGGAGTTATTTGTTGGATTTATTTTACACTTATATAATAGTGTGACAGGACAACTACTAGAGTTTACACCTAGAGATAGTTTATCGGAATGTCTTAAAGTTAAACGAGTAATTGAACGGAGTGATCCACCAAAAGAGAATCCCCGTTGGGTTTGTAAAAAAGGAAAATTAAAGTTAAAAAAGATGGGGGATGGAAAATATCATCCAGTAGAAATTATAGAGGATTAGTTATGAAAATATTAGGAATACTATTAGGTCTGTTTATCCTAGTAGGGTGTCAAACAACTCCCCCTGTTGAACCTAAAGTAGAAAAAGTTCAGGAGAAGAAAAAAAGTAAAATAGGAATAATGACTATATCATGTATAGATATAAGTGCTATTCTAGATTTATCAGAAGCAGATAGAATATCGGCTCAAGAAGTACAAGCAAGACTACAACAGTATATGATACTAAGGAAGTGTGGAGTACATAATCCTCGAATAGCTGTTCCTCTAGAAACCTTAATAGCTGAGTATATAGATTTTATGGGTGTAGAAACTCAAATATGGAAAGTAAGAAATCTAGACTTATGGACATTAATTGCTAAGAATGTAATACAATATGAACGACAAAAAGAAAAAAGAGACAACAATAAAACATCTGTCTAAACCTAAAAGAGAAGACTTTAATACGTTTAAGGAATATATGGATAAACAATGTGACTACCTTATTGAAAAATATAAAGATACATATGTAAAGGAATAACATGGCACTCTCAGGTACATACACATTTGACTTAGATATTGATGCTGTTATTCAGGAGGCCACTGAGATGATTGGTGGTGGGGAAATCCTGGGACATGAACCTGCATCGGCACGTAGGTCACTTAATTTACTACTAGCAGATTGGCAGAATCAAGGGATACTTCTATGGTCTACAGATGTAAGCACTATTACTGTAGCTGTAAGTACAACTACATATGACCTGAGTAGTGCTACTATTGATGTTATGGAAGCTGTCCTTAACAGGGATAATACTGACCTACAAATGACCCGTATATCTTTTGAGGAATATCTCAAGATACCAACTAAAGGTCAAACAGGAAGACCTTCTCAATATACTGTTAAACGTAACCAAGATTATCCTACTCTTTATGTATGGCCTTTACCTGAGAATGCGACAGATGTTATTAAAGTAGAACGTATAGGATTTCTTCAAGATATAAATAAATCTGCTGGTCAAAATGCGGATATACCTCGTAGATTTTTACCATGTTTAACAACTGGATTGGCCTACTATATGTCAATGAAGAGGCCAGGAGTTGATGCTACTCGTATTGCAATGTTGAAAACAGTTTATGGTGAACAATTTAAAAATGCAATGGAAGAAGATAAGGAGAGAGCAAGTCTGTACTTTAAACCTAAGTTAGGTTATGTATAATGGCTAATAATAAAAATGCTTTAGCTATTTGTGATACGTGTGGATTTAGATATCCACATAGAATAATGAGACTCAATAGTTATGGTATGTTAGTCTGTCCTACAGATTGGGATGGTGCATTTAACCTAGTTAATAATCCACAGAATAAATCTCCTGATGTACGGGATGATGAGAATATCCGTAATCCACGCCCTGATGTAAATCTAGTTTTTAATACGGCATGGAATACAGATGATACTAATTGGGAAGTTGAAACAAGACAGTGGGATTCGATATGAGCACAAAATTAACAGGTAAACAAATATCAAATACATATAACCAATTACTAAAGGTTAATGTATCTACTAATACAGGAATTCCTACAGATGGAACTTTTATAACTGTACAATCAGGAGATGCTACTAATACTGCTTTACAACTCTCGCAAGGAGTAGTTAATATTAACGGAGTATTTGCTTTAAATGGAACTAATTTAACTACTGATGCATCTGCTTTAAATGCTATCACTGATCTTTCGGGAGTTACTGGTATAGTAGCTATGAATGGAGGATCAGCATCAGGTAGAACTTTAACGGCTGGTGATGGGATTACTATTAGTAATGGAAATGGTGTAGCTTCTAATCCTACTATTGCAGTTAGTTTAGCAGGTATTCATGTATCTACTTCTTCTGGTCATTTTACTGGTAATGTTACTGCTGCTGGTTTTTATGGTCCTCTTGTAGGAGATGTTACAGGAAATATTGATGGAGCTACAGGAGCTTTTAGTGGTACAGTTAGTGCAACCAATGTTCATTCTGTTAGTATTAATAGCACTCGTTTAGTAGCTGGTACAGGAAGTTTTACCACTAAAGTATCGGGTGTTGCAGCAGAGTTTAGTGGAGATGTTTCAGTAGGTGCATCTATATATGCGGTTGGTGGAGTATTTTCAGGAACAGTAAGTGCAGCCTACTTTGCAGGTGATGGTTCTAATTTAACTAATGTTCCATCAGCAGAAGGTGGAACTGTAAAGACCTTAGTAAGTGGTCCTGGAATGGCTTTTACTGTAGGAGGTTCCGCTGCTACTACTATTGCGGTAAGTGGTGTAATAGGCCTAGCTGCTAATCAGACTTTTGGAACTGTATCCCTGGGAACGGTAGCTGTTACTACTGGATTGTCAGTTCCTTCTGGTAGTGCAGCTACTTTTGGTGTACCAATATCAGGTACATCAGCAGTATTTTCAGGAGATGTATCAGCAGATAATGTTTATGCTGCCACACAAATGTATGTAGGAGGTGTAGCTGTTCCTGATGCTGCTGCTCTTACATCTATAAATACGGTATTAGCTGCTACATCCTCTGCATTAGCCACGAGTATAGGTAATAGTAATAGTGCTATAACTTCAATTAAGACTGTTATTGGAAC
>VTLG01009076.1_pt1 | contig 12693 bp, 12 predicted proteins | sample 4694571 | NCBI WGS metagenome assembly VTLG01 (sample SAMN12604809, study PRJNA352737) | marine metagenome | biome: ENVO:00000447; feature: ENVO:00000209|ENVO:00000569|ENVO:01000036; material: ENVO:00002151; isolation source: viral sequences binned using virsorter ... | reverse complement strand
TTTGTGCCATTTGCTGTAATTGCATTAATTGTTGTATTTCTTCTCTAAACTCTACCTCTAACTGCTCTTGTGCCATTAAAGATATGTGTTCAAAAATATTTTTTTGTAATGCACCCATAATCATAGGATTATTCTTAACCATATTAGTTGCCATAAAATTTAAATGCGAAGTTATGTGAGCTCTGTGGTCTTGACCTTTAAAAGCTTGGAAAGGTTTGCCAGTCATAGCTAAAATATTTTCTGCAGCTGGGTCCATAGGCTGAGGCGGTTGAGGTGGTGGTAAAATTCTATTTACATCTTTAACACCTATCGCAGTATACATATCTCTATATGCCTCATACAAATTATGTAATTGTGGATTTGACATAGCAAGTTGTAATTCTGTTTGAGCTAAAGTTATTCTTTGAGATTGTGAAAATATATTTGGATCTGCAACAGGTAAAATATCGATCTTGTCATCAAAGTCTGCAACTTTAATATTTCTTTGTCCACCTACAACATCATAAGGATATTCTGGTGGTAGATAAGTTTTAAATACTTCTGCAAGTAAAGTGAACTCTTGTTTCAACGCCACATACAATCTTTTATGTATGGCTGACATGACCCTGGAGCCACGCTCTAAAAGGGCTATGGTCGTTCCAACAGCTGCCTGTTGGTTGCCGTCACCGACCTGCATGTCAGCTATGGCGGCAAATCGTTGACCTGCTTGAACCACTATTCCCATTAACTGTAATAATGTTGCTGATGGTTCTTTGAAAGGTAAAGGCATAAATGCATCTCTAATGTTTCCTCCAGGTGCATCTACATCTCTAAACTCTCCAGGTTGTATCGATTGCGCTTCATCTCTAACACGAATACCTCTTTGTTTAAATCCAGCTGGCATATTTGAAAATGTACCAGCATCTAACAATTGTCTTAGTGCATTCGTTGCAGTTCTTGATAATCCACCAATCATGTGGATTAAGCCAAAACCATAAAAACCTAAACCTGGTAAAAATTTAAAATGTGTAAAATATTCAATTTTATTTTTTAATGGGTCTTCAGCTTTATAGTTTCTTCTAACAGATAAAACTTCTCTTGATGATGAATCAAGTGTTACAATGTAAGGAAGTTTTATTCCAGTTGGATTCTGTTCCATGTCTTTATCTTCAAAACCTTCAAGATCTATATTTGTGTGAAACTCTAGAATTGTAAACATTTGTTCGTCTCTAGTTTTTCTAGTTCCTTCTAACTCTCTTTCTTTTTTCTCTACTTCTGTTTCTTGTGAGTAACCTGGTGTAATCTCTACGTCTCTATAAAAACCAGATACTTGTTTTTTTCTTAAATCATTTTCTGATATTTTTAAAACGTGAACTATTGCTTCTGCATCTTCCAAAGAAGTTGCAGTGTATGGAACTATCAGATCATCTGCAGGTACAAATTTAGAAACGGCTCTGTCAAGAAGTTCATCATAATATACTTTCTTGAATGCAGAGCCGCTAAGAGGGAGATAAAAAAGTAACTGATCGAACTCGGGTTCATACTCTTTCATCTTATTCATGAGTTGATAGTTCATGAAATTTTTTACTCTTGTAGCCTGGTCTTCTTTTTGTTTATTTACTACACCCATAATTTGAGTGTGCACTGGACCAGTTGCTGGAAGTAATTCTTTATAAGCGTGTGCTTGAAATTGTGTTACCGCTTCAGCTAATACAGGGTGAGTTGCACCACTTGCATTTGTAAACGGTTGTGATCTTGTTTGATATTTAAATCCTAATAAATCTAAACCTTTTGTATAACCATCTTCCCAATCTTTTCTAGATGCTTTGTATTGTGTATAATTTTCGTAAAGATCAGAACCTAATCTACCTAAAACTTCTTCTGGTAATAAATCTGCTAAATTATCAAAGTGTTCATTAGTTCCTGGTTGGTTAATAGCTTCAGGATCAAAACTAATTGTTGCACCACCATCTTCCTCTGGTATAACTTCTATATCTTGAGCACCTTGTGCTTCTTCAACATTTTCTTGAGACGCTTCTACAATCTCTTCTTCACTAGGTAATTCTATTTCTTGCTTTACGTTTGGTAAAGACTTGTCTATTTCTGACATTGTTTTTCTCCGAGTTCGAAACCACTATAGTCTTTTTTCCAGGAACATTCAACCCCTGTGGGTGAGGCCCCCTTTCTGGTGGTATCGTAGTTGTTAATTTTTTAGTCATCTTGTAATAGTTTCATTCCTTGTATTCCTAAAGAAGCACCAAATCCAAGTATACCAGCTCGTGATAATAATCTTAAAGCAGCAGGGCTCATGCCTAATGAAGCAATACCTCTAACTGCTGATGGCAGTCCTCTAGTTAGTTTTGGTGTCTGATCTGAAAACGCAGGATATAAATAATTAAGTGGATCTGTAGCTACATCTGAAATTGAATCACCTTCTGATACTTGTCTTGCTATATCTAATCCAGCCAATGGAGCTAGTAATCCTGGTGAAGCCGCAACTCCTAATCCTCTTCCAAGAACCCTTCCTGCAGTTCTAGCAACTCCTTTTCTTTCAACACCTAACCCTCTTGATCTACTAGCCTTAATTGTTGATGGTGCACTAAGAGCTGTTGCACCTGCAACTGTTGCACCAAATGCTGGTAATTGATAATCTAAAATAGCTGGTCGTTCTAAATCTGGAGCAATCGGTTGTGTTGCCATATCGACCAACATATTTCTTTGTTGGTCCTCGTTTGATAAATAACTTGTTGGATCATCATTTCTAAATGCTTTTACAAGTGCAGTTCCAGCTGCTCCTGCAACACCAGCTAGTGTAAATCTTTTTAGTCCTGGTGATTTTAAAAATCCTAATGCCGCTGTTTTAAATTTACCTATTCTACTTGCACCTTGTGCTAATTTTTCTGGCTCATTCTGTATGGCATCTTCTACTGCATCTACACAACTAATAGCTGACCCACCTTTATTAAACGTTCCAACTACTTTACATATCGGACCATTTGCTGCTGCATCTTTTCTAATGTCAGAAAAAAATTTTGAAATGTTAGGATTTTGAGAAACTTCTCTTGCAGTTGGTACTTCTAATTGTAAATCTCTTACAGGATAAGATCCTTTTACAGTAGGATTTAGTTTTACTTTTGCATCAGGAAAATTTTTTAAATATTGATTAGAATGTTGAGTATTTTTTAATACTTGTAAAACTGTATCTTGATCTGTAAGATCTGAAATTAATTTAGCTTTATCTGTTACTCTTATTTTATCTTTTCCAAATTGAATATCTAAATCATCTAAATAACCTACACCTTTAACTTTTGTTTTATCATTAAAGTCTTTTACTAATTTTTCTATATTTTTTCTTATATCATTTTTAAATACAGGATCTGTTTCATTATTGTATCTACTAGATAATTTTACAAACTCTTGATCAAAGTTTATATTTTTTAATTGGTTAAATGCAGAGGGAGCATACTGTGCTTTTAATCTAAAGTTTTTTGGAAAGAAACTTTCTGTTTTTGCAAATGCTTGTGGGTTGGCATGTTCTAACACCATGCTCTGAGATTTAAATAAATTTGGATATTCAGCTTTTAATTGTTTCAAAACAATATTACTATTTCTAGTTATTCTAGACATAGCTGTTCTTATTTGATTCTGTCTATATTCAGCAACACCAGGCTGTTTTAACTCATCCGCTAATGAAGCATATACAGTTTTAAATTTAGTAAATTCAAATATTTTATTGTTAAAATCAAATCCCTCTTTAGCTAAAATTCTTCCAATTATACTAGAGCCTCCAATGTTATTGTCACTTGCAAATTTTTGAAGTCTAGTAAATTCTTTTTGGGTAAAGTCTGTTTTTGTTTTTTCACCTGTATAAAAATCAGTCAAATCCTGCATCGTAGTCGTAAAGTTAGGATTGTTTTTAAGAAGCTGATAAGATAAAAATTGTTTGAAGATTCTATCGGTATCTTTGTACTGCATCTTTGCAGTTCCAAATCCTTCTAGAAAATTATATTCTCTAGGAAATTGAAATCTGCCGTCTTTTACAAAGACATTATTTTTAAACCATGCATCAACTCCTCTTTTAGTTTTTGGTATTTCTATATATTTACCTTTATTAAATTCTTTTAAAGCGTCTTTAAATAATTGATCTCTACCATTTTTAAGTTGATATTTTTCATTTGCTACATTTGCATCGACCCATTTAACTAAATCATCTGTATATGTTCTTTTAAGATTATTATAATCTGTTTTTATTTTATTAGCACCCGCACCTATCTCCTCCGGTGTTTGAACTTTTCCAACTGATTTTTTTAATTTATTGTGTTTTTTTACAGCCTGTTTATAACCTTCTGGACTCGCATCAAATGTAAAACTTTTTCCTCCAGTGTATCCTGGTTTAGGTTTACCAATTCTAACTCTTATTCTAGGAGTTCTGTCTGCATCGCCCCTTCTGTCCTGCTCTAAATTAAAACTTAGTCCAGGAGCTGATTTAAAATTAGCAATTTTATTTTTAACATCTGGAGTTAAATTTACTCTAGATTGTTTTCTACCTGTTCTTAATTGTTTTATTTGAGAAGGATTTAAAAGTTTTCTTCCTCTTGAAGATATTTTTTTATAAGCGGTTTCTCCAATATCTCCTGCTGAAACCCCATAGGTATATTTTTCAAAATCCCAATTTTTTATTTCAGGGTAAAGTGTTTTTAATTTATTTTGTTGTGCGATGGTTAGAAAAGCCATTAGACCTCCAGGATTTTAGCTAGGCCACCACTTCTAAATCCAAGTCCTACTTCTATGCCAAGTTGTTTTTGAAGATCTTTAATTGCATCTGGATAATCCTCTGGGTTTTTTAAAACTTTATTTAACTGTTTAAAGTATTCTGTTTTTTCTTTTCCAACTAAAGTTTTATCTGTGCCAAGACCTGCAAACGCTCGTGATATATCTTTGCCTGTAAAACCATATTTACGTAAAGCTTGGAAACCCATTCTTGCAGCACCTCCAACAAAGAAAGGAACTCTACCACCATCTTGAAATTCAAAATCTTCTGGGTTGACTGTTTTTGGATCAAACATTCTATCAGTTACTGATCTACCTCTACCATCTTTGACTCTTACAAGTCTTTCTGCAAATGTTTGAATATCTTTTGGATTGTCTAGTTTTGCAATTGCCGCCGCAACTTTTGGTCCAAAATATTTTTGCACCAATAATAATGGATCACCTAGTCCTCCACCTCCACCTTCAGTCATAAATCTAAAATCGTCTGCTTCCATAACTGACGATAAAGTTGGACCACTTGGAAACTGTGGATCTTCTAAATCTTTTATTCTATTTAAAAACTCTCTGGCATTTGCTCTAACAGTTGGTTGAGCATTTTTTGATACACCTGCATTTAAATAAATTGTATCTACTAATTCGTTTACAATTAAATTATTGTTCTGAACATTTTTAATTGATTCTAGACCTCTACCTGTTTGACCTAAACCTTGTGATTTATCAACAGCTTGTGCCATATTTCTAAATGCTTCATCTGCTGACTGAACTGGTGCTGCAATATCTTCTGTTCCACCACGTGAACCTGGTGGTGGTAGATCTATATTTTCTTTAGTTAAATAAGATGGAAATGCAGGAGACTCATCTGGTATATCTACTTTTGATCTTAATGACATCAAACCAGCTTTATCTAAACCTTCAGTTCCTGTAGCAAGGTCCGTAACATTTTTTGGAATCGCAGGTGGAAAATAAAAATTTTCCATAGCCTTCATATTTTTTAAAAGTTGATTTGCTTGAATATCATTTAACTTACCAGCTACTGCATAACCTACAGAGCTTTTTAATTCTTCTACTGCTTTTGATTGTGGTAATACACCTAATGCATCAACGTTAATGTCCATGTCCAACATCAACTCTGGGGACTTACCCTTTCCTAAAAAATTTACGTTAGTTTTAGTTCCAAGAACCTCATTAGTGTTACCACCTAGTTTTTTAAAGGACTGAAGGATCGCATTTAATACCTCTCGTCTAGCCATAATATTCTAATCTACTCCTATCAGGCAACGGTTCGTCTTTGTAAGAATCTTTGTTACGAACTAAGCCACCTTGTTTAATACGCATGATCGCTTGAGTCATAGAGTCGACATAGTCATCGTGATCTCCATGCGGAAACGCAGCGCATTCCTCCACAACTTCTTGAGCGAAATGTTGGTGCATAGGAGCCCATATCAATCCCATCTCAAAAAGTGGTGATACTGAATTTACCCTTGCATGTTTATCATTTCCTCGGCTCGGCGTAAAGTTAATTACTGGGATTCCCATGTCCCTCAGTTCAGCTGTTAGAGGTATACCAGAGGCCTTTGCCTCTACGATTACCATGTCAGGACGCCAGAATATGTACTCTTCGTGAGCTACCTGTTTAAGCTCTGGAAACTCGTATCTATCTTTAAAAGCGTTTAGTAATATTATTTGAGGGCTTTCGTCTTCGTTTTTAAACACTCCCCACGTGGTTATAGCGCTATAGTCGGCAGATTCTTTTTTAAGAAAAGCTGTGTCGTAAGACTGTATTATAAACTCACATTTAGGTGGATCTTTATCTTCCCAGTCTCGCCACCAATCACGTTTGATTATAGCTCCTTCTTCAGCTGTAGGTTGTTGCATATACTGAGCGTTCCAGTTGTTTACTGGAATAGATGCTTTAGTTTTTTCTAATTCGTCCTTGGTCCAGTATTCTGGCCACACGGGCTTACCATCGGGGAGCAGGGCCGGTAATTCTACTATATCCCATTCGTCAGAGTTCTCTTCTCCCTGAGCCTTGATTAGTTGTCCGGTAAGATCTTTTGTAGACCACCTTGTCATTACAACCACGATACGACCACCAGGTTGCAAACGTTGACGTGGACCTGATGTATACCAGTTCCATGCTTTCTCGAATGACTTACTATCTTTTTTAATATCTTGTTCTTTGTGTGGATCGTCAATGATTAATAGATCAGCACCACGACCTGTTATTGCTCCACCAACACCGGCAGCGAAGTATTCTCCTCCCTGTTCCGTTTTCCATTTACCAGCAGCCTGTGAGTCCTCCATCAGTCTAGTGTCGAATAGTTGTTTATAGTTTGGTTGATCTACTAGGTTTTTGGTCTTACGGCCGAAGTCTACAGCTAGATCAGCCGTGTGTGTTGCTTGAATAATCTTTAACCGGGGATCAAGGCCAACCATCCATGCCGGGAGTAAGTATGAGGCAAACTCCGACTTTGTGTGTCTTGGCGGCATGTTGATGATCAGACGTTTAATTTTCCCCTCAGCGAGGTCATTAAATTTTTTATTAATTTTTTTATGATGTGAACCCTCAATAAATTCTGGCCAAACATATTTCACAAAACTCAAAAAGTCTTTTTTGATTATTGGTTTGGCTTTGTCTAAGGCTACGCTCTTTTCTAGTTCTAAAAGTCGTGCTTTCTCTTCTGGGGTCAATCCTGAAAAATTTTCCATAAAATTTTTTGTAATAAATTTTTTATAACTCAATTTTGAAAGTTAGTCTATAAGAGTCTAAATCTTACATATATGTGTACATCTGGGACCCCTTTGTGTGTGTGGGGTGGGCCCTCCCATAATTTTCAAGCAAAAACACAAGATGTAGTGGTACCTCTATCGGTACACACTATGCAAAAACAACAATGCAGTTTTTACATACCCTTATGGGATTTTATGGGTCTGGGGATTTCTGCATCTCACCCCCAAACCCAAGTAGGAATTAGAATGGAATATCCATTTGTTCCTTATCCTCTTTCACTTCGTCTTTTAACACTAATGGTTTTTCTTCTTTTGGTTTCTGCCAAAGGTCATTAGTATTTACCAAGTGATAGATTATGTGATCTTTGTCATTTAATGTATCAAGGGCAACCATTTTTTCAAATGCTTTATCTCTTGTTATGTTTGCAAACTTAACTGTCCAAACATCTTGTACATTATGTCCAAAGATATGTTGTTCAAGTATTAAATATTTTGTATCACTCATAATTTAATACTCCAACTATCAGACGCAGTTCTATATCCATCTGCATCTATATCGAAATAAGTCATCAACATTCTGCCAGATTTGGAAATCCAATATCTGCACTTATCTGTCCATAACGCATTTCTTGTTATTGTCTTTTTATCACTTGCTGAATAATAAGTGATAACAAAGGGTTTATTATTTATCATTTGTCCTACTTTCTATAACTTTATGTTATGGGATAAATATAATTTATCCCATAACGAATTGCAACACCTTAATTCAAGTTATCAGAATTAATTTGTTGTTGTTGCATATATGCAACACGCTCTGCAATCTTTTGTTCTCTGGTTTTTTCAGTATTTTTCATACCTTTAATTCTTTCTGCCAGATTTTTCGGATTGTAAATTACCAAGCCTGTACTATTAGTTCTAATAATTTCTGCGTCGGTAATATTCAAACCAAGTTCAGTTGCTAGTTCGATTGCTTCATCAAGATATTTATAACCTTTTAATCCTATCTTGATTTCTTTCATTTGTTTCAAAACACTTTCAATCCATTTTTCATGTGCCAAAACGAATTGAGCCTTTTGTTGTTTCCAAGTTATTAAAAACTTGAATTCATCTTCACTACAAGCGATTGATCTATCTCGACAATATTCTCTACCAATTAAATCAAGTTGGTATTTTTCGTTCCACTCTCTACCATACTTGGTTTCATTATCTCGACCCCCAGATAAACCCAAATATTTTTCGTTGTTCTCAACATACTTTCTTTTATGTGGGTTATCATCTTTATCTTTTTGCTCGATCAAAATGTCTGCGTTGCAATCTTCCTGTGCGTTGATTTCATCTCGATACAAAGCAAAAGAGTAAGCACTATCTCGATTAGAAGAATAATTATTCTCGCTATCAATAGAACCATTTAATCTAAAATCAAAATGTTTTTCTATTGGTACATTTTCTTCGATTACAAGATTGTCATTGTAATCTCTTTTTTCTTTTGTTCCAAGATAATGAAAATGAAAACAACTATCTTTTGCAATAGTCGAAACATTTTCAAACTTATTTTGAAGATAGTATGCTTTCTCAACATCTTCATCAGTATAATGTCGTCTTACTATTTTTTCAGCAACACTCCAAGCCATATCATTAAGATCAACTTGTTGTCCTTTTAACTTATCATACTTTCTTTTTTCTTGGGTATCTTCTTGTTCTAAATGCACTCTCATTCGATTTGCAATTTTAGTTCGATACTCATTGTTTAGTCTTATTCTAGCCATTTGTCCTCTCTTTCTTTATGTTATTGGTTAATAGCATAAAAATTTTTATAAACTATATTGACAAAAAGTCAATGGGATATTATATTAATTTCTATATATTGTAAAAAAACATATATCAATTAACAGCATTGGGCTGAAAGGTAGTTCTAGAGTAGAATATTCAGCCCAAGCAGAAAGGACAGAAAATGGCATTAAAATATTGCCAAAGTCATAAGTGCCATACTTACGACACAAAGGACAGGAAACGAGGTTCCAAAGGAAACCAAACAAATCAAACCAGAAGAAGAAGTCATTTCTATTATGGAAAGGGAAATTTCTGCTCATTGAATTGCTACAATGATTGGGCAGAAGAATTTATGGACAGAGCCATAAATAGTGTTTCTGGTAGAATTGTTGAGCCAAAAATCTTAACAGAAGAAACTGCTTGGAGAGTAGTTTATAACCAAAGACATTGGCACGATGATTCTTTGCCACAATATATTGGCAATATGATTTCTGGTGCAGAAAGACCTTGCTCGGATAATTAGTTTCATCTGTCCTTGATGAACAACTCTAGGTTGTACTCTTCAACCTACAACCTAGAGTTGAATTTTTGTTTTTTTTTTTTTTGGGTGGGCCCGCCCAAAAAAAACAAGTGTGTGGGTGGGCCCGCCCATAGTCCACAAGCTACAAGCAGTCAAGAAAATTATTTTTATTTTTTTCTTGAGCTCTGGGATCTTATAGGATATAACTAAAGCAGGAGGACACATGACAAATAAAGCAACTATGGAGTCATTAGATGATGGCAACTACAAAAGACGGAATAGATTCACAGGTGAGTCTATAATGTTAACTAAAGAGGAAGCAGAAAAACATGACATGATATTTTATCATGAGGTGATGGCCACGATGGATGATCAGAAGCTCGGGAGCGGGGCCAGTAAACACTGGGCCAAGATGCGAAAGCTGCTAACCTGGTTTCAAAAAAATAATGCCAAAGCTTATATGGTATTATTGGATTAAAGAATTTCAGGGCGCCTATGGCCTAGAAGGTTCGAACATGGCGCCCTGGATACCTCAGAGCTGGGATGGGCCGCGCATTGCGCGTGGACCCTGAAGCTCTGGGGCTCAAGCTCTCAAGCTTGACAGGTTACAAGCTATAGGATATTATAGGATTATGTTAAAAAAAGAAGCAAGACAAATTACCGGCGGGCTGTCGAAGCCGTCGAAGATGCCAGGACCAGCTCACAACTTACCCGCCGTAGCGTGTAAGACTGGCGCGAAGCTGGTGAAGGTACCAGGCAGCGTCTGCGCTGGTTGCTATGCCCTGAAGGGTCGATATAGATTTAAGAATGTACAAGCTGCCCTAAATCGCAGGTTACAAGCTCTAGAAGACCCGCGATGGGTGGATGCGATGGTGACACTGATCACAGGTCAACGCTGGTTCAGGTGGCATGACTCAGGAGATATCCAAAGTCTCAAGCACTTAGAAAATATATTTCTAGTGTGCAAGCGTACAAGCGGGACCAGTCACTGGATGCCAACGCGCGAAGCGCAGTTCCTGAAGGATCTGGACCCGGACAAAGTTCCGCCAAATTTAATTATTAGGATGTCATCACATATGATAGACCAGGGACCAGTAAAACAATGGCCGTGGACAAGCACAGTCACCAGCTCAGCTGGCAGGACCTGCCCGGCCCCTGAACAAAACAACGAATGCGGCAGCTGCAGAGCGTGCTGGGACAGGGAGGTAAAAAATGTCTGTTATGGAAAACACTAAAAACAAAGAAGAATTAATTGAAGAGCTGGAGGGTATATTGAAAGCCAATAAAGATAATACGTACTGTGATGAATACCAACTAGCGGACATGATCCGGGAGGCGCTCAAGCTTTACGATGTTTAGACACCCAAAATATTATGCTGAACTCAGGAAGCGAAGGCGCGAGCTTACAAGCTCTCAAGCTTCAAGCGACAAGCGTTCCAGCCGGAGGCCAAGGGTTCAAGCTTCAAGCCAAAATTCTCAAGCGCCAGGATCCCATGACCAGGGTACAAGCGCACAAGCCCACGGTCCGGGGTGCAAGCAACAAGGATAAAGGTATTTTGTGGATGCTTCACGTGGAAGCTAATTTGGTGGGGTGAGAACCTAACTCGGTAACCTTTTGTAACCTTTAACTCCAGTGTAAAAAAGTGCTCGTTAGGAGTATAAGCCAATAGATCGGGAGTGCCGAGTAAACTACGGTTTTCAAGTCTAATCCACGATATGTTTCTAATATTTTTCTTAAGATCATTATATAATTTAGCCTCTGGTTTCAGTTGGGTTACCTCTGGCTAAATCATTCTAATAACTTTACCCATTTTAGACTTCTCTTTCTCACAAAGGAAAACTAACCTATGGGTTTCTTTACTACCAATAATTTTATTTTCAAGTAATTTCGCACCGGTGATGTCATAAAATTCTCCGTTAGGTAATAGCACTTGACATCTAGAATCTTGTACTACTGGAGACTTAAAAAACTTCTCTAATGCTTTCTGTAACGTTCTACCTAATACCATAAGTGGGTTGATATATATCCCATATACCTATATATTGCAAGTATGAGTCAAGAAATTGTAGAGAAGAAGGAGCAGCCAGTATCAGAACTAACAGAAATGCAGCGTAGATTCTGTGAGTATTTGATATTCAATGAGGGTAGGACTACTCACCAGGATGCAGCCAAGGCAGCTGGGTACAGCCCAAACAGATGTAAGCAAGAAGCCTACGAACTATTGAGAAACCCTAAGATTCAAAAATATATTGCTATGAGATCTGCTGAGATAAACAGATCATTTGCTGTTACCAAACACAACTATGTTAGAAGACAGCAAGTGCTGTCACAAAAGTTGGTAGATGATGGTAAGATAGACAAAGCACTAGGGTTTGAAACTCTGATTGGTAAAGCCACAGGACAGTTTAGTGAAACTAATTACAATGTAAATATTAGTGCAACAGATTTAAAAGAACGAGAAGCTGAAATAAAAAGACTCAAAGAATTAAACGAACAAAGAATTACAGATACCAAACTTCTTAAAGAGTAACCTTTTCCATCTTAATAATACAACCAACTGGAAATACATTACGATCTGAAAACAACTCATCACCTTGTTCGTAGGATGCAAATGTTCTTACATACTTTCTATCTTTAGAAAACATATACGCATGAGTTACCATAACAGACGGTAGAAAGCCCATGAAGTCATACTCCGTTGCATGACCGCTATCACCAGTAATATCAACCCAAGTTATTTTATAGAAATAATATCTTTTCTTTTTGATAACAACTGATTTGTATTTAGATTTCTTTGGACGTCTCATCAGAATCTGTATACCCCTTTTTGTATAAGTAATAAATAAATATAAAAAATCATGCGCGCGACCCCCTATTTCGTTGGTATTACTAGCTTTTTTAACAATTGTACCAATTGTACCTC
>VTLG01008374.1_pt1 | contig 12693 bp, 20 predicted proteins | sample 4694571 | NCBI WGS metagenome assembly VTLG01 (sample SAMN12604809, study PRJNA352737) | marine metagenome | biome: ENVO:00000447; feature: ENVO:00000209|ENVO:00000569|ENVO:01000036; material: ENVO:00002151; isolation source: viral sequences binned using virsorter ... | reverse complement strand
TAGACTTAAAATTAAATCCATCTTTAGTTTGATAAGCAAAATAACCAGGATTTGCCGTATTTGTTGGGATTGTTTGTTTTGCCAACATCAAAATCAAATCAAATGGTCGTTTAGACATTCCAGCAAATGAATAAGAATTACTAGCAGTATCAGAATTTATATCATCGATAGGTACTTTCAGTTCATTTATAAGAATATTTCTTACTGAATGTACAATATTACCCTTATAATGTTTAGTAAGTTTTTTCACATTATTCGTCAGACCCAATTTAGATATAAATCTCAACTGAAGAATTTCCATTGTAGAAGATTTTTCTATTACCTGCACCTCATTTACATAAAATCTTTTATGTTTATTCCGTTTTGATGAAAAATCAATCCCCTTTCCTATAGGATCTTTAATTTTCATAAAAATTTCACAACCAGCTTCTAATGGTAATGAAGTATGTAAAGAACCAACTCTTCCCTGTGTATCATCCTGAGATTCGGCAGCTGAAGATGTACTTATTATAGTAACCACTCCTGTAATATAAGGAGATAGAAGATTTTCATAATAATAAATGTTTCCAATCCTAAACTGTCCCTTTGCTAAATCAACTTCATTAAAAGTCCGAGTGGTGTATTTGGTACCACGGTTTGGTTTTGCAGCTCTAATTTTAAATATTTCAAATTTTGATGCTTGTACTGACATTATATTTAAGACGGATTAGATGGAACAGGTTCAGGAGTTGACATTGAAGGGTTAGAACCATTTTGTATAGAACCCATCATTTTTTCCACTTCAATAGGCATTATAACTGTTTGAGTATTTATTTCCTCAAGATTACCTTTCAAATCACCAGCATATTTATCAACTTTACTAATAATATTTTGTGATAATGATTCCACATTAGGTGAAATTGATGAAATCTCTTCTGGCATCTTTCCAGCAATTCCACTTCCACCACCATCTTTTCCTAAAAGTTTAGAAGGATCCATACCCAAAAGAGAATCAAAAGTAGCTAATAATGAATTAGTCTCTGTTTCATCGTCATCTGCTTCAATTGACTTTTCATCAGTTTTTCCATCTCTAGTTTCTTGAGAACTCTCAGATGCTTTTAATTTTGAGATTTCAGTATTAGTATTTGACTTACTAATATCTATTTTTTTAGTTGATTCTTGTGAATTATCCCCATTCTCATCAAGTTCAGGGATTTTAATAGAATCTAATTCTTTTCCGATAACATCTTTACTTTCAGATAAAGCAGCAACATTCTTTTCTGCTTCCTTCTTATTAAACAACCCAAAAACCCAACCTCCAAATTTAACTATTGCTTTTGTGATAGTACTTATCACATTCCATGCAATTTTTAAAAGAGGTTCAACAAAATCATAAGCACCCTTTAACTTCTCTATAATAGCAGGTAATTTTGTCGTAATCCATCCCATCAAAAGATAACCGAAGAAATTTAATATCTTATCCTTCAGACTCATAACAGATCCAGACACATTTGATAATACACTTTTTATAGGCCCACCCTTATTCTTTTTTTCTATATTTTTCTCAGCAGCATCTCTTTCTGCTCTTAAACTCTGCCTACGAACCAAAGATAATTTCTTAGCATCCAATTTTGCTATTTTCTTATTATTATTAATCAACGAACTTCTAATATTAGAAGCAGTGAGTTTTAGTTTTTGTGCTGAATTTGCCATTATACAATAATACCTAATAAGTCATTTGCAATATCCATAACATAAGAATTAGAAGTATCCTGTGAATTAATTATTGGTAATGAATCTCCATCACCACTACTATCAAGACCAGGTTGTTGTCTTGCCGAATCTGATAATCTAATAGCATCCATAACTGTTACACCACCTTTTGAAGGTAATCGAAGATCAGAAGTTTTCACACTCCGTGAAAAATCCATATTGGTAGCAGTATTTACTACACTCTTATAATCTTTTTCAACCGCACTAACCTCACCTGATGCTTGATTTTTCTTATGATCTCTCACCATAGTGCCAGCATCAAGAGCAAGTGAAACTGCAGTTCCAACACCAGGAATCATAGATGCTGCTCCAGAGCCCAATTCTAATGCTGCACCCATCCAATCAGGAGGACTTGATAAAAGTCTTCCTGCAGCAAATGCAGCACCAAGACCTAATCCAACAATTGGAATCTTCTTAAGGAAACTCTTTCCTCCAAATTTACCCAATCCTTTAAGTAATCCCTTTCCACCACCCTTTACTATTGCCTTTGCACCTTTAGCAGCAGTTTTAACACCCTTTATTCCAGATTTTCCTATATTTACTATACCCTTACCAATACCTTTAACACCCTTACCAATATTTTTACCAACATTTGCAATATTTTTTATTATATTCTGTGCGTTCTTTAATAACTTTGGAAGAGTTCGTTTAATAAAAACTCTACCCAATCTAAACGCTCTATGTGTTACCTTAATAACACCCCTAACAAATTTAACAACTCCTATAATAGTCTTAACAAGTTTATAAACAATAACACCACCAATAATAGCACCTAATCCAATTAGAATTTTCTGACCGTGATCTCCTAAAAATTTAAAAAATGAAATAACACCTTCTTTATTATTAGATAACCATTTTAACCCTTTATCTGCTAAAAATCCTAATGCTAAATTACCAAAGAATCCTATAATTTTATCCAGAATACCTTTTGCTGGTGCTAAAACAGCACCAAATGCGTTTCCAACTTTAGTACTTATCTTATTAACTGCCTCTAATCCAGATTCAATTCCACCTCTTTTTTTAGATTCTGCAGATGATCTTAAATCTGATATTTCATCATTTCTTTGTGTAATTCTATTTGAAAAATCTAATGCTAATGCATTTCCAATATCTTGAAGAATGGAAGTTATTTCCATTAATGGGTCACCACCAAATGGATTTTGATGAGTTTTAACGATCCTCTTAAGCATCGTTATTTTCTTTTCATTTGCAGCAACTCTTTCTTCCAAACTTCCTTGGCCGCCACCTGCCAATCCAAGTCCTTCTGAAGTAATGGCACCTCTTGAACTAGGAACTATTGCACCACCCCTTCTCTTAGGAATAATAGAACTCCCCTTACCACCACCGTTAAAAATACTTTTTACGTTGGTTACATTTAATTTAACGTTTGCTGGTACTACTTCAGGGTTAATGGCCACTTTGTTGTTGCTTTAGGTTTTCTTCTTCAATATATTGTTGGAGAAGTGAAACATATATTTCTCTTTCCCAAGGTATCATGTTTTCAAGCTCTGTTAAGCTATATTTATGGTGCTGTATGAGAGCAAAATTAGTACGATAGTAATTTTCCAAACTCTCATGTGCCAGAGCTAACTGAAAAAAGATGCTAATCCCTCAATTACCACTTCACTTTCAACTTTTGTGTTTGGATTCATTACTTTGACTTTATGAGATAACTTTGGCATTGTTTCAAAGAAATTTTCAACTTGTTTAAATTGTTTAGAATTCATAGATTCAACAAATTCTCTTAATTCTTTCTTTGTGCAATTTGAAGCTTCCCATGCTTCTTCTTCATTGTATACTTGGTTAATACAAGACATAATCACATTCAATGATTCATCGACCTGACTATTACTACTAGTATCAAAGTTAGTTTCAATAAATTGATCTAATGATGGATAATTCATTTGAACTGATAAACTATCATCCAACTTAATAATATTAGAGTGATTAGAATCTTTCTGAATTTTTATTGAATCAATATCAATTACCATTTCCACTTTAGTTTGTCCGTCATCTGGACAAGTCACATTCACTTCAACAGTTTCTCCAACAGATTTTCCACGAACATTTAAAAACAAATATTCAATATCAAATGTTGCTAGTTTATCAATCTTTATACCTCTACTCAAAATACAATCAGAAAGAACTGATTTTATAGCAGAAGTAATTTGTTTGGTATCTTCAGATTCTAATGCCATGATTAGAATCTTTTCCTCTTTAACTAAGAAAGGTCTATATTTAACTTTTTTTCCACTAGATGGTAATACCAACTCATAAGTCGGGGTCGAAATCTTCGGTAAAGGCATAATGTTTTCACACTTCAGTAAATTTATTTATAGGGGTTTATTCAACATAATAACGGTCATAAGCAAATTGAACATTAACCTTTAAAAGGTCGGCACCACCATATTGAACAGGTATTGATGTCATTCCTTTAGGAAATACATTAATAAATCTATAGCAAAGAGATTTATTATCATAGTTTCTTTCAAACTTAGTTATTGTCAAACTACCTGATTTATATCCAATCTTATTATCCCTATTCATAGGATAATTAAATCTTTTATAATAATTCTGATTATCTTCTCTGGTTATTCCCAAATAATTATCATCACCTGAAATATAATCCATCCACCCTTCAAAGAATTTAAGAACATTATAATCTTGATCAACATAAAAAGCAAAATCACTCTCAATATAGATTCGTGTATGAGCAAATTGCTGATTTATTCCGTGATAATTATCCTTGACTTCTGATGTTGCAAAAGAACTGGTTGGAAGTGTTGCTTCACAGCACATTATACCAATATCACCACCAGTAGCATAATTATTAGGTATATCATAATACTGACCCAAATATCTTTTGAGTTCAGCATTTATACCTGATATATTAACCTGATATTGATTATTCAAAGATAACTTACTAATATCCATTTTAGTAAGTGCATTCATCTTATATTTTGAAATAGTTCCTGCCACTCTAAATATACTTATATTATTATTTCTATTTAGATGTCTTATAAGGGTCGTTATCAACCAAATAATCCCTTAAAATATAAAGGTAACTTTAGAAACATCATCTATCGTTCCTTGTGGGAATTAAAATTTATGAAATATTGTGATAGTAATCAAAATATTTTAGAGTGGGGAAGTGAAGAGTTTTGGCTTCCATATCGTTCACCATTAGATAATAAGGTTCATAGATACTTTCCAGATTTCTATATTAAAGTAAAAGAGAATAATGGTATGGTTAAAAAATATGTGATTGAAATCAAACCAAAAAAACAGTGTATTGAACCAAAACCACAGAAAAAGAAAACACGAACCTATATTTACGAAGTTCGTGAGTATGCTAAAAATCAGGCAAAATGGAAGGCAGCTGAAGAGTATTGTCTTGATAGAGGATTACAATTTAAAGTATTAACCGAAAACGAACTAGGTATAACCCGATGACAGATAGTTACCCCACAGATGATAAACACAATAGAATTCGTGGTGTTATTGATAATGTAATAGGAACAGAAGACCCAGATGATTTAATGTTAGAATTAATGGATGCTGTTAGTGATACAGAAGTATCAGTTCCAGAAGCTGGAAGATACTATGCTTTTGTATATAATCCAAAAACTCCCAATATTCAATATGATGCACATCCATTAGTTGCAGTCACGGATATACTGCAATGGGGGTTTAAAGGATTCAATTATCACTGGGGTCAAATGAGACAATATACATGGCAAGAGGTGGTTGGTAGAGTGTATGAAATCTATCCAGAAGAACTTTCTGATGCTCAAGAGATACCTTTTCAGAAAATACGTCTAAATAGTTAAAAATATAGGTCGATAATGTCGAATAGAGCAAGACAAAGAAACAGAGATAAACAAGCACAACAAGAAAGAGCTGCTGCAAATAGAGCAGCTAATCCTGAAAAATATGCTAGAGATCCCAATAAACGACAAATGGGTAGAGCTGCTGCAAAGGCACGAATGGAAGCAGAAGAAGCAGCAGCAGTAAATAAAAATAAACCAGCAAACCCAGAAGTAACAAATGATTTCAAAAGACAGGCAAAACAAGGGGCTCCAGAAGAATTACCAGGAAATTTAAGATATCCTTATAGTACGATTGATAATACTCAAGACTTTATAAAATTTTCAATTTTTAAATACAAAAGGAATGAAGGTGGTGGAAGCAGAGTAGCAAGAAGTGATAATGATTTAAAATCAAAATTATTGGGTACTATTATTCTTCCCATTCCTGCCAATCTTGTTGATTCAAATTCTACAAATTATGGTCAAGGTAATATGAACTTCATGCAAGAAGCAGGTTTAGATTTTGCCGAGAATTTAACAACAGGAAAGGGAGCAGAAGCAGGTAAAAATATTAATAGTATGATTGAATCAGCATCGGGAGGTTTAGTTAAAAATTATTTTGCCACACAAGCAATTAATAGTATTGGTGGCAATTTAAGTCTAGACCAAGTAATGGCAAGAAGTAGTGGTCAGGTTATAAATCCAAATATGGAACTATTATTTTCTGGTCCTACACTAAGAAATTTTAGTTATCAATTTAAATTTACACCAAGATTTCAAAAAGAAGCAGAAACCGTTAGAACCATCATTAAAGCATTTAAAAGAAATATGGCTCCAAAAGGTGCTGGTGGTAATTTCTTAAAGACTCCAAATATGTTTGAAATTCAATATGTCGGTAAGGCAGAAGATTACTTAAATAGAATAAAATTATGTGCTCTTAAAAATGTTGCTATGAATTATACAGGTGATGGAACTTGGGCAACCTATAATGACGGTTCACCAATTTCAATGACTATGACACTTGCATTTACAGAATTAACACCAGTCTTTAATGAGGATTATGCAGCATATGGAGACAATTCAGACGGAGTAGGTTACTAAAATGGGATATTTCAGAGAGTTACCAAACTTAGAATATCAGAATTTTTTATCTGATAGCATTTCTTCTCAAAGTTACTTAGAGGTTAAAAACCTATTCAGAAGAAATAAAATACGTGACGACTTACAAGATGTCTTCACCTTATTTGACAAATATGAAATAAGAGAAGGGGCAAGACCAGATACGATTGCCGAAGAAATATATGGGGATGCTGAATTAGATTGGGTTGTATTGATTACTGCTGGTATTATTAATGTTAGAGATGAATGGCCTTTATCTGATAGAGACCTATATTACTTTGTAGAGAATAAGTATGGTCTTACTGAGATGAATAACACTAAGTATTATGAAACCAAAGAGGTTAAGGATTCATTAGGAAGATTAATTTTACCTGCAGGTAAGGTTGTAGATAAGAACTTTACAATGTCCTATTATGATGACGGGCAAAATAAAACTACGACAGCTTTCTCATCTGAGGGAGAGACTGATATTCAAGGTATTACTAACTACGAATATGAAACTGACTTAAACAATAAAAAAAGAAGTATATACCTCCTAAAGAGAATGTATCTTCAACAGTTCCTTAATGATATGAGAGATATAATGGTTTATCAACAGTCTTCAGAACGTATTAATGACCGACTGATAAAAACTGAAAATACCAGAGTTACAATGCCGATATAGACAAAAAAAGGGGCGTTACGCCCCTTTTCTATTACTCAGCAGCAAGTTTAGCAAAGTAACTTAATGTATCGTCGTCTTCGTCAGAAGTATTCGATACAGCAGCAGTTACTAACTCTTCTGCCGACCCTCTGTCGTTATCCTCGTTGGATACTTCAGGGTCTTGACGTACTGGTTTAGCAGCATTGCCTAGAACATAATTCAAACGCTTCTTAAGGTCTTCATAAGACTTAAACTGGTCTGGTGCTACGAAATCTTGGAGAGAACTCTCTTTCTTCCATAGTGCTTCCATTGCGTCATCGTCATCTAGGACTGGTGATACAGCAGTGAACTCAGAACTGTCGTAGTTTCTGTAACCTGCGACATTCTTTGCCTTCAACTTGAAGTTAGCACCTTGCCAGAAATCAAATGGATCAATTGCTTCTTCATCCTCAAACTCTGGTTGCATTGCTGCAGTAAGTTTGTCAAAGATTTTCTTCCCATACTTGTATAAGAATACTTTACCTTCGTTTTCTGGATTAGCAGGATCCTTTACAACATAAATGTTACTGATGTATGTAAGTTTCCTTTTCTGCTTACGAGCAGCATCTTTACCAGCATCGGTTCCATTGTTCCATAGAGTAGTATTAAACTCTGAAACTGGATCTTTCTGACTAAGTGTAGTCAAAGAGTTTTCGATATACCAACCGCCAGGCCCTTGGAAGGCGTGGGAGTATAGTTTTACAAATGGTAAATCTTCACCATCTGGTGCAGGTAGAAAACGGATAACGGCATAACCATTACCTGATTTATCACATTCTAATTTCCACAAACGGTCATCACCTTGACCACCATTGTTATTCATTTTTTCGACTTCTTTCACAAGTTTTTGTGTAAGAGAGCCTAGTTTTGATTGCTTTTTAAGATTAGCAAACGACATAGATTACCTCGGATTAAATTGGATTCGTTGGATTGGTTTTATTATAATAAAGAATTGACTATTTGTCAATAGACCCTTCTAATGTCTGTATTGTTTGTCTCATAGTGTCAAATAATACATCCATACTAGTGCCAGGTGCAAAACCCATTACGGTAACAGATTTCTCTATTTGGGATTTTAATTCCTTTGCAGCAGGATCATCAGATAAAGATAGTCTTGTATACATAACTCTTTGTTTATCGAGTAGTATTTTTAAACTGTCAATATGCACTGCTCTATCTTCCTTACTAAGAGACGGGAACGTAAATGCGTCCTTGTAAATTTCTTGTTGCATTTCATTAATCTCTTCTAGTTCTTGTTGAACTATTTCAGAATCAAAAAACTCAGTCATTTACAATGTCCCTTAAAATTTTCTTATAGGTGTGCATATTAATATTTATGAAGGATTTATACTTATTAATCTTCATACTTACGGTTTCCCATACAGGATCCTTTAACTTTTTATCAAAGTTTTTTACGAAAGAGAAGATTGACTCCCATATCGTAAAGGTCTCTAAACTTAGTTCTCCAGATAGATGTTTTTTCAGAATAATCGGATGCCCCTTCGAACATTCTAACAGTTTTTCCAATTCGTTTTCTGATAGCAATTTCTCTGACTGTTCTTTGAATAAGTAAGTCAGACTCTGTTGTGTCTTCTTCCATTTAGAATAATTTTGATTACCATTTTTAATAAGTTCCCCTACCCATAGGTTCTGGGGATTATCTGCTGCTGCAAAATTTGATAGTAAAAAATCTACAACTTCCTTATCATCATATTTTCTAGATAAACGCTCAAACCAATATTTGTCCTTTCGACGATTAAAGCTAGCTGTAGTTGCCCGAACTTTTTTATTGTATAGAAAGAAATCATACTTAACATTAGTCCAATGATTCTTCATAGCAAGATAGGACTGATATGTCTCAAATGGACTCATTATATCGGCAATCTTGCTCTACTAGTCTTTTTCATAAAATTAAGTTCTTGAGCATTGTATTTTAGTTTTTCCTTCAGAGGTTTAGAAACTAACTTTGTTACAGACTCTATTTCAAGTCCATTCTTTTCACAATAATAGCAAATAGCATCAATGTAATTCATTTCCTCTTTGGATACTATACCTTCGATTTCCATAGCAAACTTAGAGGGAGTTAGGAACTTCTTCTCTATTGCTTGTTCTAATTCTTTATTTGGTTCCATAGTTTTCCAGTTTGCTGTTAACAAATTCTCTAATATATTGTTGGAGTAATCGTATATACTTTGCTTTGTCTCGTTCTTCATAAATTACACATTCACCGTTTTCACAAGCCATAATAATGACTAATTTTTTAATAGATATTCCTTTCATTTCATATAACATACATCCATATGCCATTGCCTGAACGAAATAATGTTCAATCCACTCACGTGGTTTAGGTTTTTTAGATGTCTTAAAATCTATTATTGATAACTCCCCATCATATTCTGCAATACAATCAACAGTTCCTGCAATACCTAATTCTTTACTATATAGAGGCCCTTCCAGAGCATATATATTATTTATTTTATTAAGATTATCCTTTGCAATCTTAAATAAGAAATCAGAAATGGGAGGAACTTTAGGTAATTCCTTATCATTTTTTAAGTAGTGTTCTGTAAGAGTATGCATATCAGTTCCACGGGTTGTTGCCGCTTTCGTGATTTTATCTGCTGTCTCATTACCTACTCTTTTTCTCCAGTTAATAAAGATTTCTCTGTTAAAATGACTAGTAACAGAAGTAATAGAAACTAACTTAATTAATTCCTCTACATCAGGTATAGAATAATAACGAACTCCATCTATAGTCTCTCTTTTGAGAGGTTCAAGATTCAAATCAATGTGATTAAACATTAAAGACCCATTTCAATTTTGGCGGTAAGATATTCTTTAACAAGTCCAGAACGAACTATGTCGCCAATACCAAACTCTATTATATCAAAAGATGGCATTTTACGCAAGACGTTCATAAAATCTACAATACCATTACGATCATTAGTTTTAACCAAATCTGATTGGCTAGCATCACCACAGAATATAATTCTAGTATTTTCACCAACTCTTGTAATGATACTGTCCATTTCATGGAAATTTAAGTTCTGAAACTCATCTACTATTACAATAGAATTATCTAAAGTTGTTCCACGAAGAAATGATGTACTCCAAAACTTAATACTATCTTGCGATTTAAGATTACCATAAAGCATCTCAAAATCAGCATCAGAGGGCATCTGAAACATATACTTCACCATATTCTTATAAGGAATCTGGTAGATATCTGCCTTATCTTCATGGTCACCAGGTAAGAAACCAATCTCTCTTGTGGCTACTAATGAACGAACCAAATAGATGTGCTCATAAGGTGTATTTTCACTTAAAACATCCTTAACAGCATTATACAATGAAATAAAGGTTTTTCCAGTTCCAGCACAACCATAAGCAACTAAATGCTTACCATCTTTATATGATTTAAATAAGTTTTTTTGATTATCATTGAGTGGTTCAATATCTACCAAATAATCAGCACTCAGAGGTTTTTTCCTCTTCATCTGCTTGGCAGTTAAACCAACACCAATAGGTTGTTCACTATTAGCTCTTTTTCTTCTTGCCATTAGATTTTCTTTACTTTCGAACCAGGTGCTTTTGAAGCTTTATGTAGTACCTCATTCCATCCTGGATTTTTTGCAACCAACTTATCTCTCCATTCCCCCACTTCAGCAGCCATTGGGCAAGTAGATGGATCACTCCAATCCCTCTTCCAATCTGGATTATCTTCACACCATTTAGTCCACTCCGTTATACTCATTTGTACTTCTTTCTGTTCACCAGTTTCTTTGTGAACCACAGGATATGTTGCCATAACTATAATATATTGTAAATTTATTTAGACCCACTCAAGAGCTTCAGATACAGAAGGGAATTGTTCGGTAAATACCTTTCTACATGCCTCTGCTATCTCCATGTGCTCTTTTTGTGTTCCGTGTGCAGATCTTAGATTAATATAGTGTATCCAAGAACGACAAGAACCAGTCATATAGATCCTTGTTGGTGTACAAAGAGGTAATACCATTCGGGCACATTCTTTAGCCACACCCTGACTGAGCATTTGTTCATATAATGCCTTAGATGAACTAAAAAGGGTAATCATCTGTTTCTCAAATTTTTCCACCATTTTAGGATCTAGGTCATCAGTAGAATTTTGACGATTTTTCAAATCTTGCTTACGAAGCTCTGGAAGGTCAATATCACCTAATGCGGTACTTGCAGCATATCTTTGTGAAAACTCTTGAAATGTAAAACTCCTATGTCTTAGGATTTGTGCCGCAATAGCACGAGTAGTCTCAATTTCCAAAGTCATCGAAGATTGCTCAAAAACACTCCAATGGTTATGTTTGATGCAATACTTCAAAAGTCCTGCATACTTCTCATTGTCCTGATTTGATGGATTAGAGACACGGGCAATATAACCCATTGTCTTCTCTGCATCAGGAGTGATGCTTACAAGTTTTACAGTCATTTTTTACCAAATCCTTCGGGTTTTCTTTTTCTAAGTTTTTCAACTTCTTCCTCTAAAATAGAAAGTTGCTCTTTCATAAAATTGAGTTCAGTGCTATCATAGAGATAATCTTGTTGAAGTGCTTTTCTAAGACTTTTCAATAAATGCTTAGACCTCATCCGTCATCATCCTCAAAAACTTCATCATAATCAGTATATCCTGGTAATCTGGAAGTATCCACTTCTGTAGAATATGCATCTACATCAGAATAGACTTCTGCTTTAAGAGCATCAACCAATAGTTCCAAATTTCGAACAATCAATTTTAGTTTTTCTCTTTGTGGTTCCATAATTTTTATATGGTATTTATATATTTTACATAAAAAAAGGAGGACTGTCAATAGCCCTCCTTTAAACTTATTCAGTTGTAATTAAGCAACAGTAAGCCCAGCGTCTAGATATGAAGGTAAAACTTCATCTGCTTTGCTGTGCTTAACACCACGGTAAGTCAATTCTGACCTTTGTGATTGTGTTTGCTTACGCTCGTTGGTGTCGTACTGGACACCACGATAAGTGACTTTTGCCATTGGCTTTCTCCAAAGTAGTGGGATTTTACTCCGTTCCTTTAGTCGGCTTTTGCGTCCTCAAAGCATCCCTTCTCAGTACTCTCTGCCACAATCTGAATAAGTTCAGATTTAGGGGTTTCAGTATGCTGTCGGTATATCTGTTCGACAAGACCAGTAGCATATTCACATGTTAAGAGACTAGCGAGAAGTAATTCCATAAGGATGAACGATTCCGTTCCGAGTCGGCTTACTTGCGACCTGAAATGTATCAGGTTGAACGATTGTGTTAATACTAACACATGTATAGTATATAGTCAAGTAC
>VTLG01006590.1_pt1 | contig 12694 bp, 14 predicted proteins | sample 4694571 | NCBI WGS metagenome assembly VTLG01 (sample SAMN12604809, study PRJNA352737) | marine metagenome | biome: ENVO:00000447; feature: ENVO:00000209|ENVO:00000569|ENVO:01000036; material: ENVO:00002151; isolation source: viral sequences binned using virsorter ... | reverse complement strand
AGTGGCAAACGGTATCGTTTGCCGATGTAAAAGAACGTGTTGGCATTCCTACCAACAACGCCAATATAGTACCATTGAATATCCCTTTTTGTCAACCATTAAATATCCCGCCATATTGGCAAGGGGTGGCCAGTGTGTAGACACAAAAAAACCCACCCTTTCGGGTGGGTTGTGTTGCTAGGCTTATGCCTCGGCGGTGGCCTTTTTGCCGCCTGCGCGTGTACGCTTGCCGCTTTTGGTGGCCGTCTTATTTGCAATGTCTTGCAACTTTTTGCCATTTTCATTTATGGCATTCTGCACGGTTTCCTCAGCATTGGCTTGCGCGTTGCTGCTTTCCTGCGCCGCATCGGGTGCTTGCGCTTTGTATTCGGCGACAATCTTTTTGGATTGCGCCCATACGATATCGTGAACAAAGCAGATGCGCTGTTCATTGTTCATTTTACGCACTACGCTCACGCTTTTCTTTTCGACCGTTTCACGGTCTTTAGTAGCGTTGGCACCTTCAATGGCAAACGCAATCCCCGCTTGAATTCCAGCCCCAGTTAAGCGGGGAAGGATATCGCGCAGGTTGTCGGTTGGTTCGATTGAATCCGCCTCATTTGCGACCGCCTTTGTGATGGCATCAGCAAGTTTTTTCAAATCATTGCCAGTGCCACGGGTGTTGGCCGTTTTCTTGGGCCAACCCTTTTCACTGATAATGCGGTTGCAGATGTCATTTATGGTGCGGTAGGTTGGGTGTTCTTTTGGCTTTTTATTCTCCTTATCTGCTTCGCAAATAACCGAGATTGTAGCCTCAAGGATTTTAACCAACAATTCCGGCCCCTTTTTAGTGGCGTTTTTGGGGAAAGCGTCTGCCTCTTTTCGGATAGAATCCTCGATTGAAACGTTTCCGTTGTGGAATTGCACCAGTTCATTACGCAATGAATCTTTCATTTTTACCTTCATTCCCCGTAGCCTGCGGGGTTTGTCAATCGCGGGTGGCTATCTCCCGCGAGCACCTCACACGCGAGGCACGGGTTAAGACTCCCATAGATTGTACCAGTGCGCAACAATAAAAGCACATTGACCGCAAGTTTTATGCGGTGGCCGTTGGCGTTGGCGGTTGGGGCGGCGATGGACGGGCAAACGGTATCGTTTGAGGCTGGCAAGGCTGGCGAGGGTTGAGCCTGTTTTTGTGGGTTGGCTTGCGTGTTGGGAATATGGCCGCAATGGCGCGAGGTTGCGATGTGGGAGGTTTTTATTCTCTCCGCTATACTGACATTGCCCGCACGAGAAAACGCATCACAGAGCATTCTAGGGCTTTGCCGTTTTTTGGCCCGAGGTTGGCGCGTAGGGCGTTGGCGTGTGCTTCCGCTGTGGTAGAGCGGGCGGGGATTGCGCGAGCGTACAGCGAAAAATAGGTTTTTCTGATAGCGGGAATAAGGGAAGCTAATGCGGACGGGCAGTAAGCTTGCCTTATGGCTGGTATTAGGTTGGCTAATGGTGGCAGGCGCGGGCGGCGGAGGACGACGGGTGGGGTGACCACCCCATCGGCGGCCCTCATAGTAAGTACCCCCCAAAAAGAACTGGACACGTTTTAACTTGATGGTACCATTTTCATATGTCCGAGATATCGGTGAAGAAGAACCTAACGGGCGAGACGCTCGATCTGTTTCTTGAAAAACTTTCTAAGGGTGTTAGCCTGACTGGAGCCTGTGCCGCCTGCGGCATCAGTGCGAAACGGGTTGACCAGCTTCGTAAGGAAAAGCCTAAGTTCAACGCGCAGGTGCTGGCGGCTCAAGCACGCGCTGAGGAGGCGTTCATCGACAAGATTCTAGAAAGCCGCGATGGGAAGCTGGCATTGTCTTTCCTGCAATCGCGGTTCCCGCACTGGAGTCCGAAGACGGCTGGAAGCGACAATTCGTCCGCGAAGAGCAGTATCTCGCCTGAGCTTCTCTCGCAGTTGTCTTCGATTCCAGAGCGGATTAAGACTCGCAACTAATGCCCGCTAAAAAGAAGAAGCTCAAGACGCTGACGGTTCAGCCAGTCTTCAAGAAAGGTGAGCCTCCTAAGCGTAAGGGCGAGCGGGACATTATTGTACCTCGCCGCAAGATCAAGCCAGCCCCTGCTCCCTCGCTTGTGTTGTCTCCAGACGAGAAGCGCAAGCAGAAGGCTTTAGAGAAGATTGCAAAAGAGCAGGAGGTTTTGGAGGAGGCCAGCCGTCTGTGCAACTTCCCAAAGAACTTTCTGGGCTTAGAAACGTACCAGTGGCAGCAGGACGTATTGGAGGCTTTGGAGGCAAAAGAGTGTCAGGTAGCTCTGAAGGCGGCTAACGGCTCTGGTAAGACAAGTGTTGTCGCAGCATCCGCTATCTTGTGGCATATGGTTCGCTTCCCCCAAAGTCTTGTGGTCACCACGGCTGGGGTCTGGCGTCAGGTGGAGGGTCAGCTTTGGCCAAAGCTAAAGGAATACGTTCGTGGGCTGGGCCACGGCTGGAGGGCAACTAGCAACGAACTGGAGTTTTCCAACGGCAGCCGCGCTATCGGCTTTAGTACGAATGACGCAGGCAAGTTTGAGGGTTGGCACAGGCAGGGGCCGACAGAAAACCTTTTGATGATTGTCGATGAGGCTAAAACTGTGCCCGATCCTATCTTCACAGCCATCGCTCGCTGCCAGCCATCACGACTTTTAATTATGAGCAGTCCGGGATCTGCTTCGGGCGAGTTCTACGAAGCGTTCACAAAAAAGCGCAAATTCTGGGACTGTCACACTGTTACCGCATTTGACTGCCCCCACCTTACAAAGGAGTGGATTGACACTCAGATTGAGATGTACGGCGAAAACAGTCCGCTGATACGCTCGATGATCTATGGGGAGTTTGTGGATGACAGCGGTGAGGGGCTTGTCCTAAACCAGAAATCCCTAGAGGAGTGTTTGCAGAATCCGCCTGAGTTACAGATGGGTATGCGGGTTGCGTTTATTGACTTTGCTGCTGGTGGGGACGAGTGTGTATTTGCGTTGCGTAACGGCAATAAGGTGGTGGAGATGGTGACGTGGCGGGAAAAGAACACTAACGTGACTATCGGCAAGATATTGAATTTAATTAAGAAGCACAACCTAGCGCAGGATGAAATCTACGCTGACGAAGGCGGATTAGGTCTTCCGTTGTGTGATGCCCTTATGGATGCGGGTTACGACATCCATAGGGTGAATTTTGGCTCGAAGCCGTTTGATAGCAGGTACTCCAATCGCTCCGCAGAAATGTGGCATGTTGCCGCAAGAATTATAGAGAAGAGGGAGATTATCCTGCCCGATGACGGCATGTTGCACCAGCAAATGGTGACACGCAGAGCCGAGGTCAGCCGAACAGGCAAGCTGGGGCTGGAGCCGAAGGATAAGATGCGTGCTCGCGGCTTAGACAGTCCTGACCGTGCGGATGCAGTGATGGGCTGCATTTCGTGCGGGGGCGGCGTAGGGGGAACGTGGGAGAGGTTTAGTGGCATAACTCGTCCTACTCTTGCTGAGTTAACCGAAGACGCCGAAGCAAGTTTTAAAGAAGATTGCTTGCCAGATGGCATGTTTGTAGGTTATTAGCAGTCAAGTAAATTTTGCATTTACAGCGGTCAGCATTGAAGCCCGCTAAGACAGATGAAGGTATTTGTTTTATTTGCGGGGAGATTGGGCAAATCGTAGCTTACGATACTGTTTGTCGTGGTGGCGTATGCGATGAATGCATAGAGTCAGCAGTCTCAGTGGAAATAGCAATGATAACAGCTTGGGCGGGCAAGCGAGTGAGACACCCGTACAGAGGGGAATTTGAAGATGGCTTACGGTAAAGGTAAAAAGAAGAAAAAAGGTAAGAAGCTTTATGGATAAACCTAAAAGACGTTGGGCGTTAAGGTCTGGCACTGGCGGCACAGTAAAAACTAAATCCGGCCCAGTGTTAGTTAAGCCAAGCTCAGATGATATTCAATTTGGGAAAGATATAGACGAGGCTAGGAAAAGCAGTCTAAAAGCTCAAAAACTCGGAAAAGATCTAGTTCCTCTTAAAAAACTTCAGTTAATGCAAAAGGGTCTACTGAAGAACAAGAAGGATATGGATAAATTAAAAATACAAAAGTTTGGCACATGAGCAAAGAACTTTACACTGACATCGTTGAGGATGTCGCTAGTCGCGCACGATGGGAAACGCGACAGTCCTTATGGTATCAGATGCGGAATGACGGTTTACGCCGCCGACAAAAGCCGTGGGCCAATGCCTCTGACTTTCATTTCCCCTTAATCGACACCACCATTAACAAGCTCAAGCCTGCGTTTTTTCAGCAAGCGATGGGGCTAGATGTGTTGGCGACTTTTGTGCCGATGCGAACGCAGTTGGGTGCGTTTACTACGGCGGCAGAACATTGGTTTAGCTACAAGCTGAACGAGAAAAGCAATTACGCCACCGAGGTGATGAGTTGGATTGACCACATGCTTGTCAGTGGTCAGGGGGTTATGAAGATTTATTGGAACCCTGACAAGAAACAGGTTGAGTTCCAAGCGGTAGACCCGATGTATATGATTGTTCCACCGTGGACGAAGGGTCTGGATACGGCTGATCGCATCACACAGGTCATGCCTATGAGCCTAGAGCACTACAAGCGTTCCGGCATTTACGACACCAGTAAGGAAACTATTGACCGCATTAAGGGCGGCAACGTAAAGGACGCTGGTGTTACTGATGATCTGAAGTACGAGCGTGAAATCCGCGAAGGCATTACGCATTCCAACGATATGGATCAAGTGATCGTATGGGAAGTGTACACACAGGACGAAGACGGCAAGTGGATGATGAAGTGTTTTTCTCCGCAAGCCCCAGAGATTCCTTTGCGGGATGATATGGAGGTTCCGTTTGACCACGGGCAACCTCCTTTTGCTGTTACTAAGTACGAGATTACTGACGGCGGCTGGTACTCGCCTCGCGGCGTGTGCGAAGTGCTTGCACCTTTCGAGGCTTCGATGTGCAAAATCTGGAACGAGAAGATGGACGCCTTTACGCTGTTCAACAAACCGCTGTTCCGAGCCGAGCGTGACCTACCAAATAGTGTCAATTTACGGCTAAATCCCGGCCAAATCCTGCCTTTTGGCATTGCTCCGGTTCAAATGCCGAGCACTCCGATGGACTTTGATAAGGAGGTTCAGCAGACGCAAGCCATAGCCGAGCAGCGAGTCACCGTTCCCGACTATGGAATAATGGCGGACAGGGATCGCCGCACTGCGACTGAGATCGAATCCGTTAACGCTCAAGCGCAGCAGAATATGGATTTGCGTCTGCGCCTCTTCCGTCAAGCTTTGGGAGATTTGTTCCGCATGTCTTGGAGCGTACTCCTTCAGTTCGATAAGAAAAGTCTACAGTATAGATTTCTTGAAGATAGCCTCACCGTTGACCCTGTTGCGTTGCATGACGAATATCAGTTGGAGCCACGGGGCGGTATGGATATGGTAAGCAAAGCTATGCTGCTGAACAAAGCGGTGCAGCGTAAGCAGTTGTTTATGAATTCGCCTTGGATCAATCAGGTTGAGTTAGACAAGTCTATCCTAGAACTGGAAGACCCTTCCCTTATTCCTCGACTGGTTCAAGACCCGAACGAAAAAGCGGCCAACGAGGTTAAGGATGAGCAACAAATCCTTCCTGCTCTTTTAATTGGCGAGATGATTCCAGTTGGGCATGTTAACGAACATCCTGCTAGGATCGGGGTGCTGATGCAGTATCTTGAGAAGGCTAGGCAGTCAAACTTGCAGATTAGTCCTAATGGGCTTCAGGCAATTATGGCTCGTATGGATCAGTTGCTTTCAGCTTACGAGCAGGTTGACACAAACAATGCTCGCTCTATGCGAAAAGATGTTGAGGATTACTTGCGGCAAATTGGTGCAATTCCTTCGGAGCAGGATCAGCAAGCTGCACAGGTTCAACAAACAATGCAAGAAATGCAACCACAGCAACCGCAGCAGCCGCAGCAGCCGCAACCTGAGCAGATGGCAGTATAATGGCTATAGATAAATCCAAAATGAAGTGTAACTCGCCCAAACGTCAAGTGCAGGGCGGGAAGAAGTTTGTGGTTAAGGCGTGTAAGGATGGTAAGGAAAAGATCATCAGGTTTGGCGATGCCAACATGACGATTAAGAAGAGCGACCCAGCCAGACGGAAAAGTTTCCGCGCACGACATAACTGCGACACTGCAACCGATAAAATGTCCGCACGATATTGGTCGTGCAAAAAGTGGTAATGGCTGATAAAGAAGAAAAACGCTTACGCGAGCTTGCTGCCCTTGCTGACGCTGAGGCTGAGAACCCTGACGAGGCTGACATTCCTTGGGCGGCAGGGGTAAATCCATTCAAAAAAGATGATGATGACTGGGGCATGACTCCCGAAGAGTTTTTAAACCTATTGGAAAATAATAAAAATTTCCCTGAATTAGGGATGATTAAAGTTGGGGGCGGTTTTTACAAGGGGAGCGGGTTAAAGGTTAAAATTCCAGCTATAAATGAAAAGGGGTATGAAGTTGTTCCGATGAACAAATACACTGACCCTCTTAATCTGCATCCTTACCATAGGGGAGGAAAGCACAAAAACTACCCTGTATGGGAAAGAATGGCGGAAATCAGCACGGAAAAAGGCAGCCCGACAAGCGAAGTAGCAGTTGGATATGGGGCTGATTTAAGGGCTTTTGCGAGGTCATTGATTGACCCTTACAAAAAATACCCGCATAAAGACACAGGAGACATTGCTCAGGATATAAAAAATATAACGGAGTTTTACGAAAAAGAATCAAAAAGGATAAAACCATTATCTTCTTATTCTAAAAAAGAACTTGATCAGGCAGAGCAAGCATTTAGTGCTAGATTTAATAAAACTTTAATGAAGGGAAAGCGGCCATTACCAAAATCAGCACCTTAACTTTTAAGCAGTAGTAATGAGATTTTTTAACTTTATATCTATTGCGTGGCGTCTATCTAAGCATATCCCTTGGATTGGGGAGCCTGAGTGGACAGCGCAAGAATCATCAGCTTTACGCAAGTTTCTTGTGTCTGATGAGGGTAAGCGGTTCCGAATGGTGCTGCTAAATATGGTTCTCAAGCAAAACCAACAAGCGGTGTCCAGCAAAAAAGAACTTGAATTTAATGCTGGTTTTGCGAATGGTGTTCGTACGGCTGTTCACACAGTTGAAGCTCTTGCGGCTGATGTGGAAGAGCCAGAAGAATTTACATCGGATACACTCGGAGCCGAGTATTCGATGAGTGAAGGCTCCACAGCAACGGCCAATCGGTTTAGTGCGCTGATTGGACGAGGATAGCACTAATTGGAAGAGCAAAATGCCAGAAGAAAACGGCGAAGTAACCGCCGAGCAAATGTTGGCCGCAGCTACGGAGTATGATAACTCAGTATCTGCGGGGGAACCCGAACCCCAATTTGAACTCCAACAGGAGCCGGAAACGGAGCCTGACGGCAGTCAAGAAGCTGAGGCGGAAGTCTCAGAAGGGGGCGAGGAAGTGGCGACAGAAGCTCAGGCAGATGCGGAACCGCAATCTGAAGGGCAGGATGCTGACGAACAAGTAAGTTCATTGACAGAGGGCGAGGCTCCTGAAGCCAAGGAGCAACCCAAAAAGAGTAAGTGGGCTAAGAACGAGGAGCGCAAATCTCGTTCGTGGCAGGAAATAAATTCTGCCAAGGAGGAAAATAAGCGCAAGGAGCAGGAACTGGAAGACCTCAAAAAACAAATTGAGATTCAAAGGGAAGAGCTTAATTCGGGAAAAGCCTACAGGGATGAGGATGGAAGAACTGCTCAAGATTACAGAGAAGCTTCGGAAATCCTAAAGGAAGCAGGAGAGTCTGAAAGGGCTGAAGAACTTTTAGAAAAAGCCAGCACTTTAGACGAAAAGTCTGTTGAAATACAAAAAGAAATTGAGAGTAAAAAGGTTGTTGAAAATGTTGTGGATGGTTTTTCCAGAGCAAAATCAGAACTTGAATCTCAGTTTTTAGACTTAAAAAATCCTGAGTCCGAGTTGACGATGGAGAGCAATTCGATCCTGAAGCAGCACCCTGACTTGCTTTATTTGCCTGATGGGCAAGGGTTGCGACATGCAGTGCAAGTTGCTCAATGGAAAATTGGGCATAGCAAGGCTGAGTCGAGCCAAGCTGAAGTTAAAGAACTTACTGAAAAACTAACTAAACTGGAAAAAAAATTGTCCGTGAATGGCGGTTATACAAACGAGAAGGTTGGTGGAACTCGATCATTTGATGAACTATCAGATGACGAGCAGTCCGCTGCGCTTCTCCAAGCTGCTTTGGAGCACGATAACCGAAGCTAATAACTGTTTCACGGGCTAGTAACTAAGGAATAATATTATGGCTACAAATACTAGCTCTACTCTTTCCAACCAGTACCAAAACTTCTTCAGCAAGAAATTGCTGTCCTACGCTGTTGAGGCACTTGTGTTGGATCAATTCGGTGAAAAAGCTCCGTTACCTGCGAAAGCTGGTCACAAGGCTATCACTATGTTTCGCTACGGCTCACCTTCGACTGCCGCAATCGAGAACCTTGTTGAAGGCGATGCGCCTTCCGGCACTCGTTCTTTGACGCTCTCGAAGATTGAGAAAGCCCTCACTCAGCGTGGGCAAGTCGTTAAGCTGACAGACATCCTGACTGCTACCGACCTGTTCAACAGCTTGCAACAAAGCATCAAGACCTGCGGCGAAGACGCTGCTCTTGATCTGGACACCATCACGCGCAACGTGCTTGTTGGTTCTAATGCTGCTGGTGACGCTAAGGAGAACGGTGACGGAAGTGCTCTCGACAACAGTGACACTCTTACTGAGATGTACGCTGATGGCGGAACTGACTACACCACGTTTGAGGCTACCACTTCGGGCAACACGCTCGACGCTGGTGCGATCCTCGACGCCGTGACTAAGCTGAAAGTAAACCGCGCTAACCCCGTCTCCGGCGGTCACTATGTGTGTGTTACTTCTCCGCAAGTTCTGAGCGACATCATGAAGATCAATGAGTGGTTGAACGCCGCTCAGTACAGCAATGTTGGCGAACTCTATAAGGGTGAAGTTGGCTCGTTGTACGGTGCTAAGTTCGTGATGACCACCAACCCATTCATTAGCGGTATTGCTAATGCTGAGGATGATGATCGCTTCGACTACGACAACTCCGGTGGTGGCGGTTTGGGTACTGGTAAGGACGTTCACGCTTCCTTGTTCCTCGGCCAACAAGCCTACGGTGTGCCTGATCTGGGTACGCAGTCTCCGTTTAGCCCGAAGGTGATTATCACTGACGAAGCTGATAAGAGCGATCCGTTGAATCAAGTGACCAATGTCGGTTTCAAAACCTTCTGGTCTACCCTGCGTTTGAACCCGAACCATTACATCGTGATGCGGAGCAAGACCGCTTCGGTTGCGTAGTAATAGTCGCCGTGCATAGCAAAGGTACGGTTGTAATGATTGCCGTGGGTGGCGCGGATAACCGCGCTGCCCACGGTCATTGCGGCTGTAAACACTCTAAGAAAATGATTAAGATTCCTGTAGCGGCCCTAGCCGCAGAAGATGAGGGCGGTCAAGATGTTACCCCTGAAGTGGGTGATATGGTCGCGTTGGACATTGTTGAAGGCGAGATTCGTTCTGTAAGCGAAGACGGTATGGTTCATGTTGAGCTTAAAACCGCTGGCGGCGAACCGATTGAATACGCTGATGACGAGAAAGAAGAGAAACCTGAAGAACCGTCTGAAGACGCTATGGAAGCAGAGCTTATGGCTGCTGCTCAAAAAGCAGACGAAGAAGAAGGTTACTAATGCCTATTTACTCTTTTGTTTCGGAAGAGGGTGACGTAATCGAGAAGGTTGTTCCGCGAGGGACGGACTCGGTTGACATCGGCGGCAAAAAATATAAGAGGTCGATTGTGAATGAAGGCTTTTCTATTGGGAGCTTAGTCAACATTCCGACACCTGCGGAACAAGTTAAACAGGGTTATCACAAGCTTGAGCAAACGGAAGGCTCACGCTTTTTGCGTAAATCGCAGTTTAGTACAAAACAGATTAAAAAAGCTTGGGGGTTTTAAATGGCTGGCAAGAAGACAATTACCAATTTAAGTGAGTTAACATCGGCAGCATCTACTGATGTGTTGCCGATTGTGGACGTTAGCGATCAGTCGGTAACGTCTTCCGGTGAGACTAAGAAGATTACCGTTGATAACCTTATAGCTGACAACATAATAACCTCCGCAAAGATTGCTAATGATGCGGTGACTGCGGCAAAGATCGCTGACACAAATGTTACCGCTGGAAGCTATACTAACACTGACATTACCGTTGACGCGCAGGGCCGAATAACTGCGGCGGCTAACGGCACGGCTGGCGGCGGCGGGGAAGTTAACACTGCAAGCAATGTTGGCTCTGGAAGCGGCACTGAGTTTGGAATTTTTAAGCAGAAAAGCAGTGTAGATTTAGAGTTTAAGAAGATTAAGGCTGGGTCAAACATTACCCTAACCGAAAACACTAATGACATTACTATCGCGTCAACCGCATCTGGCACTAGCGGCGGTGACATAACTGGCGTTGATATAACTGCTGGCGATGGTCTTACTATTTCGCAGTCCAACACAGGGTCTGGCGATTACACTGCTACGATTTCTACTGACCTAAAGGCTAACGGCGGTTTGGTTATCGAGTCTTCTGAGGTGGCAGTTGACTTAGCAGCGTCAAGCATTACGGGAACTCTGGGCATAGCTGACGGAGGCACGGGGGCGACTACTGTTAGTGCGGCTAGGTCAGCTTTAAGCGTTGACCCCGCCGGAACAGACAACTCAACAAATGTTAGTTTAACAGGAACTCCAGACTACATTACAATAGATGCAGCCACTCAAGTAATTACTCGGAATCAGGTTGATCTAGCTGCTGACGTAACAGGGACGCTTCCGGCTACAAACGGCGGTACTGGACTTACTAGCATTACCACCCTGCTTAATGAAAACACTACAGCCACTGATGTAGGGTTAAGCAATGTAGAAAACACTGCACTGTCCTCTTGGGCCGGAACTGCAAATGTCACGACATTAGGGACGATTGCGACAGGAACGTGGCAAGGAACTGCGATTGCTGACAGTTACGTTGCCAGCGCAGTAACGTGGAACGGGAAGATTGCTAACGTCTCCGAGGATACTACGCCCCAGCTAGGTGGTAACCTAGATGTTAACGGGCAGGGCATCGTAAGCACATCCAACGCTGACATTGAGATTGCTCCAAACGGCACAGGTGCAACGGTGTTTAAGGGTAACGATAACGCTGGTAAGATTACTCTTAAATGCGAAAACAATAGCCACGGGGTTTCTTTAGCTTCTCCAGCACACGCTGATTACAGTGGAGATTGGACGCTTACTTTACCTGCGGACGCAGGAACTGCTAATCAAGTTTTAGCTACCAATGGCAGCGGAGCAGCAAGCTGGGCTACGGTTCAAGCCTACGATGCGGACACCACAAAGAACGATGTAAGCAACTCTTGGACTGCCGCCCAGCAAGGCAACACGCAAACTGCGGCCTTCTCTGCACTAACTGTCGGCAGCGACACAGGCGTACTAGACTTCGACACCTACCAGAATTTCGTAATCACTTTAGGTGCTGGCACGAACGGCTTCACCAACCCAACAACCGATTCGGGCAACACTGGGCAAACTGGGGTGATCGTATTGATTCAAGATAGTTCCACATCAACTGCAACGTGGACTTCCGATTACAAGACTATCGGAGGCAACGCGCCTTCACTTTCAAGCGGGTCAGCCAAAGTGGATGTGCTGCCGTATATCATACAAGCCGACAACACGATCTTGCTCGGCGCACCGCAACTAGACTTTAGCTAATGGCAGACTTCGCATCAGCACTTTGGAATAAGCCAGCAGCGGCGGCTGACTCAACCCCAGCCGATCCTGTGACACGTTCGCTGCGGTTTAATCACGGGAGTGATTCAGCACTCTACATTGAACCCACAGTTGACCACGATTCCTCGACTGTCTTTACATTTTCTTGTTGGGCAAAGTTGGGTGATGTAGGGGCAGACACCTACTTAATTTTTTCAGCCGGACACTACCCTGACTCCACTAATCAGGCTTACCTGTATTTTAGCTTCAACACGGCTGGTCAGTTACGAGTAACTTTACGCAGCGCAGCGGCTACTTCAGCTACGACCTATTCTTCTACGGCAGTATTTCGCGACCCATCGGCGTGGTATCACCTATTAATGGTTCGGGATGGGGCTTCGCTAAAGGCTTATGTCAACAACACTGTTGTTATCAACCAGACAATTTCAGCCACTACTGCTTACGGAGTTGGAGACGGTTTACCGATGCACGTTGGCTCAAGCCTAAAACCTACTTCATCCGGCATTAATAACTACTGGTCTTTCGACGGACTTCTTGCAGATGTATACTTCACGGACGGTCACGCAAAGGCTCCCACAGATTTCATCCAGCTAGGAGACTACGGAAATTATATCCCCAAAGCCTACACCGGAGAGTTCGGCACAAACGGCTTTCATATTGATGCCCAGCCCAGCAATTCGGCAGACCTCCTCGTATCTTCCATAGGCCGAAACGACGGCGACACGTTGTTTGCTGATGCGGCAGCGGGGCATACGCTTACCACAGGCGGCGACCCAGAGCATAGCATTAAGGTCGGCAACCCT
>VTLG01003794.1_pt1 | contig 12694 bp, 8 predicted proteins | sample 4694571 | NCBI WGS metagenome assembly VTLG01 (sample SAMN12604809, study PRJNA352737) | marine metagenome | biome: ENVO:00000447; feature: ENVO:00000209|ENVO:00000569|ENVO:01000036; material: ENVO:00002151; isolation source: viral sequences binned using virsorter ... | reverse complement strand
AGCAGCATCTACATTAGTTGCATCTGTAACATCAGCACTAGCTTCTATACCATTTAATTTTGTATGGTCTGCGTCTGTAAATACATTACTATCACTGGCTGCTTCTACTGCTGCTCTAATTTCAGCATCTGTCTGGTCAGCAGTTGCATTTGCTTCAATTCCATTTAATTTAGTGTGATCTGCATCAGTAAATACATTAGAATCTGTTGCTGATTCAACAAGAGTTCTTATCTCAGCAGCAGTTTGATCTGCTGTAGCTGAAGCTTCGATTCCGTTTAATTTTGTATGGTCTGCATCTGTAAAGACGTTACTATCAGTAGCACTTTCAACAAGAGTTCTTATTTCTGCTGCGGTTTGATCTGCTGTTGCATTAGCCTCTATACCATCTAATTTTGATTTATCACTAGCAGACATACTTCCAGCATTAGACCCAGACGCTGCTTGCAACTTAGAACCACTTATTGCTGCACTCGCATTTATATCAGCATCAACAATAGTTCCATCAGTAATCATTGTTGAGCTTACAGAGCCTGTATCGCCTGTTGTAACGACTGTTCCTGTCGTATCAGGCAATGTAATAGTTCTGTCAGCAGTAGGGTTTGTTATCGCTAGTGTTGTTTCATTATCATCATCACTAGAACCTTCAAATACAAGATTACCTTTTATGGTTTGGCTGCCATCTCTTTTTACATAATCATCTACAAGTTCTTGAACTCCATGAAATATTTGTGCATTATTGCGATTTAAATCTGTTGCAGTTAAAACACTTGCATCTGCAAAGGTATGGGTTGGAGAAGCAACAATCGTATTTCTTTGAATTAAAATTATCTGCCCATTACTAGGTGCATTACCAGAGGTAAATGCTATTGAAAAACTATTAAAAAAAGTATAATGAGTTGTTACAGTTTTTAAAACTCCATCTACAAATACCTGGACATCATCTCTGATTGAGTACTCAAAACTAATACTGAAAGGACCAGTACTGCCGTTACCTGTATGAGTTGTGGAGGTTGGTGTTGTTATTCCACCGCTTATGTTAGTAGCCATGATTAAAGAGTTTGAAGGGTTTGGATCGAATTGTTAGGATTTGTTTCCCTCATTCTATCTCTCATTAGTTCTTCTTTCCTAATTCTATTTTTTAATATTTCTTGTTGATCATATTTGGCTTTCATTCTTCGTATTTCTTCATCTGGTAATTTTAAAAACCTTTCTTTGGCTCTTGCTTTATATTCCCTTATTATATCTCCTAGCTGTCTAAGAACATAGCTTCTAGAAGCATCAGATGCTGCAACACTTGCTTCTTGATTTGTATTATTTATTTCCAATCCTCTAGCAATTCTTATTTCAGCTTGCATCCTTGGTTTGTTTATTTCTTTTAATAAAGCATCATATAATCTTAAATTCCCTTTCTTTTCGCTAGCGGTCATATAAACAAGTTGTGCGTATTGTTTTTTATTTAAAGGTATCTCGCCATTTAAAAATGATGCTTTAGGGGCTTCAAAACTAGCTTCCATATCAGCTAAAACACTTAAAACAGGATCATTAATTGTTTGTGTATCTGTTGACCATCCATCCAATAAAACATTCCAATTATCAGGACCAAAGCCTACAGGATACTCAACATATTGACCTGTAATCCAATTTTGAATTGCTGGTAAATCATTATTCCATCCTGGCACAGTAGCAGCTAATTCATTTAAATATCTTCGTACAACTATCATTGGACCTGTTGCATCTCCTGGCCTTACTTTTTTATCTAAAATCACTCTTTCACCATTAGGACCTCTTGGACCTATATCAAATTCATTACCTAAAACAGATACAGAATCAAAAGTTTTTTTAGCATCACGACCACCTGCTGATAAAGGATTTGTTAATGCTGCTAACCTTCTTGCTACCCAAGTTGATAAACCTTGTTCATTGTTAAATAAATTAGATAGTTCTGTAAGACCTTGTAAATATGTTTTATCTTTAAAATTTCTTGCTATTGCTACTCCTGAGACTTCAATAAAATCTTTCCAATCTCCACTTGGGATCTGTCCAGCTATTTCTGCCATATCAGCAGACATTGATAAATATGATGCCCAAGGATCTAATCTTCTATAGCTAACGTATCTGTATTTTAAATTTCCATCTGCTCCTCTTACTAAAGTAGTATCTTGATCAATTTTAATTTGTTCGTTAGCTTTGCCTTTTTTAGCAATATTTTCATATTCATTAGGTTTTACTAAAAATCTAAAACTATAAGGTTGCCAACCTGTAGCCTTTTTTTGATTTAACAAATTAAAATCTTTAGGACCACCACCTGTAATAGCTATAGGTGCATTAGGGACATTAATAGCTGCTGCTGTCGTAAGACCAGCCAGCCACATTGTGCCACCAACTCTAGATTCCCCAATAGCTCTTGCTCTCACAGACGGATCAGTGCTTCTTATTGCATCCATATGTTCTTTCATAAATCTATTTACCCCAGGTGTTCTTTTAAAAGTGCTTTTTAAAATGTTTAAAGGAGTTCTTACAAATGGAAAGAAAATTCTTAATGAAGGATGCTTGCTCACAAGTGATTGAAAATCACCACTTAATGTACCTTTGCCAAGGTTGTTAGTAAAAGTTGTTTCTGCTGCAAATTGCTTTGCACGTTCATATAGATCTAAAATTTCTTTTGAAAAAATACCGTCTTTGCTTTGTTGATTTACAATCTTAATTACACCATCAAACTGTTCTTTCATAAAATCTTTTAAGGCATCACCAGTAAGTCCTTGCCTTGTTCCTTTTTCCCAAGCATCAGCCATGGCAAAAGCCCTAAAGTTTATTTGTTTAAAAAATTCATCTTCTGCTAAAAGAAATCGACTCGGTATGCGATATAAAGTACCTACTCCATTAATTAACTTAGCAACAGGTCCTTTACCTGTAGATCTTATTGCAAATCTTTCTACATCGGAAACCATCGCACCAGCATCAAGAATATTATCTTCTGCTCTTAATGAAGCTACTGCCATTTTTAAAGAATCAAATGAAGAAGTAATCATATAAATAAGTTCTCTACCTGCCCTCATTCTTGATATAGAGTCTTCTGCTCCTAGAGCTAATTCAACAGGTCTTGCCAATGAGTTTAATGCTGTTGAGAGCATATTAACTTGGTGAGTTATTGGACTAGATAAAATAGAGTTTATAAATATTTCATTTGTTATTTTTAAGAAACGAGTACCACCTCCTTCATTGATTAAAGTTTTAAGAGCATTTGGATTTTGTGATGCTATTTGTATTTTTCTAACTAAAGTCCTTAACTGTTTAGTATCACCATTGTCAGCAATTTTCAGTATGTCATCTATATTAAATTCACTTAAAGGATCTGCATAAAGATCATCAGGAGTAGCTCGAAGGTTTTGTGCTTGATCTAAAAACTTTTCTTCTGGTGTTCTTCCAAATAAAGATTGTATATCTGTAGCTTTGTCACCAATATTAGCTGGCACTTTATTAGCAGCTAGACTTTGGCCTAGTATGTTTTTAGTTGTTCTATGAATATTTATAAGACCATCAAATACTTTTAAATTGTTAGCAAATTCTTCTTTAATCTCGTCATAGCGTACACGATTACCAGTAGCCATTGTTTGATCTAATTGTTTTGCTAGATCTCCGACATTTGTTAGGCTTTCATGTACCAAGTCATTCATTGCAATAATCATTGCTGGCAAATCTTCTTGTCCACCAGGACCAAAATTATTAACAAATCTTTCTAATCCAAGAACGGTATCCTGTGGCAGTTGCCTTCTTGCTGCTCGCGCCATATTTGCAAATGATCTTTTTTCTGGAAACTGACCTTTTTGTTTATATTTTTCTAAGCGTGACAAAAGAAGTTCTTTTAAATCATCATTAGTATTTATCGTTTTTACGTTATAAGTTTGATCAACAGGTACACCCTGCCCTGTTGGTGGTACTCCTTTTAAGGATTCACCAGTTGCTTGTGACGTACCTTTAGGTACACCTTGAGGTTCTATATCTTCTAATAGTTTTTTAGATCCAAGCATTTGATCTATTTCTTGAACATCACTTAAAGTAACTTGCTCATAATCTTTTAAAGATTTTTGCATCCTTGCTTTACTGCTTGGATTATTTCTCATCTCTAAAACTTTATCTATAAAGGTATCTAATAAAGATGACCCTTTATCTGTTGTTGATTTAGCAACATCTTTAACTGCATCTGCTGCTCCTTTTGCTGCACCTCCTACAACTCCTACCCCTTTTTCTATAACTTTTCCTTGAATACCACCAGCAGCAACAGCTTTTAACCTTGCTATATGAACACTTACCTCTTCATCAGGAGCAGAAAACACATTTAAAAGTGGTTTAAGAAAAGTAGGTGCATGATTTGCTGCAATATTAAATAAGTTTTTTTCGTATGGATCTGTCAAAAATCCATCAACTATCGCACCAGCAGCGTATCCTCTTGCAGCTAATGGCAAAAACTTTAATCCTTTAAAAATTGCTCCACCAGGTAATATATATTGACCAACCATGTGTGGTACTTCATACCTCCAATCACCTTCATCTGAATCAATTTTCAGACCTGCTGTTTTTAGATTTATAAGGTCTTCATTGTCATATGGATTACCAAAAGCTGAATCATAAATATCATCAAAAACTTCAACTCCTTCGTTAACTGCTGTTACTCCTCCACCAACAAGTCCTCTTACGACTTTACTAGCAGAGGTTTCTTTGATTTTTTGATCAATTTCTTTGCGTTTTCTTCTAGCTTCTTGCTTACGAAGTTGATTGTTTTCTTGAAATCTTTGTAATGATGATTCTGTCATTAGATGTCTATGCGAGGACCTTGATTAAATAATACATAGATAACTCGTCTAAGGTCTTGTTCTGTTCGATCTTTTATAGGTTTTGTATTTATAAGTTCTTCTCTCGTAACCCCTTTCACTCCTTCAAATTGATCTTTTCTAAGAATTTCATCAATTATATCTTTCTCATAGCTGCCCATACCTGGCATTAAACGCAAACCCAATCTTGCTCTAGCAACTCTTGCTAATACAGAACTCATTACACCTATCATGTCCTCTTCACTTGTTTGTATAGCTTCAGTCATTACCATCTGTGCAATAGCTAATTTATCTTGACTGCTTTTTAAAGATGTATCTGTAACTAATTGCTTATAAATGTTTTTCATTTCTTCAATAACTTCAGGAGGAGAGGAGTCTGCGTATGTATGAGTAAATCCATCTTTTTTAATTGTAGTAATAAAAGCTGGATCTTTAGCTAAATTATCTCCTCTTTTACCGCTTCCAAAAGATACTGCTCCTTTAAACATATCTATAGTTTTATTTATTCTTTGAATACCAGGAGTTTCTTGAATATTAACATCAGACATTTGTTGAAAACCTTCATTAGGGTTGGGAATTACATCGGGTCGTGCAGGGGTATTTTGACTATTCGTAGATTCTGTGTTGTTATCTAACTTACCAACAGTGTCTAGCAGTCTCTCTACTTCATCTATTGAAACTCCTGATTGATTAGAAATTTGATCTATTGTAGCCTTTGTTTTTATGCCTGTTTCAATTCTTTTTTTTATTCTAAAAAGTCTTTGTCTTGTTGCACTATCTCTGAGGTTTTTAATATTTACATCTAAACCTGGACCTTCTGGGCTTCCTAAAAAATCTACTGCTCGTTGTTGTGCTTCTTTTTTTACTTCTAATTCTTTTCTAATAATTTCTTCATCTACTGGTGTTGCTGGTTCACCATTCCTTTCAAAACTAAAAAACCAATCAAACATTGTTTTTTGAACGTAATCATCAATATCAATTTTTGCTATATCAGCTTCTTGACTAAATAAACCAGTTTCAACATCATCAAGAAGAGCATCTGTTGCTTTTGTAATTCTTGCAATCGATTGTCTGATAGGGTTAGCAGACCCATTAATATTTCTATTAATTGCAGTTGTTAGTGTTTTTAGTTCAGCCTTATCTTTTTGAGTTTTTAAAGTTCCGTTATACCAAGTTCTTGCTGCCCTTGCTGCTTCTAATGGTGTTTGAAATTCATCTCTTGTAATACTAAAATAAATGTCAGCCAACTCTTGATCAGAGTTGGACTGAGTTTCTAATGCGAAATCATTAAGATCTTTTATAATTTCTGGATTAGCTAATTTAAATTCACGAAATTGCTCTGTTGTTGTGTTGGGATCTAATAATAAAGCTCTTCCTTCCTCTAAAGACGCTTGCAACTTTTCTGCTAAAATTCTTTTGTTTTTTGCTCTAGTAAAAGCATCTAACTCAAATAATAAATCTGCTCTCATATTTAAAAAATTTTTATTACTACCTAAAGTTTGAAGGCCATTAGGACCAGAAGGAAAATATTGTATTACTTCATCTATAAATTTTTGAGCTTCTTGATCTCCCTCATCACTTGCAAACCCTATAATACGAGCTACTTGTTTTATATCATCAATTAAAAGGTCTTGCACTTTAGTATAATTTTTACCTTTAAGAAGTTTGCGTACATTAGTTATATAGTTGCTAGCCGTTGATTTTGCTTCGTCTTTATAACCAAGACTCCATTGTGTATATACTCGCTGAACAATTTCTGTTGCTTTACCTTGTAGATCTTCAATATTGTAAAGACTATTTTCTTTTATATGATTTGAAAACCAAGCATCACTTGCTTTTTGTAATTTAGGAAAGAAAAACTCAGCAGCATAAAATTCGTCTACATCAAGATTTGAAATAGCTTGATTTAATTTTTCTTGTTGGTAATTTATTAGTTTTGGATCAGAAGCAGAAAAACTTCTTAAAGGTTGACCATCTATTGTATCTATATTGTAAGAAGACAATAAATCACTTAAAACATCACTACCTGCAAGGCTTGCTCTTGTTTTCTGTGCAGCGTCTTTATACCAAATACTTTGTCCAGCAAATTCTTTAGCAGCTTCATCTCCATTGTTTTTTCTAACACCATCAACAAGCTCACCAAATTCTTCTGCTGTATCTGAAATATTTTTTGGTGTTAATGATTTTTTATATTCATCAATAACACCTTGTGAAGCTTCCTTTTTTATTGTTTTATCCATATAAAAATTAAGCACTGGATTTACTATTGACAAAGCTTTTGTTAGTTGAGTAAACCCATCATCTTTTATTAGAGGTACAGTGCTTTGCCTGACAAACGTATCAACAGGTCTTGCTGAAGATTGAAATGTAGGAGCTTGATAACTAGATGTCATGCGTTAAGTAAACCTGTATAAGTTTGCACACCAGCACCTAAGAAGTCAAAGATGCCACTTGTGTTCCGCTTGGCTGTTGCATAAGCTTGGTTCTGCATATCTGTAGCAGCATTTAATCTACTATCTCTTTGAGACTGTAATCCTAAAACGTTTCGTCTGAACTGACCTTCTGCTGATTGCATTGTTTGATTTATAGAATTTGTTAAATTAGCTGATTGTCTACTAGCATCCATTGACAATAAGTTTGCAACATTACCAGAAACACCTTCTGTTGCTGCTATGGCTCCTCTTGCCTGTTGTCCCTGTACTCTTGCTGCCAACCTTTCCTGTCCCTTTGATGCTCTAGTCTCTTTAAGATTTGCTGCTAATCCTTCTTGTTGTTGTGCAAAAGCTTGCTCTGCTGATTGTGCTGATCTTCTTGCTGCTTCGTATTGATAGTTAGCAGCTTGTGCTGCTGCTCTATTTTGTGCAACCATCTGCGCTCCTTGTATTCCTAAACTTGCAAAGAATAAAGGTGCTACTCCCCCTCCCAACGCTGGTAATGCTGCAACACACATTTAAGAGATCCTCAGAAATTCGTAGAATGGTTTACTTTCTGTACCATACTCTTCGTGGTAATTAATAAATGTAAACCCAAGAGCTTTTAACCACTTTATAGCAGAATCATTTTCCGCATATACCATATTGTATAACAATTTATAATTTTTCAATAGATTATCTACCCATTTTCTACCTTGTCTTATAAGTTGTATTCTGTATTTTTTATTTGTAAATAATTCATCAGTTGCAACCATCCATATGCAACCATCAGAAACAACACCACATAGACCTATAGGATTGTCATTATCACCAGCTATTGCCATGTTCTCTTTTGTATATAAATAAGAAAGTTTTACAGCATCTTCTGGTTTTTGTCCTGTTTGATAAAAAACTTCAATTTTATCCATTACTCTTAAATTTTTAACAACATAATTTAAATCTTTTAAGTTTGCTTTTCTTATATATCCCATTATCTTCTGCTAGACCTCATATAGAAAAAAGCTTCATATTCAGCACTTGTTAAGTTTGTAGGCAAGTAAGTATCATTTGTGACATCTATTGTTACCGTATCTGCTCTAGTCATTACAGGAACTTTAAAAGTACCTGTTTTTAAAATAGCCCTTAGTTCTTCTTTAGTTGTCCCTAGTAAAGATGTAAATTCATAAGTTGAATTGAGTTGTAATGGATCAGAACCTATCCCTCCACCTCTAGTAATGCTATATGTATTATCTTGTGGTTGAACTGTAACTTTCATAAATCCTGTATCTTCAAATTTTAAATATAAATGTTTGAGTTGTAGCCTACCACTAATCAATTCATTACCTTGACCTTGACCTTCAGTAAGACGTTGATTTGCAAACCTATATTGCATATTATAAGGTTCACCAATAATAAATCTTGCGTGTCTAAGATCACCTGGAGCAACAATGTTTTGATTACTTCCAAGATCATGTTCAAATGTAGTAAAAACGTGACCTGCTATAGATTCTCTTAAAGTTCCAGTAGAGTCTGTAAAAACAGGATATAATTTCATTACGCATATATTGTCTGTATTATTACCAGCATTACTGCTAGTAGTAAAACTAAAAGTATTAGCATCTATAACCGTAATAATAAAAAAATCACTTATTCCAAATCCACCATGTTGAGCTACATTGCCAGCATTAGCAAAAAGTCTAATTGCATCTAGATCAGTTTCTAAAATTGCAAAGTTACTAAGGTTTGGCCCTGGTAAGGTTCCGTCAACATAGTCACCAGTAATAAAACCATGATTCGGATATGTAACAGTAACTGTATTATTAGAAGTCGTGCTGGTATATCTTGCACCGAAATCAGGAGCAACTTCTGCTCCTACAACTACCATTTGTTCATCTAATTGATAAGGACAAGTAATAGTGGTTTCATTATTAGTAGCGTTATAACTCATAGATACTCCAGTACCATCTTGTGTTACTTTTCGATCTAAGCGGTATTCAAATTTAGAATGAGGCTCTTTAAAGTCTGGTTCAAAAATTAATTTTTCTAAATTAATTTGAGTATTAACACCTGCTTTTACAAGATCTTCAGTCACTAAAAAAAGATCAGTGCCTATAAATTCTATATTTCTAATAATTCTTCCTTCAGAAAAAGTAAACGTAAACCAAGAATTTAATATTTTCTCTCCTTTAGAACCATATAACCATTTATTTACATATAACTTATTTGTATTTGATGCTCCTAATAATACTAAAACATCTTCATTAGTAGAAATTGCAATTTTAAAAATATCATTAGGTATTAATTTGGGTACATGAATTGTAATATTAGCAGCATCTTTTGTCTCTACTCCAGTTTGTGTAACATATTCTCTAACTCCAGAAAAATTACCTTTTTTAGTTAAATAATATATAGAACTACCAGCACCTACAGGAGTTGCACCATCACTACTTTCAAATTCTGTTGCTACTAATACGTTGGCTGTTTTAGGTGTAAGGTTATCTGCTGAACTACTTAAAACAAATTGAGTTTGGTCTGAAAATAATATTAATTTTTCTCCCATACTTACTGCATTTTTAAGAATAGCAACTTTTGTATGAGATGCAGCTACATCAATAGGATCACTATCTATAACAGATAAAACTGTCTCAGGAAAGAAATTAAAAAAATCAGATACAGTTGATAAAATTACATTATCACTAGCAAGAAAACCTAACCTATTTCTAAAGAAAAATACATTGTTTATTTTATTTCCAATAAACGAAGGATTTTTAGCAGAATCTAGATCGCCACATATTCTTTCTCCCCATACAGGTAAACTAAATGTCTGACCACCAGCTGTATAAGTATTACCATCTACTCTTGCAAATCTAAAATTACCATCAGCCTGTCTAATTAAAACGTGTGGCATTGTTGAGTAATTAAATTTAAATCTTATACCTGGTGCTGCTGATTCCTCCCACTGCCCTGCTCCAAAATTTTCACCGTTATTAGTTGTAAATTTAACATAGTAATTATCAAAATTTGTAGACTGATCTCCTTTTATTTCTACTACCATCCCATTCGGTGAAACTGTAGGTAAGTCTGTAAACTGTTGTACTGCATTTTTTACAGTTGTAATTTGTGAACTACCTTGAGTATCAGAGGTAGAAACTGTAAAATCACCATCATTATCTCTTCTTATACGCAAAACAGGACCATTTCTAGTAATAGTAAATCCTGTTAAAGCAGAACCTGATGTTGGTGACTCACCATTTATTCCTAGTAATTTATTTCTTATACTATTTGCAACAGTTGATGTACTTAAAGGATTATCAGTACTTGTATTATGAGATGCAATCGTTCCATTTATATCAACTGTGTAAGATGTATTATCTGAAACTTGATTAAAAAATACTATTGCTTGCGTACCACTACCTGCTGATAAAGCAGTATCCATTGCAGCAGTAACAGTTGTATTAACAACAAAAGTAAAATCTGCAATGGTTATTGTTTTTATTTGTGATCTAGGATCACTGCAAGATAAGTAACTGACTCCATCTGGTTTATGTACAATTTTTTGTGTTCCATCTAACTCAAAGACTCTTACATTGTTTGGCGTAAATATAACTACATATCTTTCTGTTGCATCTCTATTTATCATATGAACTTTTGCATTACCAATGCTTAATTCATTATCTATTAAATTAGAAACAAATTGAGTTCCAGATCTTTTTACAAGACCTAATACTGGATCGCTACTAGCGTTATCTTGTATATCGCAATGATCTGGTTTTTTTGTGGCATCAGAACTTTGTGATACACCTCTTAATAAAGTTGGTATAGATCTAGAAATAAGAGGCATGACTACCTAATTAATGCGTTGGCTGGAGAATAAGTATTAAATACACTTGTAAGAGATGGATCACCTCTAAGGATATTATGGTCTGCATTAGCTAAATCAGTTTCAAGTAATATTGATCTAGCTCTTGTCTCATCTCGTTCTGTATAACTTCTTAATCCAGCATCACCTACTAATCTGTCAATAAATACACGAGCAGCTTTTATTGTTATATAGTTTCTTGCTGGTTCTGGAATTTCTACAAAATCTCTAAAATAAACAACTGTACATATCAGATCTTCATCAAAATCAAAAGTATTATTTAACCTGTCATACATCTGCACTCCACGCTGTATAGGATCTATTGAAGTGTGTTGGTGAATATTTGCATCTACTCTCAAAATATCAGGAGATAAAGCAATCTTTTTAAAATTATCTCTTGTTAAAGTTACATCAATTTCTGTATTAAAACTCCAACCTTCACTTTGAACCATCTTATCTTGTTCATGTAAAGTATCCATTGCTAGTTGTGCATCAACAGGTAAAGCTCCTGTTAACGTATTTATAGGAGATTCCCCTATAGCAGCCATCATAATGTTGACGCTTTCTAATTTGGTGGTTGCAGCTACAGGCATTAGTTACCTCCTTGTTGAATAAGTTTGTTTTTAAGCTTAGATGTTTCTTTTACAAATCTAGCTTTTTCAGCAAGAGTACTTTTTCCTGTACTCTTCATTTTTTCTTTATAAGCATCAAGATAAGCTTGACCTTTTAAATTAAGAATACCTTTTTTCTTTTTCTTGCCGAACATAATTAATAGCCTTTCTTTTTAATTTTAAGTGAGTCTCTCCCACCTTTCTTCTTTTTCTTTTTTTTAGATGAATGATACATGGGATTAGTTAAACTTTTTTAATTTTAAGTGATTTTCTGTTTTTTTTTGAAACTAAAGCTTTTAATTCAGTTTCAGAAATAGTTTTTGTTTTCATAGCTAATCTTTTTCGTAACGATACTTGTAACCACCATACTCATTATCTAATTTCTTAACCTTGTTGATAGTTCCTCTTAAAGTTGTTAACGGTTTACCAACATATACTTTCGTTTTACCATCTCCGTAAAAAGTGTCTTCGTAAAAAAATACTCTATAAGGCATGACTATAAAAAAAAGGTATCTAATAATAAGATACCCTAAAAATTGAAATTAAGAAGCAGCAAGCTTAATAGTAGCTGCACACTCAGGTCTTAGAATTCCATGACCTAGAGCATATTTAGCAACCATTAATGTACCTTGATACATGATTCCGTAGTCAGAACCAGAGATCTCAGTAGTCATATCCATTAGCTTAACTGTACCAACAGCAGACTTATGGAAGACAAGACCAAGAGTTTTACTATCGTCACCTGAGTAGGTGTTGTTAGCTCCTGATGGGTTTGATCCTACGTTTGATTGAGGTACGTTGTTACTCATCATTACTGGAATACCAGCAATCTGTTGTACACGACCTGATGCAAATGAACCATTACCACCTGGGTTAAAGTCAACATCTACTGTTCTTGTAGCTGATTCAGCTAACTTGTAGTACTCAGCAGGTGGCAATACACAGAAACGATCTGTTGGAGGAATGTCTCTTTCATCCATTGTC
>VTLG01011868.1_pt1 | contig 12697 bp, 13 predicted proteins | sample 4694571 | NCBI WGS metagenome assembly VTLG01 (sample SAMN12604809, study PRJNA352737) | marine metagenome | biome: ENVO:00000447; feature: ENVO:00000209|ENVO:00000569|ENVO:01000036; material: ENVO:00002151; isolation source: viral sequences binned using virsorter ... | reverse complement strand
AGAATGTAGGGTATCTTGCTATGGATGGTAAGCCACATAACTCATATCAGTGTTCTATCTCTCCTCATTTAGTTGACAGTTCTTTCTGGTTAGCATGGGTACTAAGATTGACTGCAAAGTATTGGGGAATGGGTAAGAGTAATAGAGATTTTAAATTAAGAAAGTGGGATGGTCACTTTGATGGGTATGATATCTGGACTAACTTTGCATATCAAGGAGATGATAATCCTCCACATAACCATGCAGGATTTCTTTCAGGTGTGATATATTATAAGAATCATACCCATCCTACTCTATTTGATAACTATGGGGTAGGATATGAAGGTAAGGATGGAACGATGGTGATGTTCCCTGCAAACACTTGGCATCATGTAGAACCACAGCATCAGAATAAAGAAAGGATTACTTTGGCATTTAATATAGTTTCTAATGATGCCAGCTGATGCCTATCGTTGTTATTTGTCTCTAAAGAATCACTTTACTAAAGATAAGTATGACTATCATAAGTATCGTGGTAAAGTTAGAGCAACTAATGCTGCCTTCTATAAGAGGAAGGATAGGTTTTGGTTTGAGAAATTTGCTAGGCAGAAGGATGATAAGGAGATAGAAGAGTTCTTTGTATCTAATTTTATATACTCTACTGATCCAGGAACAATGTGGATTGGTGAGATGATTAAGGAGGGTGAAGGAAGATATACTGAATGGAAGAAAAGAATACAGTCTCTTTCATATACTTTTAAGGAGGAAGTTAATACTCTTTTTGATAGTAAGAAAGTAGATGAAGTCTTTGATTGTTCTAAGGGTCACCCTCCTATTCTAAGGAGTTATCTAGGTGGGGAAACCTCACTAGAGACTCTTGTTATATGTGATAGAATACTAGAGTTCAGGAAAGATTGGGATAAAAAATTGAAGGATCCTGTATGGGAAACCGTAAGTCTTAAGATGAAAAAGTACTCACCTTTCCTAAATATTAATGTACCACGTTATAAAAAAATCTTACAGGAAACTGTATTATGAGTGAGTTTTTTCAATCAGAAGTTGTTCGTGCTGAATTAGCAGAGATACAGGAATTGCAAGAAGAAGTTTATAGTAACTTCTTTAAGTTTCCATCTATGTGTAAGGAGGACAAGTTATATCATATTGATATTCTTGAGACTCTTCTTGAAAAACAGAAGGTTCTTTATACTCGTTTGAGTTTATCTGATGATCCTGAAGCCAAACAAATGAAAGAAAATATTAATGTATCTGCTAAGGATATGGGTCTTCCCACTGATGTAGATATGAATATTGTCTTTAATAATATGGTGAAGATGGCTGAGATGATGAGAAAACAGGTTGACAACGATCAATTTCCCTTGTAAAATAATAAGGTACACACAAGCCAAATCTCAAAAAATCCGAGGTAATTTAATGTCTTTTTCAGACCTTAAGAAGCAATCTTCTCTTGGTTCACTGACCCAGAAGTTAGTCAAAGAAGTAGAGAAGATGAACAATACTGGTGGAGGTGGTGATGACCGTCTCTGGAAACCAGAAGTAGACAAGACCGGTAATGGTTTTGCAGTCATTCGTTTCTTACCTTCCCCTGAAGGTGAGGAGATTCCATGGGCAAAGATGTATTCACATGCATTTCAAGGTCCCGGTGGATGGTATATTGAAAATTCCTTGACCACAACTGGTGGAAAGGATCCTGTTTCCGATTACAATCGTGAACTATGGAACAGTGGTAATGAATCTGATAAGGATGTTGTTCGTAAGCAGAAGCGTAAGCTTTCTTACTATGCAAACATCTATGTTGTAAAAGATCCTACCAATCCTCAGAATGAGGGTGGAGTATTTCTCTATAAGTTTGGTAAGAAGATCTTTGATAAGCTTATGGAAGCAATGCAACCAGAGTTTGAGGATGAAACTCCAATCAATCCTTTTGACTTCTGGCAGGGTGCAAACTTCAAGTTGAAGATTGTTAAGAAGGATGGTTACTGGAACTATGATAAGTCAGAGTTCGATGCAGTATCTTCTCTCCTTGAAGATGATGATGCACTGGAAGCACTATGGAAGAAAGAGTATTCTCTCCAGGCACTAGTTGCTGCTGACCAATTCAAGTCTTATGATGACTTGGAGAAGCGTTTGAAGTATGTTCTAGGTCAGGGTCGTCCTGCTGCTCGTCGTTTTACTGATGAGTCTCTAGAGGATGAGAGTGAAGGTCGTGGAACATTTACTCCTGACTTCAAGAGTAGAGAACCAGTCGCGGCTGCTCCAGTAGCATCTGCAAGTGCAGACGAGGATGATGCACTAAGTTATTTCCAGAAACTTGCTGAGGAATAATTATTGATATAGTCTAATATTTTCTCCTCTTTTTAAGGTTTTATCCACGTATTGGGTAGAACCTTTTTTATATGTCATGAGTTCTTTCATATCATCTCTCACTATACCTAAGTATACTGGTTTTAATATATGGATGTTTCGTTTTCTGTTTTCTATGTCTGATTCGTATTGATAATTTGTAACGGGATCTGGTACATCAGTTTGTACTACGTATCCACGTTGTGTTTCATCCCAATATGTAATTGAATAGTCTACTGCTACTTGAAGACCTTGGGGAATAACTACTACTCCACTACTATCTTTTATTTCTTTAGTTTCGTAATGGTGAACCGCATGCATTTCTTCATAGGTTCCATACTTATCTAAAAGGAATCTATCAAAATCATTTTGTAGAAGGGGCCATTCAGTTTGAACATTTAAAATATTATTAGAGAGAAGAACCAACCAGTCTAAAGTTGAATCATCATAGATTTCAAAGGCAACGTTATCAGGTCTATCATCTCCTTTGATTTGATATTCAGTAAAGACTGTAGCATCATAAAAAATATCTGGTCTTAGTTCATTCTTTTTAAAAATATTTTTTACAGTGATATAATCTGATATCTTAGCATCAGGTAGTCTACTAACATATTCAAAGTTTGGAAGTTTTTGAAAGTAATTTGACATGTTAGTAACCTATTGCGTCTCTAGATGTATGGTTTTCATAATCATCATTATAGACTGGTTCGAGTTCATTAAATGCGAGTTGTAATGAATAAGAAGTCATCACACCATCTGTATATGTATTGTAGTTACCATCAGGTGTATACTGAACCGTGCAATTTTGAAGAGCACATTCTTTAAATTTATTTAAGTATTTGCTTTCTGAACCTCGTTGTCGATATTCTAGTTGGAATGTATGAGGTGCTTTAAGGAAGAAGTTGGCTTCACTTCTAATAACTGACATCCCTTGCTTAAAGAATCTAATAATTTGAACAACTTTTCTTGCTTCACTTGGACTTCTGGGGGATAGTTGAAAGTTAAAACCAAAACTTCTTAGTTGAGGACCACTGAAGAGTAATTCCATGTTGGGATTCATCACCATCCCTTCTCCTCTTTGGAGTGCTTGTTGGTTGAGTCCAGTAGCAGCACCTGTAATCATACCCATTAATCCTTTTCTTACTGCAGGGTTATTAGCTTTTATGTGCTCAACAGCAGCTGCAGCATTTTCTGCAGCACTCGTTTGTTTATCATTATCTAGGATAGACATAGCAATGTTAGCAGCTGCCGCTTGGATTGGATTCATAGTATCGGGACCCCATCCTACTGCATTGGTGTCACTAATACCAGCAGGTATGGGGAGTACAGCACTTCCAATAATTTTTCCTGCTTTTCTTTGTCCTGCTTTTCCTATATCTCCTCCTTGACCAAACCCACTAGGACGGTACTCCATCATTTTAAATTTAATTACATCTCTATCAGATGTAGAAAGTGCCTCTGGAAATACTAAGGGAGTATTTCCACCAAAGTCCTTTCTGGTTTTTGGTGGTGGTGTTTGACTGCCACTTGAAGAGGGAGTTGATTGGTCATCACCAGATCCTTGAGATTTATTACTTTGTCCGGCTGATGCATTTAGAGCGGCTCTTTGTGATGCATTTGACGCAAGTGCTTGAACTTCGGGAGAGTTCATTTGGGTGGTGGATGCTTTTGCTATTTGAGAAGATCCTTTTTTATCAGTTGATGATGCCGAATCATTAAAAGTTATTTTTCCTGTTTTAGAATCTCTTGTTCCAATTGTTATTGGGTTATTTCCTTTGGCATCACTATACCTTATTATATCTGATTGATATATTGGAGGGATGCCTGTAGGACCGCTTACCTTTGTAGCTGTAAAAACTGTTCTGTTGAAAGCAGCAGCACCACTACCTCGTCCACTGGTGTCAACGTTAATTTGATTAATTTTACTTGTTACTTCTGCCATTTACAATAGAAGTTTTAGTTATTTAGGATGAATTTTCCATACTGTAGTGCAAGCAGCTCATCTAGTTCTTGAAACTCTACTACATGCAGTTGTCCTGGTAGCTCTTCCCAGGTATAGTTTCTATAGTTTTGCCAGTGAAAGTTAAGTCCCCGGAATCCCCAGCGGAATACTTCTACACAAGCAATTAAAGGGTGTTGATCGTAATTAATGTTAGGGGTCTTAGCATTGTATATAAAGGTATAGAACTTACCTGCTTCTGGAACGATCTCCTGAATGGTAAAGATCTCCATGATGAGGAGCATAATATCTTCTGGATCATTCACATTCTCTTTAAGAACTCTTGCTTTAAGTTCTTCTACTCTTGCAGTAGGATTATGTTCTAGGTCAACTTCCTGGTCTAGTGCTTCTTGAAATCCGAATGAGTCTGTCATGACCTAAGTCCTAGTTCTCTTTCTGTAATGATTTTAAATTCAATTCTTCTATCGGCACACCATTCCTTTGCTGCTTTCCATTTTGCTTGGTTGACTGCGTAGGTTTTCATTTCGTATAGGTAAGATTTGGATACTCTTTTTCTTGGTAGAGGAGGTCTAGTTTGTTTAGCAGGTTTAACTTCAATCACATATGTTTTGAGATCACCTGTACTTTCCTTCACTTTTATGATAAAATCAGGGAAGTAACGACGAGGTTTACCATCAGGAGCACGATAGGGTATCCAAAATTCTTCACTACCCCACTCTAAAATGTTTGCATTTTGGTCACAGTAGTGACAGAATTTTCTTTCCCAACTACTTCTACAGATAATATTATTAGGATTTCCTTTATATTTCCGTGGATGGGTGGGTTTAAATAAACTCTTTATACTTTCGGCCATACATAATATATAAGGTCAAATAGTATTTATAAATGCCTACTAAGAAATCGGTTTCTGATATCAAAGCCAATTTATTAAGACCCGCTTTAACTTCTCATTTTGAAGTAGAGATTGGGGTTCCTGATGCTTTACGTGGTCATATTGGTAATAACTTAGGTAAGTTAAACCTAATGTGTTCTGAGGCTGTATTGCCAGGTTCTCAGTTAGCTACTCTTGATATTACTAATGACTTTCAGGGAGTTACCGAACGTCATGCTTATCGTAGACAGTTTGATCAGAGTATTGATTTAACTTTTTATGTTGATGCTGAGAACTACCTACCGATTAAGTTTTTTGAGAAGTGGATATCTTATATAATGGCTGAAGAGAATGAGAATGATTTGGCGTTTGAAAATTATTCATATAGGGCGAGATATCCTAGTCAATATACTGCCACAGGACTTAGTGTTACTAAGTTTGAACGGGATTATAAGAGTCAGTTACAATATGAGTTTGTAAAGAGTTTTCCTTTGGCAATAACTTCAATGCCAATTTCTTACGAGTCTTCTTCTTTACTTAAAGTGAGTGTTCAGATGACTTATATAAGATATATTCTTAAGGGGAATGATTCTACTCTTTCTTCTTTCCCTGGTCCTTTTAACCCATTCCAGATGGCAAACTTTAATGCTGGTGGAATCCGTGATGCTGTTGCTAACTTTGCAGGTAATACTGTAAGGAATGTTGTCAGCAATCTCTTCTAAATAAACATACTGAAATTTTCTATAGGATATTATGCCTTTACCAAAGATTGCTACGCCAACATATGAGTTGGAGTTACCCTCAACAGGAAAGACGATACAGTACAGACCTTTCTTAGTTAAAGAAGAAAAGTTACTTGTAATTGCTTTAGAGAGTGAAGATAATAAGCAAATTACTACAGCAATTAAAGCAGTACTTAGAGCATGTGTTCTTACTAAAGGAGTTAAGGTAGAGAACCTACCGACATTTGATATTGAATATCTGTTCCTTAACATTAGAGGTAAGTCTGTTGGGGAAGAACTTGAGATTAATATTATTTGTCCTGATGATGAGACTACTGAAGTTCCTGTAACTATTGACTTGGATGATATTCAAGTTCAACGTGATGAAAATCATACCAATCAAATTAAACTTGATGATAGTTTAATGATGGAGATGAAGTATCCATCATTGGATCAGTTTATTAAATCTAATTTTGATTTTACTGATAAGAATCAGATGGATCAATCTTTCCAATTGATTGCATCATGTATTGATAAAGTTTATAGTGAGGATGAAGCATGGGCAACTGCTGATTGCACCAAGAAAGAAGTGAATGAGTTTCTTGAGTCTATGAATTCATCTCAGTTCAAAGAGATTGAGACATTCTTTACAACAATGCCTAAGTTATCTCATACTATTAATGTTAAAAATCCTAAGACAAAGGTTGAAAGTGAGGTAGTACTGGAGGGATTAGCGTCTTTTTTCGCGTAGCCCTGGTGCATATGAACCTGGAGAATTACTTCAGGCTTAATTTTGCGTTGATGCAGTACCATAAATATAGCTTAACAGAGATTGAAAATATGATGCCTTGGGAACGAGACATCTACGTCGCTCTTCTTCAACAGCATCTTGAAGAGGAAGAAATGAAAGAGAATCAACGACAAGCTAATGCCAAGTACAACTAATTTTCGTCCTATTGGGGCTAATGCGCCAAGTATTCTACAAAATAAGAAAGGAATAGCAATTAATGCTAAGAAGATTACTGTACTAAAAAATATATCACAGTCTCAGAGTAAGAGGATATCGGGTGACACTGTAGGTGATAAGTTACCTGGTGGTGGTGGAAGTTTGAAGAGTATCTTGGGTTCTATAGCTTCCAGTATGGATGGGATTAGGGATACATTAATTGCTCAGAATAAAGTAGATTCTAAATCAGCAGAAGATGAAAGGAAAGCAGCAGAGAAAGCAGCAAGAGGGAAGCAAGAAAAAGATTTAGAAGGTAAGTTCCAAGGAATAAGATCAGTAGCAGACAAGGTACTTGCTCCTATTAAAAGTATCTGGGAGACGATTGTTAATTTTATAACTACAGTATTTCTAGGAAAGTTAGCACTAAAATTATTTGATTGGTTCGCTAATAAAGAGAATCAGGATAAGGTAAAAGCAATAGGAAGATTCTTTAAAGATTGGTGGCCGGTATTATTGGCTGGTTATTTGTTATTTGGTAATGCATTAACAGCATTTGTTGGAGGATTGATTGGGAAACTTGTGATATGGGGAGGCCAACTATTGCTAACAGTTATTCCAGCTCTGGTTAAGGCACTTGCTAAAATGAAACTGGGTGCAATGGGTGGAACATTACTTGGGGTAGGAGCTATTGCTGGTGCTATTGGATTTATGGGACGTAAGGGTGAAGAAAATCTAGGAGAGGTGACAGGGGACGAAGGTTTTACAGCAAATACTTTTGGTAGTGGATCAGCTGTACCAGTTAATCCAAGTCCAGATAAAAATAGTCCTAGTGGTGGACGCAATCCTTTTGAGCAGATGTTTAACCAGGGTGGGCAAGTTCCGGGAAGTGGGGTAGAAGATACTGTCCCTGCAATGCTTACTCCTGGTGAGTTTGTAATGTCTGCACCTGCTGTAAATCAATGGGGTGCGGATACTCTTGAATCTATGAATGCTATGGGTGGAGGAACTAATATGACCATGATGGATGGTGAGGGTACAACCTTTGCTGCTGGTGGTGGATTGATTGGTGGAATAAAGAATATGGTTGGTGGTTTATTTGGTGGCGGTAAGCAATCTCAAGAAGGATCTTTAACTGGATTAAGTGAGAGTGACTATAAAGATTTGGCATTTATTGTGAGTGGTGAGGCACAGCGGGGTACTTCTGATGAGTATGGAGTTGCTGCTAATGTTTTGAATAGAGTTGCTGATCCAAGATATCCTAATTCAATTAAAGAAGTTGGTGCTGAGGCTGGACAGTATGAAGCCGTCTTTGGTGGAACAGCATATGATGACCCTGAACTTGCTGCTAAGTTAGCTTCTCCTGCAGGACAAGCAGGTATTTTATCTGCGTTACAAACATTACAAGGAAGGACAGACTTTAAAGGTACAAGTCAATATAAAAATATGGGTAAGGGTGATATTAAGTTTTCACCTAGAGGTAATTTCTATCATTATGCAGAGCAGGTTGGGAAAACTGATCCACCACCTACTCAAATACCAACTCATTGGAAGAAATTTGTTGGTAGTGGAGGAGCAGCATTAGGTTCTCAATCTAAGTCCACACCTCGTACTGGAGGTACATCTGCAAATATTTCAGCACCACCTCCGGTTACTTCAGTTAAACCACCATCTAAACCTAAATCAACTGTGGCTTATGCTCAACAACAGGGTAAAAATGGAGGAGGAAAACCTGCTGCTCTTGCTCCTACTCAGGATTTACCTGATATTGATGCATCTGCTATGACTTCAAGTGCTAAGATTAAAGTTCTGGGGATAGCGGTATAAGATATGATAGGACTAGCAATGGGGGCTTTTGGTGGTGGTCTCAAACTTTTAAAAAACAGACAGAAGAAACAAACAGGTGCTGTTGTTGCTGATAAGGTTGTAGGAAAGCAAGCAAAGGTTGGATCATCTGAACCGACGGTTCAACCTCAACAATCTCTTGCTCCTGTTGCTCCTGATGTTGGTGAAGGTGGAGGAGGATCAAAGAGTTTTAAGACAGAAAAAGAGGCTGCTTTACATATAAAGAATACAACAATTGAAGTTGCTACTTTATTAAAAGGATCTCTTGTGCTCGATAAGATGCGAGCAAAGAATAAGAAGAAGACGCAAGAACAACTTAAACGTACTAAAGCAGAAGATCAATTAGAAAAGGACAATAAAGGTAAGTTTAACTTACCTATACCAGGGGCTAAAAAAGTTAAGAGTTTATGGGAACGTATAAAGAATTTCTTTCTTACGGTGTTTTTAGGGTTTATAGCAATCAAATTAGCCCCTTTATTACCACATCTTCTTAAGGCTTTACCTTTAATTATAGGTGCAGGAAACTTTATAATTAATTTTGCTGTTGGATTTGTTGATGTTTTAGGAACTGCTCTTGATGCTGCATATGATGCTTATGATTGGACAAGAGAAAAGATAACAGATAAATTTGGTGAAGGATCGGGTGAAAAATTTGATTCCTTTATGGGTACTTTGAATAAGGTGATAAACCTTGTTGGTGCTCTTGGACTTGCTGCAGCAGCTGCGGCTATGGGGGGTAGACAACCAAAACCAAAACAACCTAAGAGAAGTATTAAAAATAAAGCAAAGAGATTTAAGAAAAAAATTAGTAGACGTTTTGATCCTAAACGGACTCAAAAATTAAAAAGAGTAAAAAATATTAAAAAGATAGGGGCAGATAGGATAAAGGCTGACAATATCTTAAAAAGACAACGTGTTTTAAGAAAGGTAAGACCTACTAATCTTAAGAGAATGGCTAAAGTTACGACAGGAAAACCTGTTCGTGCTGCTGGTGGATGGATGAGTCGTTTTGGTAAGAGTATTAATACTGGATGGAAAGCAACAAAGGGATTCGCAGTAAAAGCTGGTAAGGGTGCTTTGGGTATAACCAAGGCAGGATTGAGAGGACTGAATAGTTTTCGTAAAGGTATGATGTCAGTTGCTGGTGATGCTATACAAGGTGTAATGGCTAAGGGTAAAGAATGGGCAAGATCTATTGGTAATATTGCAGACATGATGAAGAACCCTGGGAAGTTAGTATCCAAGGTGAAGGAAGTATTGAAAGGTCCTATGGATGGGTTGTTGAAGGAGAATAAACTTGGTAAGCAGTTGATGAAACTTAAGGAGCTTGCTAAAGATCCTAAGAAAGCGAAGGATGCTATTCAGTCTTTGTTTAAGAGTGCAAAGAAGAGTAAAGGATTATTAAAATTAAGAGAAGGACTTCAGGCTGCCAAGAAATCTACGAAAGGAATTGGTGGTATTGATAAAGTAATTGCTGCTATCCTAGGTCTTCTAGATTATACTGTCTTTGGAGAATCTCCTATCAATGCTATTCTTAAAGCAATAGGTGCACTTGTAGGATACAGTGCAGGTTTTGCTATTGGTGCTCCATTTGGGGGTGCTCCTGGATTTGTTACAGGTATGGCAGGTGGTTGGGTAGGAGAAAAAGCAGCTAGTTTAATTGCTACTGGGTTAGCTCAGACTGGACTTAAAGATATAGATGATCCTATTGCTGGTGCGATTGATGCAATGCCAGATAGAAAACTAGTTAGAGATCCATCTAAAGAACTTGAGATGACAGAGGAGCAACAGGCACATTTGGATAAAGAACTGGGTGGTAAAAAGGATGATGATATAAAGGAGAGTGGAGGTGGTGATAAGTCTAAGGGTTCTCCTTTAGGTGAAAAAGATGAAGGTAGTGCTGATTTGAAACCTTCTTCATCTCAAGAGACTAAATTAAAGCAAGCTAATCAACAGGGTGGTGCTCAGGCAGTGATTGATTCTATATCAACTCGTGCTTCTTATGAGGAGGGTGCATCTGAAACAATAATTGTGACTGGTTCAGATTCAGAAGGTGATAGTGGAAAGACACAAAGTAAAGGTAGTGTTCCATTAGTTCTTAGTGGGGGAGGAGGAGATGATCCTTATGAAGGTTTATATAAAGGTGGTTAAATAGAAATAAGAGGTAATACTAAATGGCAGATACAATCGACCCCAGGAGTGCAGGTCCCGCTAATATTAATAGTGCTTTTATCTTCTCTAATGAAGATCCTAGTAAAAGTGTGGATCTTCGTGGAGGTCTGGTACGTTTACTATATTATGAAAGCATCTTGCAGGATACTGTGAGAGCTACACTTTATTTTAGTGATAGTGGTAATACTATAGAGAAGGATGGTAAGAAGGTAAGTGCTATGGAGGGACTGCCTTTAACTGTTAGTGATAGAGTTGATTTAGTATTTACTGATAATAATGAGAATGAAATTAGTTTTACTGATGCAGATGAAAATCCATTGTATGTTAATGATTTTAAGGTAGTAGTTGATGATACAACCAAGTCATTGGTGATGTTGGATTTAGTATCCAAAGAATATATTTTGAATGAAAAGATGAGATTGAATACTAGGTTTGATGGAAAGATATCTGATCATGTGAAGGGAATATTAACTAAAAGTAAATCTGATAAGGATGGTACTAAATCAATAGAAAAAAATTACTTTGATACAAAAAAGAATGTGGATGTTGAAGATTCAGTGGGTGAATATAATTTTTGTGGTAATAATAGAAAACCATTTTATACTATAAATTGGTTATCTAAAAAAGCAGTACCTGATAAAGGAAATCCAAAGGCTCTAGGGAATAGTGCTGGTTATTTTTTATGGGAAACTGCAGATGGATTTTATTTCAAATCTATTGATTGGTTAATGAATAAGGATGAGAATCCAAAAAAGAAATCTATTATCTATAATGATACACCTCAAGGACATTGCCATTTACCTCAGGGATATGATATAAAGGCACTTTCGGCTGAGAAAGATAACCGTCTCAATTATCAAAAGAAATTGCAGATGGGTGCATTTTCTACTCGTACTATTATGTTTAATCCTTTTGATAATGTGTATGAAGTGGTAACTCCTAATGCTTATGGTGGTGAGGATGTTCCTGCAGCACAAGAGAAATTAAAATTAGCAGGAGAAAAACTTCCTGTTCTGAATAAAGAATTTGATATGAATAAGAGAGAAGGAGGATCTGATAAGGGTACTAAGAAGGATAGTAAAGAGTTTTCTAGAACTCAATACATGTGTATAGATAGTGGAACCTTAATTGCTGAAGGTTCAAAGGATCCTAAGAAATGGTCTGAGGGCACTAAAGAACAATTGAAAAAGTCTCAGAAAGAACAGAACTTTGAGATTAAAGATATCTTAAGTCAATCATCAATGAGATATAATCAATTGTTTTCTACCAAAATAAGTGTTACTATTCCTGGAGAGTTCTCTTTACATGCGGGCAATAGTATATTTTTTGATGGACCTGAATTGACAGGATCTGATAAAAAAGATAGTATTGACGAGAAAGATGGGGGTCTATATATTATAGCCGATATCTGTCATTATAGTACGTCTAAAGAAACTTATACTAAAATGAATTTAGTAAGAGATTCTACTGAAAGAAAAGGCACAGCCACCGGGGGTTAACGATGTCCGAAATCAAGCACGATTTAGACCACGAAGTCTATATTGATCCTAAGGATCATAAAGAACATATCAATCATGGTATGATTGAATATACCAAAGAAGATTTAGAATCTGCTCATGCATACTATGATGAGTATCATAAAGGTGAAGAAGTGAATAAGAATGATGGTCAAATTAATGATTATCATACACGACATCAGGATCAACATCTTGAAGTCTATTGTGATGATCATCCAGATGCATTTGAGTGTAGAGTATACGACGAGTAAATGGAAGGAGGAGCCCTATTTGATCCTGGATTTCTAGGAGGACAGTTTCTCTGGTGGGTAGGTCAGATACCTGATG
>VTLG01005517.1_pt1 | contig 12698 bp, 14 predicted proteins | sample 4694571 | NCBI WGS metagenome assembly VTLG01 (sample SAMN12604809, study PRJNA352737) | marine metagenome | biome: ENVO:00000447; feature: ENVO:00000209|ENVO:00000569|ENVO:01000036; material: ENVO:00002151; isolation source: viral sequences binned using virsorter ... | reverse complement strand
GAACTCTCTTCCTTGTTGTCTTTTAGTGTTTATCTGGAACTTATATTCTAGACCATTAACAGCTCCGATAATAGACTTGTCTGAATATTCTTTTTCTTCTCCAGTATAAAAGTCTCCTTTCTTTTTTTGATATTCAAAACGAGCTAGTTTTCTTATTCCTATATTAATAGAAAAGTCGTAAGGATTGTCTCTTGTTACATCTACTAGCTGTCCTTCTTGCATTTGCCAGATTCCTTTTGTAAACAAAGAATTGTTAATAGAAGCTGAAGTGTAAATAGTTGAGTATTTAAACAAGTCTTCTATTTGTCCAAAGCATTGAACAGAGATAAAAATAAATATGATAGCAAGTAGTTTTCTCATTATCTGAAAGAAGTTGTTTCAAAACCAATATCTGCATAATACTCAACGCCACTATTTAAAGCTCCAGTACGTCTTATGCTTACAAAGATAGCTTGTCCTTCCGTCAAAGTCTGATTAGCGCTAGGAGTGTCTTCTAGATCAAATAAATGGTTTTGATTGTTTTGACTTGTTATTGTAAAAGCCTTTATTAAGTTTATAGTTAAGTTTGAAGTCCCTCCAATATTAGGACTCATTTTCCAAACCGAGATAACAGCATCGTCTCTAGCTCCCGCATCTGTTGAACATAGTCCTTTTATTTTTGTTAAAGTGCAGTCTTCAGTAGCTACATATATAGGAAACTGAGAAGCCCATCTGTTCGGCTTAGTGTTTCCATCTGCTAAAGTAACAGCTGAATTTACAGAAAAGGAACTTGTCCCATAAGCTGAAAGATAATCGTTTCCATTAGTTCCAGCTGTTAGGTATAAGGATTGCTGAAAATAGAATTTTTTATTATTAAGTTTTTCGTGATAGTTGTCATAGTCAAACAATATCAGACTCCCAGCTGGAATGTTAAAGTCAATAGCAATAGAAGAAAAGACAGCGCTATCGCCACTCCCTAAGTCTGAAGTCAACGTTAATTCATAAGAGACTTGGGATTGTTTAATCCATAAATAAACCTTATCGCCACTTTTAGCAACTACTTTTCCAGTATTAAAAGTAGCTAGAGTCGTTAAAGTTCCAGCTTCTTGAAAAGTTGTAGTAGCTGTTAAGCTTCTTAGTTGTAAGTATTGTTCGAATGTTTCTACTCTCATATTAATAAATATTAGAACTTGAAGTTGGAGCAGTCGTGTTTGGTATCTGAGAAGTAGAATAAGCCTGAGCTGAAATATCAACCGAAGCTTCTATCCATTGACCAGACCAAACAGCCGTTTCAGCATTGAAGCTCATTTGTTGAGGAACAAAAACCTTAGATCCACTTATGTTTGTTACAGCGTTTACATACTCGTAGTTTTTGTCTTTTATACTTCCATTATAAATATCACAACCAGTCTTTCTTCCAGCTAGAATCTCTTTTCCTAGAATCTTACTTAATCGACCAGTAACTCCGTCTCCAGTAGATTGATGGTAAACTTGCCAAGTGATCGTATTTCCAGCGTCATAAGCTGTAAGTCCAGTATTAGTAAAAATAAGAACTCTAGTATTGCTTAACTGAGTTGGACCAGTTCCTAAAAATATTTCGTCTATTTCTAAGATAGTATTTGAAACAGCAGTTCCTTGAGTTGAAGTAAAGTTGTTAACACTAGTCCCAGCTCCGTCCACTACATATCTAAAGAACTCGTTTTGGTCATTAATGACTGGTAAAGCAACAGCTAGTCCATCAATACCAGTAGGAGTTAAAGCGCTAGAAGTTCCACTAGGAAGCATAACTCCAGAAACATCAAGACCGGCATACGCTGCTGTTTGGTAACTATATACCCATCTGAATTTGGCATAAGAAATTAAGTGAAGCTCTCCGTCTTCTGGAATAGCAGCTAGAGCCGACCCTCCAGAACCTCCGTTTCCAGCAACACTACTTCCTTGAAAAGCAGTAACGTTATCTCCAGCTGGGAAATTTGCCCACAAAGCATAGGCTCCGTACCCTCCAAGAGCTACATTTTTTAGATTATAGACTACTTGTGTAGGAACAGAAGGGCTTGCTGTTGTTCCTGACTCGACCCATTCGTAAGCGCCAGAAGAGGAGGTTGAAGTGTAGGTTAGATAAGTAGAAGGTCCTGATAATCCGATATAATAATGCTTTCCAGAGTCTCCTATTAATTTTAAATAAGAATTAACATAACAAGCTAAGTAATTATAATTGCCAGGAGGAGTCCAAGCTTCAGTAAAATAGGTGGCAGCATTTCCGAACCATTTAGGACGAAATTTTATATTCCATTCGATCCTAGCATTTGTCGCTGTTGAGATAGATCCTAAGTCCCTATCTAAAGAAGTTCCTATCGCATTAAATTGAGTTACAGCTGGAGACCCCCAGTCTGGAACTTCTCCTTTAACCCAAGTATTCCAAAGCACATAAGGAGTCGAAATTAAGTCTAAATCGTTTAGGAAGTTATAAGGAACGACTACGCTTTGAACTGGAGGTAAAGTGTCAAAAGAACCCCCTCCTAAAACATTAGTAACGGAATCTCGATAGTCCGTAGCTGATGACGCTATTATAGTATTATCTTGCTTGTAATAATCTCTTCTCCATTGACCACTTCCAGAAGCCATTTGAGTATAAGCATTGTTTTGAGTAAAGTTCCAACGTCCCTCAGATAAGAACAGCCTAGCTCCAAAGGCTCTGCATATCCGATCCAAAGCATCAAAAGAACTAATCGTTACTTCTGAATTGTTTTCTACTTCTTGAAACGCTCTAAAGATCGCTCCAGATTGTCTTAATGGATCGATATTAGCAGCTGGAGTTGGCATATTTGCAGTATACCAGTTTACCATCGTTCTGAGGAATCTATGACCAGTCCCAGTAGCATTCCAAAAAATTGAACTATCTAAGTCGTTTTTTAAGCTACTTATTATCACATCAACAAAACTAGTCAGAGTGTTTAAAGTAGCGTAGGTCGTGTTTCTATCTAACTTTATATCTACCAGTTCAGCTAGTCCGTCTGTTGCTGTAAACGTAAAGCTGGGGTGCTGTTCATAAGATAGGTCTGGAGCGTCTGAAACATCAGATAAGACATTCCCAGCCCACCAGCGAGAATAAGAAGTTCCGTCATCGGATTCATCTATTCTTATTAAGAACCTTCCAAAAGCAGCGCCTTTAATATCACTTACTAAAGTTTCATCTGCTGAACTAGTCGTTATAATATCGAACTCGACATTACTAGGAATTAATCCAGTAAATCTTGTTCTGTCTTCCGTTTCATAGTTTAAGTCGAAACCTCTAGAGCTTAGAGTAAAAGTGTCCGTTGAGTCTCCACTTAGAGTATTATCATAAATAACTAACTGATAGTATTTCCCTAAGTCGTTTTGGAATTGTGAAGTATTTCTTATATAATACGCCATTAGTAACCTCTTGTTCTATTTCTATTTCCTTTAGCTCTATCGCTTGAAAGCAATATGTCCGAGCCACTTATTCGTCCAAATACCTGAGTCGATCCTCCTTGATTTAACATTCCTTGAAGCTTGTCTAGTGGTGCTATAACCTCTGGATTTACCATTGATGTTCCTGGTCCTTCTCCGACCATACCTAAAGTAGCTCCTGAGACCAAACCCCCTTCAGCAAAAGGGGGAATTATTTTTGCAAATAAACTACCAGCAATTGATCCAGCCGAAGCTGCTAACATTAAATTTATAGGAAAAGGAACACTAGCAAAAATTGACGAAGCAAAACCAGCAACAGCTTTAGCAGCTTCTATCTTAACAATTTCTCTGGCTGCATTTGCAGCCCCAGCAGCCATATCTCCAAGCGAAGCATCAGAGTTATCAGCCATAGACATAAAAGAGTTAGCAGCTACGTTTGCTGTTTCTGCCATTGATTCTTCTAGAGTCTTAGTAGCTTGTGTAGCTTCTTGTATTGCAGTAGTAGTCTGCAAAATAACTTCTGGAGTTGATTCTGGAATAGGACCAGCGCTTATAGGTTCAGGTCTAAAAGCTTCAGGTTCGCTAGTGCTACTTCCAGACGATAGATCTAAAGGCTTGAATTGTCCCATCGCTGAATTGAGATCTTTCATCGCCTTTGTTGCTTCAGTAGCAGCGTCAGCAGCTTTCTCTAAAGGTTCTTCTATAACAAAAGGCTCTATTGGATCTAAGGCTATTTTCCCTTTTAATTCTCTAACTAAGTTCAATGCTGGAAGAATAGAATTAATTGCTTTGATAATTCCGTTAGCCATTTTTCTAAAAGCGTTTCTTACTCTTACAGCTTTGTCCGTACTAGCCGTAGCAAAGTAAATAATTGCAGCTATCAAACTTGTTACAGCAACAGCAACAGCTAAAAATGGATTGGAAGCCATAGCTAAATTAATTAATCTAATAGCGCTAACAACAGCTCCAGAGATAGAAACTAATTTAGCAAATATCATCAATAAAGGACCAACAACAGCTACAACCCCAGCGACTTGCACAATAGTTTCTTTTTGTTCTGTGCTTAACCCTCTAAAGAAATTAACCAACTCTTGCCCTTTTGCGATAAGCATTGAAGCCAAAGGAAGAAGCATAGTTCCAAAATCAGTAGATAATTCTTTTACCGATTCTGTAAGTGTTCGTGTACTATTAGCAACACCATCGGAAGTTCTCGCGTAATCTCCTTGCGCGTTCTTAGTTGCTTCTATTATTGCTTTATATCTTATTCCGATCTTTTCAGCTTGACTCATATTTTTGTTATAGCCAAATTGTTTAAGATTAGCTTCAGTCATTACAATACCAAGCTTTTTAAGAGATTCAGTTTCTCCAGTAAATATTCCAGCTAAAGCAGTTTCAGCTTGTTCTATTCCAATATTCTTAAACGAAGCTAAGTCCCCAGCTAGACCTACTAAAGAAGTAGCCATTCCTCCAGCTTGTTTTTGAGTGAGACCCATACTAGTAGCCATATCTCCAAACATTGAAGCCATATCTAAAGCCGACCCTTCAGCGAGTCCAAAGTTAGTTAAGGTAGTTTTAGCAAAAGCTTCGACCTCAGAGCTTGAATCTCCAAAAGCGACTCTAGTCTTATTAAGCGATTCCTCAAAGTCTGAAGCCATTTTAATAGAAGCGACACCAGCTAAACCAAGAGGAATAGTCAGACCAGTTGTTAAGGTACGTCCCATTGTAGACATAGATTTGCCGAACTTCTTTAAAGAACTAGAAGCCCTTTTAAGACCAGTCTGAAATTGTTTATCATTTAACGTTAACGATACGGAGAGTTTTTTAGCCATCTATTTATCTTTTTTATTTTTTTCTATTGCTTCGTATTTCTTTTGTGCATATTCTCCTCTTTTTCTTCTTGTTTCTAAGTCAGCTTTTTTGTCTTTCTTCTCCCAGTCAAACCTTATTATGTCAGTAGGTTTAATAGAAGTCCCTTTCTTTCGGTGAGGCTGTAATAATACAGCACAAAGCCACCTAGTCCTTTCCCATTCAAACCTCTCTTTCATTTCAAAGATCTCATTCCGTCCCCTTTGAACTAAAAAGAACTCGTGAAATGTTAAAGCCCAAAACTCTTTCGGTAAGATTCCGAAGCCATAAGCAATAGCTTCGAGATCGTCCCAGTCTATTTGTTTTTCTTGGAAGTTTTCTTCTCCCTTTTCTCGTTTCCCTCCTTATTGTATTTAGCTGTAAATTGCTGACTAAATACATTCAAACATTTTTGTAAAGCATCGAAGTCTTCGTCTAATATGTCAGCCATATCTTCAACGCTTAAGGAGAAGTCTTTTCCAGCAACTCTAGCTCCGTCTCTAAGTCCGGCTAGTATAAGTTGACAAGCATCGTCTAAGCTCATATCTTGACCTAGCTTTTCTAAATCAGTTAAGCTCTTGTTAGTTTGTTTACAATAAATTCTAAGAGCGTTCATTCCAAATCTAATTGGATAATCTTTTTTATTTAGTATTACTACTTCAAACATAATTTCGTTGGATTTAAGTTTCATTAGTGGAGAGGTCCGAAGACCAACCCCACCAACGAAATGTTATTAAATATCATTTTTAGTTAAAACACCACTTCCTTGAATTGAACAAGAATAAGTAGGAGCATCTTCCACACCTCCAGAAATTGAAAGCGCTGTAACAACACCACTTCCAGAGAAGGTATAGTCTCCAGTTGCAGTTGTTGCTAACGTAAAAATAAAAGTTACTTTCGTTCTATTAGTGTAAGCTTGAACAAATAATTCGTCAAACTCAGTGTCTGCTGTTGTCGTAGGATTAAAGTCCATTAGACCATCAGAGCTTAAAGAGAATGAGGATAATCCAGTTAACAGCTCTTGTCTTCCAGATGAATCTTTTGTAGTTATGTCTATCGTATCTACTGATACGTCTAAAGTAACGGATTGCGAGTGCATTAGTTTAGCAGCCGTCCCCCCATCACTTGGACTTACTTTTAAAATTAAGTCCGTTCCATTAAAAATTGCCATTGTTTTATTGTTTTAAATTAAATACTAGTATCTAAGTCTTTCACGGACTTTGATTTCTTTTTCGTTGTTTTCTTTGTTTCTATTGCGTCCATCTGAAAGAATACTCTTCTTATCTTTCCAGATACTTCGTAGGTTTCTCCTTTTAGATATTCTACTTCTCTAAAGATAACATCTTTCGCCATTGTTAATTTGTGCATAGTTCTATCGTTTTATGTTAAACTGAAAATCCATAGCTACATAATGGATTCCTTTTTCTCCGAAGCTATCGTCATAAATATCGTTAGCGTCTTCAAAAAATATTTTATCTACTACTATTCCAGCATAAGTCCCACTTACATAGTCTAAAGCAACTCTTATCAATCGAGCTAAATTAGAAGCTTCGTCATAAGTAGATCCAAAAGCTGTAATCTGAACGTCTGTATAATCATAAGTTGAGACTCCGTTCTTTGTGTTTGTTGGACCAACGCTAGTAACAAAATAAGTTACAGCTGGGATAGTAGCGTTGTATTCTATCTTTTGAGGATAGATTCTAGTCCCTACCAAATCAGAAACGCTTGAGTCATTACTAAGTATATTATATATTGCTTTCCCTACTCCGTTTACAGCCATTATACTAATCCTTTTTTCTTAAACCTTTTGTCTATTATACTTCTTAGACTTGGAATTATACTTCCATAAACTTGAGAAGCAGTTGCTTTTCGTGATTTGTCTAAAAATCTTTCTGGCACTTGTCCAGCTTTTCCGTATTCTATAAAATACATATAACCAGTAGGAAGCTTATTTCCTTTTCCTTTTGCTTTTTTTCGTGGACCTACTAAAACAACTGGCATACTATCTTTCCTTCCTTTGCCGTTTATAATACCTAAAGACCTAACTAAGTCGCCTGAGTCTTTATATTCTCCGTAGTAAGATTTAAGCTGTTTCAATAAAGGCTTCATAGCTTTTCTCATAGCTTGTTTTACTATTGTCTTAGTCCCTCTGCTTGGAGGAAGCAGTCTTTCTAAATCTTTTGCTATTTGATTTAACTCAGCTTTATTTACTTCTATTGTAGCCATATCTTAATCCGTTGTTTTTTCTTCTACTTCTAACAATAAACCAGCTCCCCTTCCTATCTCTTGTATTGAACGGATAAACCATTCTTTACTATTATAAGAAATATAATGTTTAGGAGAGATCTGCAAGTCTGATCTGTAACGTAGTGTTACTTTTGCTTTGCCAGTACCTATAAAAGTATCGGCTTCAAAACCAGCCGTCCCTGTTTTAAAATCAAACCTAGCCCAAACCGAAGCTAGAGTCGATGTACTTCTAACGTTCTCTCCATAACTATTTTGAGAAAACGAGCCTTGAATTATATTAACGTATCTATCAAGCTTACCAATATTCATTATTGTTGGATTCTATATTGTCTTAACAAAAATTCAGATGTCTTAGGAATATGAGTTGCAATAGTTCCAGTGATAACGTCTTGTCTTATTTCATAATAAGTGCCGATCATTAAAAGAATAGCTTGTCTAATTGGAGCTGGGACATTAGATCCAGTTGAATAACCTAAAGTAAACTCAACAGCAACAGCGTTAGGCCTATCGTAAGTATCTGGAATAGTAGCGTCATCAGCAAAATAGACTCGCGCTGGTCTATGAAATTCGTCAATAAAATAATTTGAACTAGCTAAAGTAGTTAGAGCATTACTAGTATTATAATACTTAATCCCTCCAATTGTAGCAGTTTTTAACGTTCCTATTAATAGATCAAAATAATCTGGAAAAGCATCTAAGTACAAAACCCAAGTCTGAGACATTAACTTTAGATTCAAAAACTCTTCAGCTGTCTGAGTAGCAACGTCTATCAATGTAGTGATATAAGTATCGTCATCGCTTCCAGTAACTCTCAAATGTGTTTTAGCTTCAGCTAAAGTAACTGGAATAGCCGAAGGAGCTGTCTTTAAAAATAGCTTTCCGTAACCAGTAGTAATGTTTAATCCTAAGTCTGAACTTGTTATCATATTAAAAAAATAAAAAGGAAGAGAGCCGAAGCTCCCTTCCGATTAAATAAATAAATTACGCTTCAATTAAGCTAGCGAAAGCTGTTGCGTTTTGAACAGCGTCTCCGTCTAATAAAGAAGTAACGATCATTCTAGTTTGTCCGATTCCACCATCAGTATAAGGATCAACTAAAATATCAAGTCCACCAAATTGTGCGATATGTACTTTAGAGAAGTCTCCGAATAAAGCGTGGTCTTTAGTAGCACCACCTCCATTACCTACATTAGTAGAAACAAATGAGAAGTAACCATTCAACCTCTTATCAGTATTGTCATATATTGCTGAAACATCAGCAACCTGAGCAAGTGTTTTTGCAGTAGTGTACGACTTCATATCTAATAAGTAAGCCATTCTAGCTCCTTCTAATTGAACACCATTTCCAAGAACAGTAGTTTCAAGAGCAAGAATAGAAGCAGCAGTTACAGCAGCAGTAGATCCAGCAGCAGCATCAGCAAAGATAGAAGCTGGAGCGTTAGTAACATCACCAGTACCTAATAAAGCAGCTTCCATAGTAGCAGCAACACTCTGAGCCATATTACGTCTTAGAGCAGCTTCAATACCAGCGTTTTGAACCATTGCTTCAGCTGAAACATTAACAATAGAAATACACTTCTTTGGAGATAAAGTTAAACCAGAAGCAGTACCATTAGCAGCAGGAGCAGTACCACCAGCTTCAGGAACGAATCCAGAATTGATTGCGCTAAATACTGGAAACTTCATATTATTAACACCAGCGTAAAAGTTAGCTCCAGCCGAGCTTAACACTAGATTTGCCTCTAATTGGTCAGTCCAAGCCATAACATCAGTAGAATTTCCAGCAGCAGTACCAACAGCAGCTCTAGTCAAGATGCTTGAAGGGATTGCAATACCTTTAAAAGATTGACCAGTATAACGAGCTTCGTTTCTCGCTTCTTGGTCCATCTCTTTAATAAGTCCTTCCATTCTTCCAGAGTATGCTGCTTTCATAGCATCTTGGAATGAATAATTACGGATTTCTTTAGGAGTGTTCTCCTCAGTTACTTCTTTAGACTTAGAAGCCTTAGAAGCTTGTAATGCTTCAAAAGAAGCGCTGCGTTTAGCCATACCCTCTAAAGAGTTAGCTTTTTCGTTTAGAGTATCGAACTCAGTTGTTTCAGATTCAGTAAGCTCACGACCTTCAACTTTTGCAGTATCGATAATAGCCTCCATATTTTCAACAACTGAACTTCTTTCCTCTGTATAAAATTTTGATGATTTCATTTTAAATTCAGTTTATTAATTAATTACTTTTTTTGTTTATGATTGACAAACGCAACTCAGCAAGAGAGCGTTTAGTTAAATCCAATTCTTCCTTCTCTCTTTCTTCCTTCTCTTTTTTAAGGTTATCTTTTAAAACCTTAGTTTCTTCTTCTTTCTTCCATTCGTCCATTGAGCGTAAAGCAACAGAAGCTTCTTCGTAAGCTGGATATGTTACAGCTGAGACGTCATAGAGTCTAGACACTTTATTTATAGTTCTTATATTAACTCCGTCTTTTACTTCCCAAGAATCGTCATCTACTACAAAAGCAAAAGAACTTTGATTTATAGTTCCGTTTCTCATTAGCTCTAATAGGTCTCGACCAGTTGAAGTGTTAGCCACTTGTGCTTCATATCTTAAACCAGTTTCATCAGTTGTAAGTTTAAGCGTTCCGTTTGTTGTTCTACTTAAAGGAAGCCCTTCGTGATTGATTAAGAACCTCACATCGTCATTTAAGCGACCTTCAAAAGCTTCTTTAGATATAATCTCTTTGAAGTTTCCTAAGTCATTAGAAAGAGTATTGAAGACACTAGCGTAGCCCACTACTACGTTAGAGTCTCCTTCTTCCCTAAGCTCTAAGTTCTGAACATTGAAAGTTCTGATCTCTTTGTCAGGATTGCTTCTTTTATAAATAGTTTCCACTTCTTCTTCTTCGTGTCCTTCTATATGCTCATTTTCTTCTGGCATCTCTTCTGGCATTTCATCGTCCATAGGAACGTCTTTAATAGATTTACCATAATACACAATAATAGAGTCTTCAGTTTCTTCTATTTTTTGAATGTGTCTTTTTTCATCTAAAATTACTTCTTTATTTTCTTCCATATCTTTTAATTCTTTTACTTTTCTTTCTGACCATTTAAAAGCAGCATCGCCACCCCATAACTTCCAAGCGATCAAACCAGCGCTAGGATAACCTTCTTCTCCCTTGTTAAAGCCCTGACCTTTTTTATCTACTTCGTGTCTACTTAAATAACTAAAAATTCTTTTTAATCTTTCTTCAGTTATCTCATTATTTATTATTGCCTTTGCACTTCCGACTCCTATTTCTGTTCCTCCTCTTCCAAATTCTTTTCTTAGCTCCAGTCCTTCTTTAGCATTAGCAATCATTTCTTTTGTAGGAGTTAAGTCAATATCTCCGACAGCTCTCTCTTCGTCAAACACCCCTAGACAAATCGCAAATCGTTGATCTTCGTCATATTCAGAAACCATAGTTTCATCAATCATACAACGTCCTACAAAATCGTCTTTATTTTCATTCTCTTTAGGCTTAGGAATCGGCATTCTCTTCAGTATTTGTTTCTCCAATAGGAGCAAAATTTAAAGGGAAATAATGCTTATCTCCGTCAGCTATTTTATTTAACTGTTCAGCTTGTCTTACTTCGTTGATTGAGAGCGCTCCGATCTGAGTCATCTCTCTATAATAAGAAGCTCTAGCTGTTGAGTCTCCTCTTAGAAGACCTTTAGTGTCGAACTTAATCTCATAAGATTCAAACTCATTCTCTCTAAATAATTTAATCTCCATCTCTTGCTCTATCATAACTAAGTAAGGCATAAGAGTATAACGAACAAAGTCAGTAGAAAGAGCTTCAATTGAATTATAGTTAGCTGATTTTTCGAGATGACCGATCAAAGATAACGGAACTCTAAAGATTCTAGCGATTTCTTCAACTTGAAATTGTCTTGATTGTAGAAGCTGTTTATCATTTGCGCTAATCGAAATCGGTTTAAAGTCTAATCCGTTTTCTAGAATAGCTGTTTTGTTTGAACTATAAGGTCCTTGATATCGTTGATTCCAAGAATTCCTTAGCCTTTGAATTTGCTCAGTCGTTAAGGTCTGATCTGTTTTTAGTACTCCAGCAACCTGAGCTGAATTTCCAAAGTAAGAAGCAGCAGTTACATTAGCTCCTAAAGAAAGACCGATTGTGTCTTGTTGCATTTTAAGAACTGATTTTCCTTTTTTACCATCAAAGCCAATACCCATAAAATGAAGAATATCAGTTTGAGCAATAGGATTCTCGAAGTCTGAATGTTCATAAAATAAGTTTCCTTCAAAAGGAATTACTTTAACGTGGTCTGGATTCAAATATAAAAGCTCTATCGGTCTAGCTGCTCCGTCCCTAACAATGTAGAAATAACAATTTCCTTCTAATAAAAGATTAGTTAAAGCAACAGAAAAGAAGTTGTATGTCGTTTGGTATTTGTTAGGCCTCTGAATTAACTTAGCGACTGGGTGCGCTTTGTCTAGTATTCTATCTCCGTCAGCTTCTATCTTATAAGTGTTTATTGGCATTGAACCAATACTCTCCGAGATAACTCGAACACAAGCTAGAACGGCTGAGAAAGATAAGGCTGAATTTTTGTCTACTGAAACTCCAGAGTTTGAACCAAACAAAGGAGAGTTAACTCTTAAAAAAGCGTTTCCGTTGTCCCTCTTTTCGGAACGGAAAAAATCGAATAATCCCATAAAATTAGATATCTATAATACAAAGATAACAACTTATTCCCTAAATAAATAAGACTCCTCTGTCATCATAAGGATTGTCTTGTTTAGTGTTGCCGTTCATATAACTTCCTAGAGCCATAACCAGAGCTATCATTCCATCTATTTTCTCTGTTGACTTAGACTTGTCAAGTTTTATATTCCCAGCTGGATCGGTTTTTATTGCGACATTAGAACACATAAAACGAAGGACTCTATTGTTTCCGTGATTTAATTCTTTTCCTATTACAATTTTTTCTAGTTCTTTTGTTGGCGCTGACATTGAAATAAAACCTTGACCGAAAGGAATCATTGGAAGTCCATCGTTTACTAAGTCGATTACTAACTGACTAGCATTCCATCTGTCGTATGCTATCTCTTGAATGTTTACAACTTCAGCAATTTCTTTAATTCTTTTTTTTATATAATTGTAATCGGTAACGTCTCCGTCTGTAAGTTCCATAAGTCCCTCTT
>VTLG01017060.1_pt1 | contig 12700 bp, 14 predicted proteins | sample 4694571 | NCBI WGS metagenome assembly VTLG01 (sample SAMN12604809, study PRJNA352737) | marine metagenome | biome: ENVO:00000447; feature: ENVO:00000209|ENVO:00000569|ENVO:01000036; material: ENVO:00002151; isolation source: viral sequences binned using virsorter ... | reverse complement strand
CATTAGATAAACACCTTGATCGCCCACTAATAATAGAGAAGGGGGACAAGTTTTGTCCTCCCCCTCTGGTAAATATTTTGCGTAAGGTTTCTCTAATGAATGTCCATTAATCCTTTGAAAATTAATAAGTTCGTTTACTTCTTTTAAATTAAAATTAAGTTCCATTGATTACTCTCCCATTTATATCTGTTTTAGTAAGAGTGCCTATCGGTTCTTTTTTTCCAAACCATTTTCTGGCACTTATATAATCAACTTTGTACTGATTGCCCTTCTCACACTCAATAATGTACTTTTTCTTTCTTGATGTAGCACTATATGAATGAAGTTTAATATTTCCTAACTGATGATGGTTGTACACCTTCTCAAGGTCTAGGTTGTAATCCTTTGCGTACATTTCTAAAAGTTTTTCTTCCCTAGACTTTTGACCATTAACCAAGAACTGAACAGTAAATGAACCTTCAGTAACTTCTTCTCTTGAACCACCAAATCGAATAGTCTTCATTTGAAAATTCGCTTTGTATTTTGTGTTCACTGTTTTAAAAAACTCGTTAAAGTCTTTTCTTATTTTGTCTAAATGTATATCTTTCATATTAAGCTCCTTTATTTGTTATTTGTAATGATATTATATTATTTTAACATATAGTCAAGACTATTTGTCAAATAATTTTATTAGGCAGGAAACTGGCGGAAATGGTACGAACTAGAGCTTACCATTTAAAATATTAACCACATATAGTAACTTATCCACAAGTATTATTAACAGTTGTTATTATTTATAAAAATCTCTAGTTCGTTTTGTTAGTATATAAATATTTTTGTAGTAATCAATCACTTTCTATAATCCAGTTATCTTTTTCCATTTGATAATCTAAATATAGCTCTGTATCTGCATATCCTCTGCCTTCATTCATACAGATAAAAAAGTATTTAGGCTCATATAATTTACAAGAGGTTTCATCTCCTTCTACTGGGTGAGCTAATACAAACTTTATAGTAATACCTATAGCTACTACAACAAACAATATTACTGCTAACCCTATCATAACCATTCTTATCATATCGTACATTTCTTTTTGCTGTTTTAATTTTTTAGCTTTAGCTTTTTGTATAGCTTGTTTTCTTTCTTCTATTCTTCTTTTTCTTTCTAGTAAGATTTGGTCCCAAGTGCTAGGTCCGTTAGCCACTGGAAATCTATAATTTATAAGGGTTCTAATTTCTGCAATGCGTTCCTGTGCTAATTTAGCATTTATTATAGAATCAGCGACATTAGATAAACCTAACTCATTTGCTGTGCTATTAGCTTGTTTAGACCTTTCTTTGTTAATTTGTTGTTGACCTTCAAACATTTGGTCTATTTGTTTAGCAATATCAGAAATATCGTTAATTGTATTGATATTACTTTTAATAAATGATGTTGCTTGTTTTACAAGAGCTATTCCACCGAGTATCGCTGTAACTGGCTCAACCATTGTTCTTCTCAATGAACCTATCAAGTTTGTTTTCTATTCTTAACACTAACTCCTTGATTTCTTTCGTTTCATTGTGAAGCTCGGATTTTGTAGCATAATCTTCTCTAGTTCTGTTTAAAAGTATTTGTAATCTATTTACTTCTGAAAACAATTTAGAAAATGCCCATGCAAATAGCCCTTTGACCTACCTGCTTTGCCCATTTAGAATCTAACATTTCATTTGCTGCTTTTTCCCATTCTTCATTTTGTATTGCTGCAAAAGTCTTAACCCATGTGTTTGCATTAAACCTTGTAACACCCATATTAAACACCATATCTAATATAACAGCTTGTCTAGGTTCATTTAATTTTTCTAAAAAACTCCAATGTTCTACTTCTTTTAGTATTCTATCTATATCGTTTTGTAATAAATATTTAGCTTCATCCTCTGTTATACCTACATCTTGTAAGTTTCTACCAACTCCAATTGTTGTTTTATCTGCTGTGCATTGATATGGTTTTAGTTCTAAACCTTCGTGTAACATCAACATATCTAATAATTTTTCTCTAACCATTATTTGTTTCCTGTTTTAAATTTTTTAGTTATATACATTACTACAGCATATACGACTATGGCATATATAGTTGCTATAGCTATGTCTACAGGGTGTTCTCTCATATCATATATAAACTGAATACCTACTTCTAAATCTGTTTTACCACCAGAATCTATATGGATATTCTTAGTACCCTCAAAGTTTTCTATTGTTTGTTCTATTTTCTAACTCCATTAGATTTAGTATCTACTTTTTTTATCTTATCTAGGCTACGCAAACCACCGATACCTAACATACCTAATAATAAAGGCATCATCACACTCATATCAGCTTGTGGTATAGTTATACCAAATCCAGAACATATAGGAGCTACCATAAAGTTTATACCTAATGATAACGCACATATCCAACCAACAAGAGGTCTCCAAGATGATTGAAACCAGTTACCTTTAGCTTCTTCTGTATTTAGTTTTATTTGTGCTAGTGCTAACTCTTGTGCGTGTTTTTCTGCCATTGTAGCTATATCATGGCTTAATTGTGCTGCTTTATCTTTATCTCGTACAAACTTACCTATAAGTTTAGTTGCTGGTCCTATTAATGCTGTTAATGCCATAATATCTCCTAATCTGCACTAAATGTTCCCATACTACTCCATAAAGAACCAGGAACTGTTGTGCCATTTTGTTTACCTAATTGTGCCATAGATTGATTTACATTTATAAATGGTCCTTTACCCCAACTAGATACATCCCATTGTGCATTATCCCAAGAACTACCCTGTGCATTTGTATAAGCTAACATTCTTTCAGAAAATGTACCTGTGGTAATACCTGCTTCTTCAAAAGTTTTCATCCAATCTTCATTGTATGTACCATTTGTATCAGAAGCATCTCTGCAACTTTTTTGTCTTAATGATTGCTGTGTCATGGTGTAAATGTACCCATACTAGAATAGTTTGCATCACCTTGGTCTACTGCTAATGCTTGTAATGCTTTATTTAAATCTGTATGAGAACTACTTAATTTATCATTTATATAAGCTAGTAATCTTTCATTATAAGTTCCTGCACCAATACTTCTAGCATTAAATAAAGCTAACCAATCTTCATTAAATGTAGCAGTAGTAGAGGTAACTCCTCTTACAGATGCTTGTTTTGCTTCTGAATTTGTTGCCATTATTGTTCCTTTCTGGGTCTACCCTTTTTCTTAGGTTTACATTCGCATAATTTACCAAATAATCTTTTTTTAAGTTTTATAAAAAAATTTTTAATTTTATTTATCATTTGTTTATTTATACCTCTGTCCATTGTTTGTTTGCTTCATCCCATTTATACATTTTAGAAACATCCATATCACTAGGTTTTGCAACAGGAGCTTCCCATATACAAGTAGTTTCATTTAATACCCAACTATTATAAGGTTTAGGTGGTATAAAAGCATCTTTACTAGCATCATAAGTATAACCTACACCAGCATAATTTTTTCTTAATGGCGTTCCACCTTTTCTATGCACACCACCTTTTGTGTTATAAGAAGTTTGTTTGTAGGTATCACCAGTTCTTGTAGATATTTCTGTTTCTTTTCCATCATCTTCTTGTCTACCTTTTACTACTAAAACTACAATATTATTTTCATCTAATTTTGCAAAATGTGCCATAATATATCCTAACTAAAAGTTACTGTTTCTGATGCTGATGATGTAGCTGTAATTGAAATTGTAGTATAACCACCAGCAGTCGAAGATGAGCTTGTTACACCACTAGAAAATGTAGCACTTATTGAATCTGGTATTTTTATTACCACTAAACCAGAACCACCATCACCTGGATGTAAATTAGATGCTTGAGCACCACCTCCACCACCACCTGTGTTTGTGTCTCCATTCATATCAGCACTTCCAGATTCAGAAGCAGCTCCACCATCTCCACCTCCTCCAGCACCTCCAGCTGCAGGCGTAGTATTAGTATTATTTGCACCAGAACCACCTCCTCCAGCACGTTGCACAGCAGAACCAGTTATATCAGAAAATACTCCTTGACCTCCTGTAGATGTAGAACCATCTGAAGCACCATTATTACCAACTGCTCCAGCACCTCCTCCACCTCCTCCGTCATAAGGAGAACTACCTCTTGATTTACCCCCATCAAATCCTTGATTTGCAGTACCAGAGCCACCATTATAAGCTACCCCATCTACTACAAGACCTTTACCACCACCAGAACCACCAACTGATGTCATATTTGCTGCATGTTCATGACCACCACCACCACCTCCGTCACCATGCACAGAAGTAATTGTTGCAAAAACAGAATCATTCCCACTATTAGCTTGTCCACCACCACCACCAGATTCAGATGCACCACCTGCTCCAACAGTTATAGTATATTCCGTACTAGTTTCTAGTTCTAATGCAGATTCTATAGAGCCACCACCTCCAGATATTTTTGGTGTAGAAACTCCTCCAGCAGAAGTATGATTTGTGCGATACCCACCTGCACCGCCGCCTCCGCCGCCAGAGCCATGCCCTCCAGCTCCACCACCAGCTATAACTAGATAACTAACATTAAAAGTTGCAGCACCAGAAACACCACTACCAAAACCTAAAATATTATAACCAAAACCAGTCATATAAATAACTCCTTATTTAAGCATCATTTGCTGCATCCGTTGTAAAGAATAATTTAATTCCTAATAATTTTGCATCTGCTGTTAAACTATCAGCAGAAACATCTCTCATTATTTGAAAAAATACATATTCGTCTGTACTAGGACTACCAGCTATTGTTACTGCACCACTTTCTGCTGTAACTGCTAAATCGTTTGATGTACCACTCATTGCTTTTGCTGTAGGTCCTACTGCTGTACCAAATGCCGTATTTAAATCACCATTATCAGCTAAAGCTACTGCATTTAATACAAAAGCTGTTGTTCCTGTATTAGTAGAAGCTGCTGTAAAAAATGCTTGAAAAGTTACTGTACCTTCATTCCATGATTTAGGAAAAGCTATTGCAAATTGAGCAAATTCATCTGAATCTTTATCAAAATCTAATGTTTTAATTTCTGGTCCATTACTTAATTCTGTTTGACCTGCTTCAGCACCATTAGTTGTGTTACCATACATGGCAACTGCTGGAATCCATATTGTTTCTTTTCCTACTTTTTTAATGGTACTATCAACACTAACTGTTACTGTATCGGTAGAACCTACAACTGTATCTATACCTGTACCTCCAGCAATATCTACTGTGTTACCATCTTCTACTGTTTGATTACTACCACTATCGCCAGTTAATGTAAAAGAACTCATAGAACCACCAGTAGTTCCTAACTGTGATAACATTTGAAAAGATGTGCCATCATAAATTACAGATACGATTGCATTTTGTTCTATATCACCAGCTGCAATATCTTGGTCATTTTTCTTTTTTATATTTTTTGCACCAAGTGCATTTACATTTAAGGTTGATGCACCACTAGATGCGTTAGCTGCTTTAAAATGAAATACTTGTCCTGCTACATACGCAGTTACTGCTGGTGTTAAAGCTATTGCATAAGTATTAGCACTACCACTATCAGTTGCTTGGAATATTAAACCACCATCTTGTATCTGTCCTGCATTTACTCCGTCTGTGTGTGCTGTACCATCAGCTAGTGATGTTATCTTTTGACTACCTAAGTTAGCTGCACCTGTAAAAGCATTACTTCCATCTTTGTTAATAGCTTGGTTAATACCTGTTGCTAAATCTTGGTCGTGGGTATCGTGTCTGTCTGCAACAATCTTTGTTCCTGCATCTCTGTTACTTTGCCAAATAGATGTACCTGTAAATACTCCATCTGACCTTGTGTATGTTCCTCCTGACCAACCCATAATTGTTCTCCTTTCGTTCTTTTTATCTTATATTTGTTTATAAATCAATTAATTATTATTTTCTTCTAAGTTTTTTCCTAAGTTTACTATAAATTGTATTACTTCTGGATTATGTCCTGCAAATATAGTTCCTGCTTTTACTAAATGTTTAAAATATAAATCTGGTTTATTATCTGCTGCTATTTTAGTACCTTGAACTAACCATTTTACTACTTTTGGGTCTGATAAAGCTCTTGCTCCACCATAAGCACCAACTCCAGTTAATAAAACATTTTGCAACCCTGTAACAGCTCCTAATGTTCCAAGTCCACCTAATAAAGCTAAAGTTCCTACAGATGATTTATCAGTAGGACCACCTTTTAAACTTTTTACACCTGATTCCCTTATAGCATTACTAACATTTGCTAAATAATCTAAATCATCAGATAAACCTTTATAATAAGGAGAGCTAAATAAAGTTTTTTTAGCTTCTTTATTTAAACTTGACCAATTATTTAAAAATGCTTCACTACTAAAAGTTTCTTCTATTCCTTCTTCTAACCCTCTTTGTTTTGTTGGAACTTTACCTAATTCTTCTATAATATTTTTTTGCACTAATGCAAATTCATCAGGTTTTAATGCTTGTTTTAAACCAAATATATACTGTGCATCTAATTTATTTGCATCTTGTAAAAATTTAATTACTTTACCATTATCTACATTTCTAATTTTATCTAAAACATTTTCTATTTTATTAGCACCAAATTTATAAAAACGATTAGCTGCTGCCATAGCTTTAAATGCTTCTGGTCCAGCACCTTTAGCAATACTTTGTAAATCTTCAGATAAAGCTCCATATATTCTTTTTAATTCACCTTGAGAAAAATCATCTAATAAACTTTTGCTAGATATTTTATTTCCTATTAAACTTCTTATTTCTTTTAATCTTTCAAAACTTAAACTTCCTTCATCTATATTATCTAATATTTCAGTTCTTAATTTTACTAATCCTGGTGATTGAAGAACACTATTTTTTTTAGCTTTATTAGTGGCTAATATGGTTACAGGTCTATTTAAATCATCTACGAATATTTTTTGTCCTTCTTCTACTATTTCACCTAATTCTGCTAAAATTTTAACATCTTTTTTTGTAGCTACTTTAGTTTTTCTTGCTCCAGAAGGTTTAGCTAATGTTTCTAATATATTTATTAAATTTGGTACTGATTGTTGTTGTAAACCTACTTTACTTCCTATTAAATCAAAAGCATCATTATAATATTTAGTTGATTTAGTTTTAAATCTCATTACAGAATTATCTATACCTTCTTTAATAAAATTATCTAAATTAGGAGGTAAAAATTTAGCATCTTTTGGTAAAATTTTATTTACTGTATTTAATAAAGATTTACCCATTTCTCTTTGTAAATTTCTACCTACTCCATATAATCTTTCTCTTGAAAATGGTAAGTTAGCATATAAACTTTCTAATGTTCCAAATAATTCTCTACCTATAAAAGAAGGTTCAGTTAAAGTTATAGACGCAGGTTGCACATTAGCTTTAGCAAAAATATCTAAATTTTTTGTTATTCTATCCTTAGTTGCTTTAGATACACCTGTAAATACTGCTTTACCAGCTTTTAGTAAAGCAGGTCCTCCTACTTCTGATAATCCTCCTAACCCAAAATCATAAAGTCTTTTAATACCATATTCTTTTGGTGTTCTTACTATTTCTCCACCACCTAATTGAAAAGCTCTATCAGATGCTTCTTCTGCTGCTAATACACCTAATCCTGCTCCTGCAAACATCTTATATGGGTTTGGTGCACCTTTAATTGCTCCTCCTATACTTGCTACTGTTGCAGCTGCTGGTCTTGGTATAAAAGCACTAATATCTCCTATATCAAATCCTGGTTTATTAAAATAAGAATATTGTCCTGTGTCTTTATCTTGTATTACAAAATTATCTCCTTGTCCAAATTGTTTAGTTGACACAGCTTCTGGATATAATTTTTTAATAGTAGCATCTTTTGATGCTTGATTAGGTGCTAGTCCTATAAAAGACCTTTCTGCTGTAGATACTCCTTCTGTGCTTATATTAGTATCTTTAATTTCTTGTTCGCTAAATCCTGAATCTTGTACTACTTTTTCTATAATTTCAGCTTTCATAGCACTAGGAATATTATTATCCTCTATAATCTGTTTTATTCGTAATTTAGTTTCTATTATATTTGCCATTATTGTATATTATATTTATCCAATAAATATTGGTCCATGTTAAAATTAGAAGGTTTTACACTATTAGGTCTATTTATATATAATTTTTGAATATTAACAGGAAAACCAGCATACATAGTTTTTATATCATTATTAAGACTTTTTCTTAATGAAATTATAGCTTCTCTAAATTGTTTTTCTGTATTTAAAAAACCTACAGGTATAGTCTTTGCTGTACGCATAAATTCTGAAGGTGTAACAGCAGCTCCTGATACTATTCTAAGTTCTGTGTTTAATACTTTTTGTAATACCCTTCTTAAATTTTTTGCTTTATCTGATAATATACCTTTTCCTAATTTACTGTTTGGGTCTATTCCTCCTTCAACAGGACCTATTCCTGGAATATCACCAGTTGCAGGTATTAAACTTTCTAATTCATCTACTAAATTAACTAAACCATTTATTTTTGATTTTGCTATATTTTGACCTAAATTATTTACTTGTTTAGTAATTTTACTTTGTATTTGTACTGGAGCATTATCAAATTTTTCTTTTGTATCTACATCAGCAAATTTTATATTTGTTTTATTTAAAAGAGAATTTATTACTGCCTGTGTTTTATCTATAAAGTCTCCTTCCTCCGTAAACTCTTGACCTCTTGTTAATTGTGTAGCAGTTGCTATAATATCTTCTTCACTTAATTTTATATTATTATTTTTAATATATTGTCTAACAAAAATTTCCATATTTTTTTGATTTTCTTGAACTCTATTTGCTGTATCTTTAGTCTCATCTACTATCTTATAATCTGAGTTTTCATAAAGTTCATAGGCTTTAGTTTCTGGATTTAAAAGAACTTGTTGAATTTTACCATTGATAATAAATGCAGCAGTCTTAGTAGGAAAAATATTACCATCTTTTTCTACATTTACAGGTGATATATTTTGATATTTACCTTCTTCTTTTTGTTGTTCTGCTTGTAAGTAATTATATACTTCAAATGGGCTTCTACGAGAAGCTGAAGCTAACTCAAATAAATCTGCTGCTTTTATATCCTTTACATTTTGTTTACCTGTTATAAAGTTCGCAGCTTTTGCAAAGAAATTATCTGCTTTAGGTGTTCCTGCTATATCTACTGTTGTTGGGTCATATTTATCTCGTGTTCCTGTATATAAAAATCTTTCTTCTTCTGGTATTTGGTCTATTGATGTTATTGGAACTTTTACTTGTTCTTGTGTATAATCGCTAGTTTCATTAGGTGGTTGCATAGGTTGTGTTAAAAAACCTTCTCCTAAAGATTTAGTTTGTTTTAAGGCATCTGCTAAATTAACTTCTTCTATTGGTATACTTTCACTAGATGTAGTTTCATAAAATCTTCCATCATCACCTACTAATTTACCATCAACTTGTCTGTTAATTAATGCTTGAGTTAATTTAGTATCTGCTATATTTGCTTGTTCTTGTTTTAATTGTGCAGCTTGTAAGGCATTTCTTGACCTAATACCACCTAATACTTGTGCTGTTAATACACCTGCTACTGGTCCTATACCACCTCCAGCTGCTGCTTTATACATACTAGGAGAACCTATAGCACTAGATTGAGCATATTCCTGTCTAGCTCTTTGTAATAACTGTTGTATTAATGGGTCTTCTTGTCTTCTTGGAAATACTCTTGTTACTGCCATATTACACTCTTTCCATATTTACATCTAATTGGCTATAATCTACCATCATGTGTCCAAAGATATTTTCAGATACTGCTGATGGTTTTACTTTCTTAACTTCTTGTGCCATTACACCAATATACTTTTGTGGAGACCAATTATACTCAAACTCATAAATATTTAATCCAGATTTAGATTTAGATTTGTATTTAATTTTTTTCTTTAATCTCTTATCTGATGATGCTATTCCAGCTCCTATTTGCCCTAATGCTGCCATTTGAGCACCATAAGCATCTGTTGCTGTAGCAAATCTTTGGTTCGCATCAAGACCTTGTTGTTGTGTTGCTGCAAAGATTGGTGGAGGTGCAATGCTTGTAGCTGGTACATCTAATCCAGTTGTTGCTATTTGTCCGCCTCTAGTTGTTGGAGATGGTAGTCCTGTTAATGTAGCTATCTCTGATAGTGGTACTTCTCTTTGCAATAATAAATCTGCAAGTTGTCTATCTCTCCTTCTTTCTTGTTCTGCTACACGACTAGCTGCATCACTTATCTGAAAACTTCTTAATCCTGTAGCTCTGCCTAATTGAGCATCAGCTAGTGCTTGTCCTTCTCTAATGGATTCAGCAGCTACACCTTGTAAAGTATCATTCTGAGCCATTCTAAGCTCTGCAAATGCATTATTGTATGCAGTAGTGCCTTCTGGTATTCCAGCATTAATTAATTGTGTTCTAAGGTCTATACCTTGCTGTTGAAACTGTGGTTGTAATCTACTTACTGCTCTGTTATAATATGCACCCTCAACTCTTGTTGCATAATCGCCTAATGCTTCCATTGTAGGTACTTGAGCAAAATTACTTCTATCTATCATACCTGGTTGTGATGGTAAGTTAGCTAAACTAAAACTTTCTTGTGGTAATCCACCTAACAATCTACCAGCAGTATCTAAATATGCATCTGATATTCCTACTTGTTTTACTCTTTGTGCTTCATACTCTGGTGTTAAAGAATAAGTCTGTAAAAATCTATCATCACCTAAATCTGTTACTCTAGTTATATCATAAGGAGATACAACATCAGGTCTATTCATTCTACCTTCTAATCTAGCAGTTTCTACATTTGCTGCTCCTTGTGCTTGTGCTGCACCTGCATAATCTGGTGCTGCTGGTGGTTTTGGAGGGCTTAATATATTGCCAATAAAACTCATGCTATTTCCTTTCTTAATAAAACTGCTTTTCTTTTATAACCTTCTAATTCTTTTTCCCAACCTATTCTTCCTAAAATGTCAACACATTTATATTTTTTTTCTTTTGCATACTTTATAATCTTTTTTTCTAAACTTTTCAAACTATTTAATTCGCCACCTGCTAAACCTATACGCAAAGAATCTTTATACCCTACTGTAATAACTACACTTTTTTCATCCATAAACATTTGATATGTACCATCATTTAATCCTTGTTCTACTTCTTGTTTTGTTACATTATCAGCTATTGCAGTAGCTGGTTCTAATAATTTCCATATTCTATCTGTAAGTATCATAAACCAACTCCTTTTTCATAATAAATATCTACACTATGCCATTTAATATTTTGTGCTTGTGTACTGGTTTGTATGCGTATTGCTGCGTTCCAACCTATATCGGCAACACTTCTCCATACTAATTGTGATGCAATACTTCCTGCCCATTCTGCTACATCCCAAGTTGCTGTATCCCATGAAGCTCCATCTGTAGTAGCACTAGATGGTGTGTAAGTAGTAGTGCCATCATTAAAGTCTACATCAAATCCTATACTAACTGGTAAGTCTGCATCTGATGATACAATAGGTCGTATAGCTGTAAATCTTTTAGATGTACCTCGACCACCATAATATACAAATGCTGTTTTTGCATTACCTTGTATTTGTGTTCCTGCATCACTTAATCCATTGTCTGCTTTATATACTTTGGTACTACCACCAAAATATAAATCACCTTCTAATAAACCCCAACAATAGGCATCTTGTCCTGTAAATCTACCCCATGCACCTGTGGATAAGTTTACTACAAATTGCACAAACTCACCTGATACACCATTAGGTACATTAAATAAACCAAATTGTCCTTTAGGATAAATTAATGCTTCCCAACCAAAAGTAGATTTAAAATTAGTTACTGCTTTTAATATACTACCACTTATTTTATCTGATATAGCTTTTGCATAGTTTGTTTCATCTTCTGCATACATTTTAGTTAAAGGTACAAAACCAGATTCTGTAATTACAATTAATTCTGGTCCTACATTAACAATACATCTTTTGCCTATAGGTCTTGCTATCTTAAATACACCTACTAAAGACCACGCAGTAGCACTACTTGGGTCTGTACCTTGATAAACTGCCACTTCTCCCTCTGAGGTTATAAAGGCTATATAATCATCTGAACCAGAACCACCATCTCTTGTAAGTGTACCAGCAGCTACTAATTTACCACCAAAGTTAAATACACTTCCTAATGCAAAGGTAGATACTGTTCCTGCTACAGAATTAATAGGTAAATAACCAAAGCTTAAACTATCATTAAATATAAAAAATAATCTTTCTTTAAATACTGTTACATTGTTTATTGTAGAACCTGTTACTCCACTTAAAGTAGGTGTCGCCCAAGCACTACCATTATAATGTCTAGGAGCATCCGCACCATTTACTATAAATAGAAATGAACCACCTGATGTTGTAAAATTAACATGTTGAAATTGCACATTAGATAAACTGGTTACTACAGCACTTCCTACACTACCAGAACTTGTTACATCATAAATAGCATTATTACTAGCAGCAAAAAGTTTATTAGCACTAGGAGACCTATAAGACATTAAACTCTGTACTGTACTAGGTAATCCTGTAACATGATTAGTAAATCCATTTCTTAGACTTACATCTGTAGAACCAGGAAAGAAATTATCTAATCGAATAGCATCAGTTTGTGGCATTA